>Ga0207710_10000030_pt1 | contig 287870 bp, 227 predicted proteins | sample KBSS24metaG_FD_184400 | JGI IMG/M metagenome (GOLD analysis project Ga0207710, IMG submission 184400) | Switchgrass rhizosphere microbial communities from Kellogg Biological Station, Michigan, USA - KBS S2-4 metaG (SPAdes) (version 2) | ecosystem: Host-associated > Plants > Roots >...
GCTGAACCCTTCACCTGGACCGCCACTGCTGACGAAATCCTTGCCAAGGTCAAACTCGTCCAGGCCAGCGTCAAGAAACTCGTCGCGAACAACAGTAATTAAAGGAAACGGAATCACGAGACACTAGGGTGAGATCGCGCCGGTTTGTCGCTCGTGAAAGACGCTTGCCACGACGCCGTCGATGCGCACACGAGGGGGCCAGGGCGATGACCGACGCGGAACCGCAGGAGATCGACGGTGTTCGGAGCACCGACGGTGCCGGGCCGGACCAGACCGGCCGCCGCCCGGCGGGACCCGGCAACGGCATCGACCTGATGGTCGACGTTCCGCACCCGGCCCGCATGTACGACTACTTCCTCGGCGGCAAGCACAACTTCCCGCCCGACCGGGAGACCGGCGAGCAGGTCATCAAGCTCTTCCCGAACTCGCGCGACGTCGTGCGGCAGAACCGGATGTTCATGAACCGGTCCACCCGCTACCTCGCCGCCGAGGCCGGCATCCGCCAGTTTCTCGACATCGGAACGGGGATGTTTGCTGAAATATACTGAACGTATGGCGATTCTGGCGGATGGCGGTACCCCTCCCGACCTTGCCCTTTATACGAGCCACGGCGCCGTTGCGTTGTCGCTCACGACGTTTAGTGGTCGCAGGTGGGGTCTGTATCTGCGGATCTCTGATGATGCGAAGAAGGACGAGAAGGGTGTCGGTCGTCAGGAGACCGACGAGCGGTCGTGGGTCGGGTCGGTCGGGGGCATCGTCGAGAAGGTTTACAGCGAGAACGACACGTCCGCGTACAAGAAGAAGCGCCTACGTCTCCCGGATGGCACGGTGGTGTGGCGGGTGGTGCGCCCACTATGGCAGCAGATGTTGGCCGATCTGCGTTCCGGTGTCATTGAGGGCGTTGTGGTGTACGACCTTGACAGGCTCGCGCGTGATCCCCGCGATTTGGAAGACGCGATTGAGATCGTGGAGCATCACCGCCGTCCGGTCGTGGGTCTGACCGGTGGTTTTGATCTTCTGACGGACAACGGTCGGTTCGCGGCCCGGATCCTGGTTGCCAGCGCGAACTGACCGGCAGTCCAACGCGGAGCCCGAGCCGCCTGGACACGACCCCACTCGTCAGGCGATGGCACGTTTACTCGCCGTGATGCCCGCCTGTCGGGGCCCCGCCCTGCCAGGGTGGCCCGCCCGCCCACCCCCACCGCGGCAGGGTTGCCTGCCTCACCGGCGGAATCCGCGACGGCAGACGACACAGGCATGTCGGTGCCTGCGGCGCTCACCTCTTCCGGGGCCCTCTCAGGAAGGCGGAAAGGTGTGGCATTCACCCCGCCGCCAGCTCATAACGCCGCCGTCGTCCCGCCTGTGACGGTGGCCTTCCCGTCCGCGGTGGCCGGCTGACCCAGGAGTGGTTGGCAGAATCACCGCGAGCGGGAAGGGCATGAGGGGTCAGAAGCGGACGGGAACCGCGCGGTCGTCGAGTGCGAACCGAGAGGCGATCTGCGCGCGAATGTCGGCCGCCTGCCTGATCTGATCGTCGTCGAGGACCTTCCGGCCGCCGACCAGCGCACGGACGAAGAATTCCCCGGCACGTCGGATCAGGTCCGCGTGTTCCGCTACCAGTTTCATCGCCTCGTCTACCTCGGCCTTACTCAGCGGGTGCGGCCGGTTGAGGACTGCCTGCACCTCCCGCGCGAGACGGAAGATGTCCGCGAACAGGCTTGTGATTTCCTCGGTGTAGGTGCTGCACGAGGCGGCCAACTCCGCGACCTGATCACCCCGCAGGTTTTTCAGGTTGTGCAGCTCGGGCAGGAACAGCCCTGCCGCCGGGGCGACCGGCCCGGCGGCAGCGGCCAGGAGTTCAGCGGACATCAAAGCCTCCAGATGACGATGTGGGAAGGGGGTTGGCTGCCCTGCCCGCGGCGGCATAGGGCCGTGGGATCGACCACGGGTGGACGCATCCGTATGCCGGTTCGGTGCCGCGGGCAGGGCAGCGGGAAGGGCCGCCCGGGGGATCGGCGACCCAGGTTCAGGGACGGCGCGCTGTGACGATCAACGTGCGAGGTGTTTGGGCCATGTCCGCCATGTCGATGGTGACGTCGGTATAACCGGCCCGGTGAAGAAGCCGTTTCCAGGTAGGCGGAGCGTGGAGGTACCAGCGGACCCCCGGGTGTCCTCTCTCGGGGCTGCGGGTGCCCTCGTGCGGGGCGCGCACCGAGAAGGCGAGCAGGCCCCCCGCAGTCAGTCGCTGCCGGATCAGTACCAGCAGCGGCATGGCCGGAGTCAGACCGACCGCACCGAACACGCTGTAACAGATCTCGATCGGAACCGGGTCGCCCAGCAGGTAGCCGACCGCACCGCCCGTGTGCAGATCCAGATAGGGCCAGCGGGCACGGGCGCGCTCGATCTGCGACGGTGCAGCATCCACCCCGACGCCGAACGCGCCGTGATGACGGACGAGATGCGCCAGGTTGTCACCCGTGCCGCACCCGAGATCCACCACCCGCCGCCCGGCAAGCTCACCGAACAGCCCCGTGCCCGGATCGCCGTCGTCGGTCCGTGTCCACGCGAACCGGTGCCGTACCGGAGGGTCCAGCAGGTCACCGGCCGCGATGCGGGCACGGGCGTGCCGCTCCCAGACACTGGGCATCACGGAGCCCACAGCAGCCGACGGGCCTCCTCGACATGCCGACCGACCACCGACGCGGCGAAGACATCCCGCGCCGGATCCGGCATCCACACCACAGACTGATCCAGATACCAGACCGTGATCCACAGCCGGTGCCAGCCCAACGCCCATTCCTCAGCCAGCACACCCGCCCGCGGACGCTCGGTCTCCACCGGCCCACCGGCCCGCACATAGTCCCGGATCAACCGGCGCAGACTCGCCGGATCGGCCGCCTCCTGCGTGCCCTGCCAGGACGCCAGGTCCAGCAAACCCGGACCGACGAAGGCCCGCGCCCAGTCCAACAGCCGCCAGCCGTCCGCGCCCACATGCAGGCTGGTCGGATGAAACTCACTTTGGCACAGCCCGTACGGCGCGAGCTCCGCACCCGCGGACAACCGGTCGGCATGATCCGCGAGCGCCATCAGCGGGTCATCGAGCCCGCCCGTGTCCGTCCACCGACCGGCCGCCCGCAACTCAGCCAGCCGATCCAAGGCCCGACCCGGCAACGCCGCCAACACAGCCCGGTCCACCACAGGCAGACCATCCACCGGCTTCGCCGCATGCACCCGCAGCGCCGCCGTCACCGCATCCTCGACGGTCGCCGACCGCACAGGCTCACCAAGGTCTTCCATCAGCATCCCGAGCACACCGTCACGCACAACACTGGCGAACACCTCGGGCACCGGCACGCCCTGGACGAGAAGATTCCACAGAACGTCCGCTTCCCCGGTGAACGGCTCCCGGGCCCACTTGAAGATCAGATCCGGGCCATGGGCGAAGCCGATCCGCTGCACGCCCGACATCTCCCACGCCCGCACCAGCGTCCGGCTCACAGGCACCGACCGACCGGCCCTGTCGGCCAGATGCGCAAGCAGCGCCGACTGTGTATCCATCGCTCTCGTCCTCAACGTTCGATCACATGTAGTGAGTAGGCCGACCAGTGGCCGCATCGCACGACCACCGGCCGACCCGCCTCAGACGGTCAGGCGGACGTCGCGTCGCCGGCCAGCGCCAGGATCGACGAGATCCAACGCTGCCTGGAGGCGTCCAGGTCCGCGCGGAGCCGGTCCAGGTCCACCCCGTAAGGCGCGACCGTCCCGCCGCTCAAGTTCGGTGAGGACTGGCAGCCGTGCACCAGCCGCCCACCCAGCGCCGCGTGTGCCTTCACCGACTGCACCCGCCGGTACTCGTTGAACCAGGTGCCGTGATACAGATCATCGATCCGTTCCGCGTGCTCCGTGTCCAGGTCGAACACGACCCGCGCCACCGCGGGAATGAGCCACGCCGGGCCCATATCCGCGATCTCCCCGGACAGCTCCACCCGGTTCAGCGCCGCGATCGTCGCCGACTCCCGCAGGATCCGCAGCTCCAGCGCCGTCACGCCCAGGGCCGGATCGTCGAGCACCTCCCGGCCGAACACGAAGCTGTACACCTGATCGGCCGTCCGCAGCACCGCCGCCGGATCCTCCGTCCGCTGGCCGAACTTGTGGACGAACTCCAACGCCTGCTGCTCCACCGCCGCCGTCTCCGTCTCCTTCAGCGGCAGCAGCCCCTCCACGACCCTGTCCCAGTCCACGAGCATCCACGTCGGCCGCTTCGACCGCTCGAAGAAGTACTCCGCCGGGTCAATCCGCAGCCGCAACCCGTCCACCGACAGCCCCGGAATCCGCCCCCACTCCGGCGCGAACGGAAGACTCATCTCCACCTCGAACGACTCATCCACCACCGTGACCATGTCCAACCCCTTCCGTCGAGGATCGGCGCCGGCCGGGGACCTCATGTCAGCCCGACCGGAGCCGCTGCCACGATGTTGGGCCAGAGGTCACGGTGAAGGAATGTATGACCACGCCCCGTACATATGGCGATGTTGAGGTCATGCCCTCCGAGCAGCCTGTCGGAGTTCACGATGTCTCTATGTCCGTCTCACTCGGTGCCGAGATCCGCCGCCGCCGGACCGCTGCTCGTCTCTCCCAACAGCGACTCGCCACTCGCGTCGGGGTCGACCAGGGGTTCATCTCGAAAGTCGAGTCAGGCACCAAGACGCCCTCCCCGCGTCTGCTGCGCGCGATCGATGAGGCGTTGGACGCCGGGGGCGAACTGGTCGCCGTACGCCGCGAGGACCCGGACGCCGAGCAGGGCGCACACCGCGACTCCGACAACCACCACCAGAAGGAGTTGGTCACCATGGCCGCCCACCGCGCCCGCGAGTTCGCCCTGTCCCACCAGGCACCTCTGACCGCCGAGACCATCGAACAGGTCTACGACGACGTCCGATCGCTCGCCGTCGCATACCCCAGGCAGCCCGTGTCCGAGCTACTCGGACCGCTCGCCGAGGTGCAGAACAACCTGTTCAGCCTCCTCGAACAGCGGCAGAAACCCACCCAGGCCCAGGAGCTCTATCTCCTTGCGGGTGTTACTGGGGGGTTGCTGAGTAAAGCAGCTCACGATCTCAGCGTCCCCTACGCCGCCATGACCCACGCACGTACCGCGTTCGTATGCGCAGAGCAAGCCGACCACGACGGGCTACGCGCATGGGTCCGTGGCCTGCAATCTCTCATCGCCTACTGGGCCGGTCGCCCTCGCGAGGCCCTCGACTACGCCCAAGGGGGTGCCGCATTCGCTGCCCGCAGCGGCGGCACGGTCGCGGTCTGGCTCCCTCTCAGCGAGGCACGCGCGTGGGCCGCCGTCCGTAACGTCGAGGAGACCCGCGCCGCGATTGACCGCGCCGAGCGAGCCGCCGACGAGGTCAGCCCGGACGCGCTCGACGAGATCGGTGGCCTCTGCACCTTCTCGCGTGCCCGACAGACCTACTACGCCGCCGACGCGCTGAATTGGCTACCCACCGAGGCAAGCACCGCCGAGACCTACTCCGCTCGCGCCGTCGATGCGTACAGCGACGCCAACTGCCCCGAGTGGGCATTCGGGGACCAGGCAGGCAGCCACACCGGTCTTGCCCTCGCCCGCATCGCCCGCGGTGACCTCGATGGCGCAGCCGACGCCGTCGTTCCCGTCCTCGGGTTGATCCCTGCACAGCGGATCACCGGTGTGGTCAACTCCGTACAGCGCCTTCACACCGCAATCGTCCGTTCCGATCTTGGGCTCGACCCTGCCGCGCGCAGTCTTCAGGAGGAGATGGAGACCTTCACCCGCACTTCTGCCGCAGCTCTGCCACGGTAGACCCGTGACCTTCCACCCCCTCCACCTCACCGGCGCCACTGTCACGCTCCGCGAGTTCACCGCGGACGACAGCAAGGCTGTTCATGGGCTGGTCGGCGACACCCGCGTCACCGACTACCTGTCCTTCGACGCCAAGAGTCCCGAGCAGTCCGGCGCCATGCTCGCCGGCATCCTCGATCGCGCCCGCCACGAACCTCGTACCGAGATCTACCTTGCCGTTGACGCAGACGACACCCTGATCGGCTTCGCTCGTCTTGGCCTCAGTGGTGTCAAGGCCGCAAAGCTCGGCTACGCCATTCATGTTGATCACTGGGGCCGTGGCCACGCCACCGACGCTGTCCGCACCCTCATCCGGTTCGGCTTCGACGAGCTCGGACTGCACCGGATCACCGCGGCCATCGGTCCGAACAATCCCGCCTCTATCGCCGTCGTCGAAAAGCTCGGCTTCACGAAGGAGGGCAGGCTCCGCGACCACGTCCACACCAACGGAGCCTGGCGAGACAGCATCCTCTACTCGGTGCTCGTCGACGAATGGACGACCTGACAAGGCGATCCCATTGATCGTCGCGAGGTTTCTGTACCAGTTCAAGGCACGCCTACGGCGCGCGGCTGTGACCTACCGCACACGCCACGCGCGCCGTGCGCGCCACGCCCGAGAGTCTCGCCGCGCACGATGGGGCCCCGCCTCCCGCTGGTCGGCACCCCATCGGCGCGTCGGACTCTCGGGTGCGTCGGCCCGTCGGCCTGTCGGAGCGTCAGCCCCCAGCCCCACCCACAAGCAGAAAACGAGCCGACGGCGCCCTTTCCCAGGCACGGCCAAGCCGCCCACAAGCTCCGTTGGCCTCTCGCCCAGGATTCCCATTCCCCCGGGGTGCCGCATTGTTTAACGGTCCGGTAACCACGTCAAGGGCGCGCATGCGCGCGTCGCTACGCGATCATCGGAGATGACCCTTGACATGGCCACCAGACCGCTAAAAGCGGCATCTGGGCCGGGGGAAAGGGAGAAAAGCGGAACAGCCGCGCACTGTCCTGTGCTGCCGTTCCGCGTAGCGCGTCCGGTACCCCGGAGGGAGGGGCACCGGACGCCGCCCGCTCAGCCGATGGGCGCCGTACGCCGCACCGGAGCCGTGATCATGTCGGTGACCAGGCGGTATCCGTCCTCGTCGTTCGTGTCGATCCCGTCGTCCACCGCCAACAGCCGGACCTCTTGCCTGCGCAGCAGCGCCAGCACCGCCATCCGCCCCGAGTCCGTGTCCGCCAGCCGATCCACACCGTCGACGACCACCACCTGACAGCCCGACGACCGCACCCGACCCAACGTGACCGCCCACGCCCTCACCGAGTCCGGCCGCTGATGCACGATCGGACCCGCCTGCCACCCCCGCGACCTGCACACCGCACCGAACACCCGCGCCTGTGACGCCCGATCCGCCTGCCGATCCGCCGCGCCCGGGTCATCCCGCACGACGCACAGCGCCCGTGCCGGTGCCGTCATCTGCCGTCCGCGCCCGGACGTGGCGCCCACCGTGGCAACGTCGCCGCCATGCAGCGCCGCAGCCAGCGCACTCCGCACGTGCGCCAACACCGCCGGACGATCCGTCGTCACCACCACATCCAGCACCGCCGACATGTCCCGCAGCGCCGCCGCCACCGTCGGACGCACCAGCTCACCCACCCCACCATCCCGCGGAGCGCCCTCCAGCGCCGACGCCAGCTCACCCAGCATCGCCCGCACCGCCGTGACCGCCTGGTCGATAACCGCCGCCGACTCCACCGGAACATCTGCCATACTCGACATGGATTCCACTCCCGTTCGCTTCGGGTTTGGGATTCAGGCCCGGAGTCCGGTGTTCCAGCACCGACCCGGGCCGCTTTCTCTCTTACAAGACCATCATCGCAAGATTTCTACACGTTGTTGAAGGCCGCAGACCACGAGCGGCCGGCACCCCACCAGGGCACCTGCCGCCCGAGCCGCCGAAGTGTTACGACGCCCGACGATCCCCGCCAGGCCAGTCACTGTGTTGCGTCGAGTACCACAGACTCGCCGCCGACCCCGCCACCGTCAGCGAGTCCCACCACCGCGCCGCCACGTCATACGGCATGTCCTGCGCCACCGCCACCCGCACATTCCCCGGAAGAAGCAACGTCGGTCGCAACACCGAGAACGCCGACGGCACCCGCGGGAGATACAGTTCCGCGTTCTCCGCCGGATGAACGAACAATCCGCGCCCAGCACCGACCGACCAGCCCCACCGATCCTCGACTCTGGCACCATGGCCATGGGTTCCACTCCTGTTCGCTCAGGTGGTGATCCCGGTTCCGGCGGGTGTGACAGCACTCGCCGGAACCATCTCTATAGCTAACAGTGTAGACGGCTAGCCGATTAGCCGCATGGCCATCGGTAATCTTGTGGACATGCCGAGCACCACCCTCGACGATCTACGCGCACTCGCCGCCCGCGTGGCCGACGCCGAACGCGAGCTGAGCAACGCGCGCGCCGCCCGGGACGCCGGCATCCGAGACGTCCGCGCCCAGAAGCGGCACACCGTGCAGGAGATCGCCGACGCCGCCGGAGTCTCCCTAGCAACCGCCAAGATCGCCCTACGGGGCACCTAGCCGCCGAGCCCCGATCCGGCGGTCCGGACACGCGACATCTCTGGGTGTGTCCTGCGTCACATAGGTCGGTATACTTCACGAAATCAGTGCACGGGCATCCCCACCTCGCCGAACCTGCACGAGGTGGCCCAGAGCGTCGCACCCGAGTCACGGGTGGTCTACACCGACAACGACCCAGCCGCGCTTGCACAGGTTCACGCCTCTGACCAGCATCTTTGGCAATCGCGCCAACCCCGTAGTCCGTACCCGCATTGCACACGACGTACGGCTCGGACACGGTATGCCTCTATCGCGCCGCCAGCTGCCGCGCCGCCGGGCACCGGTTCCGCCTCTACCTACCATCCTGATCATGCAGAGAAGCTACTGATCGCGCCAATCACCGCTGATTGCCTGCGCCCAGCCACGCTGGCAACAGGCCCACCAGACCAGGCGTAAACAAGCGTTGCGTGGTGTTTCCCTGGCCTGTAGCCGCCCGCACGAGCACGACACCCAGAGTTGTCGAGTAAGCCGCCCGCACGGTCCGGCGCCGCCCCCTGTCGGGTGATGTTGGGCGTAAGACGGCGGCAACTTCGGTTGTCGCCACAGTTGCCAGCATGGACACGGGGGCCACGGGCTCTCAATATTCGATCCTCGGATTCAGCATTGAGATAATCAGTGGTCGAGTACCATCCCCACAGTCACCCGTTAGCGCTATCTCAAAGATGTAAGCGCCGCTGAGCGACTCGCTTACTTCGACCATGCGGCCAATGCTAATCTTCTTCGATGGCACTATACTGCTAAAGCTCTGCCCGTTTCGGAGGAAAGTAAACACGCCTGGACCCACGCCACTTTCCTCTGCGAGTGTGAGTGAAGCTTTAAAGCTACCGCGACGAAGTTGATCACCGGGGCGAAATTCTAGAGTCGGAGCCATGTAAGTCTCCAACCCGGCGCAATTCAGGGACATTGTCCATGCATTTTCGTACGCTGTCCCGTTCACAGTTACGCGGCCCTGATCCCACCTACCATCTCCGGTCGAGCCGAAGAGTCCAAGTTGACTCAAGGGCGTTGACGCAGGACGAGGGCTCGGAGATCCTGACACTAGGGCTGGCTTGGCGGACGGCGCTGTAACGGGTGTCGACGATTCCACAGAAGAAGGCGAAGCGGTTTCCGTTAAATATGGCGAAGAGGTTACGTATGGATTTTGAGCGAGGGGGTCAATTGACGACCTTCCTATACGGTAGCCGAAAACACTCCCACTAGCTAACGCAAGTAGCACCGAAAATGCAACACCTAGAGAGGTGAATACGTTCAATGTGGATCGCCGAAGTCCAATAGATGTAACAATCAAGGATGCCGACAGGAGGAACATGCAGGCGAGCAGTAGTGAAAGCCACGAGAAATGGGTCGCAAATACGGAGATGACTGCTGCGAGCGCAGAAACAATGGCCGCTATTCTCTGAATCCAGGTATCGGTGGATGGTGCGCCGCTCGATCCCCCGCTGCCATCACCGCCAGGTCCATCGCCGCCGTCTGCGCCACCGCTCGTCACTTTGCAACCCCTTCGTGAGTGATCGGACGGCGCTAATATAGAGACGATCGCGCAAGGCAACGTCGGTGGGGTGCCCGAGCGGCGAGGGTCGGCGCGCGCCGCATCGCCAAGGGGTGCTGTCATTCCCACGCGACCGGGCAAAGTTGGTTCTCGGCTCGCGCGGCTCGGTGACACCACCGGTTGCTGCGTGTGCGAGCTGACGGCGCCACCTACGTCCCCGTGCGCGTCCCGCGCGGGCTGACTGAGCGAATGGTGATCGCTGGCTGCACGGTTCTGCGGGACGTCACCCGGCTGCGGTAACTCGGCTATGGCATCGAGTCGGACCCCGGGCTGTGCAGCGTCTACCGCCTCAGCGGAGGCACCAGGTGTCGCCGCTGATCCGCGACGACGAGGAGGTGCTCGCACTGCGCGAGGCCGGGCTAGGCCCCGTCCCGACCTCTCGGTAGACATGTGTAACCCGGGGGTGGTACCGCTCGTGCCGGCGTAGGTTCAGGCGTCTCACCAGCATCTATAGGCAGCAGGGCAGACCCTGCGGTCCGCACCCGTGTTGCACACGCGGCACGACTCGGGCGGAGCACGCCGACCACCGCGCCGCCGGGCCCTCGTTGATGACGCCGTCCCGAAACGACCCCGAAGAGGCCGGGGACGTCCAGTGCGATCGCGTGGACCTCCGAGTCAGCATCACGGCGGATCGGGCAGGACGGCCCCCTCTCGAAGCGGCGGCGTGCATTGCCGAGCTGCTCGCTTTTTACGATCAAGGCTGAGAGGCCGACAGCCGCGCCGTGCACGTGTCGCGGCCAGTCCGGATCCGCACATGGCTCGCGGCTTGTCTCGCAACGTTCAGCTGAGTGCGGCGTGGGGCGATGTCCGCTGCATGCCCTGGTCCGGGCGAAGCGGGATCGGCGGGACGGTTGTCGCTGTCCGAACGCCAGTAGGATCACGCGCATCGCATGGTGGCCCGTTGGGGGGATTCGGGATGGCGAATACTGGCTGTCGTCGTCGGCGCGGGGCCCTGACCGTCTGATGATCGAGGAAAGGGAATGGATCGCGGCGGCGCTGCCGGGCTACGAGCTTGGTGCCCGGTTGGGACGGGGAGCGTTCGGGCTGGTGCTGGCCGGCCGGCACCGAGGGCTGGGCCGCGACGTCGCCATCAAGATCCTTCCGGTCGACCAGGACGAGGCCACCGAACGCAGCTGGAGCGAAGCCCGCGTGCTGGCCTCGTTGGATCATCCGGGTCTATGACGCCCTCGCCACTGAGGACCTTCACCTGATCGTGATGGAGCTGCTGGCCGGAGGCCCGCTGAAGCTGCGTCGTCAGGGCCTGGCAGGGGAGACGGCCTGCGCGGTGGGGCTGGCGGTGGCCGCCGCGTTGTTCTACGCCCACGGGCGGGGAGTGCTGCACCGCGACATCAAGCCCGCCAACATCCTGTTCGACGCCGCCGGCCTGCCCAAGGTCGCCGACTTCGGCATCGCGAAAATAGCGGAGGGGTCGGCGACCACCGCCAGCGCGGTGATCGGCACCCCGGTCTACATGGCTCCCGAACAGATCCTCGGTGGCCGGCTCAGCGCGGCCACCGACCTCTACGCCCTCGGCGTCATGCTCTACGCGCTGCTGACCGGCACCCCACCGTTCGACCCAGCCCTGCCCGCCCCAGCACTCATCCACCACCACCTCAACGTCCCACCGCCACCGCCCACCGGAGCGCCCGCGCCGCTCGCCGCGGTGGTGATGCGCACCCTGGCCAAGGACCCCGCCGAACGCCACCCCTCCGCCCACGCCTTCGCCCTCGACCTGGCCCGCGCCGCCACCGACGCCTACGGCCAAGGCTGGACCAGCCGCGCCGGCATCGGACTACGCCTCGACGACGACATCCGCGCCGCCGCCGACCAGCCCACCACCCCAGCGCCGGCCTCGACGATTCCCGCCACACTGGCAGCACCCACGGATATCCGTGAACCGCTCACCCCCACGCCGCCAGAACCCGACGCAGGCCCACGCGTAGCACCGTCGACAGCGGAGTTCACCAAACTTTCCACCCAGCGGGCCGACCCCCCGCCACCGGACCCCACCCCAGACGTCCCCCCGACCGTCCGCGAAGAGGCCGGCCGCCCGCGAACCCGCCTCAAACGCCGCCTGGCCCTCGTCGCCACCGCGGTCCTGTTCGCCATCACCGGCACTGTTCTCGCCTTCACCCTCATCCCCGGCGACAACCCTCCGTCGGCCGGCTTCCCTCTCACCGGCCACACCGGCGACGTGCTTTCGGTGGCGTTTTCGCCGGACGGGCACACCCTGGCCAGCGCCAGCGTCGACCACACGGTGCGGCTGTGGGATGTCTCCGACCCCTCGGCCCCGCGCCCACTCGGCTCCCCCATAGACCAAGGGACCAATGCTGTGCTTTCGGTGGCGTTCGCGCCCGACGGGGACACCCTGGCCGGCGCCGGCGGCGACAGCACGGTGCGGCTGTGGGATGTCTCCGACCCCTCGGCCCCGCGCCCACTCGGCTCCCCCCTCACCGGCCACAACGGCGACGTGCTTTCGGTGGCGTTTTCGCCGGACGGGCACACCCTGGCCAGCGCCGATCAGTTCGGCGCGGTGCGGCTGTGGGATGTCTCCGACCCCTCGGCCCCGCGCCCACTCGGCTCCCCCATAGACCGAGGGACCACTGTGCATTCGGTGGCGTTCGCCCCCGACGGGCGCACCCTGGCCAGCGCCGGCTCCGACCACACGGTGCGGCTGTGGGATGTCTCCGACCCCTCGGCCCCACGCCCACTCGGCTCCCCCCTCACCGGCCACACCGACATCGTGTGGTCGGTGGCGTTTGCGCCGGACGGGCGCACCCTGGCCAGCGCCAGCTGGGACAGCACGGTGCGGCTGTGGGATGTCTCCGACCCCTCGGCCCCGCGCCCGCTCGGCTCACCTCTCGCCGGCCACACCGACGGTGTGCGTTCGGTGGCGTTTGCGCCGGACGGGCGCACCCTGGCCAGCGCCGACGACCTCGACTACACGGTGCGGCTGTGGGATGTCTCCGACCCCTCGGCCCCGCGCCCGCTCGGCTCACCTCTCGCCGGCCACACCCGCGGTGTGTATTCGGTGGCGTTCGCGCCGGACGGGCACACCCTCGCCAGCGCCAGCGCGGACAGCACCGTGCGGCTGTGGGAAATCAGCTGACCAGACCCCACAGGTCAGAGGGGCCGCTTCGCGTCAGAGGTCCGAAACCGGCACGCCACAAGCGTGATCCTGATGCGGCACGCTATGTGCGAGGGAGGCTGCTGACGCCGATCCCCCGAATCGGCCCCGAAGTAGCCGCGGGCGAAGTGAGATCGCCTGCCAGACACGTTGGTCATCCCTGAAGGGGCGGCAGCGCGCCCTCTCAAGGCGGCAGCGTCGTGCCTGCTCCGCGACGACGCCCTAACGGATCTCGTAGTAGACGTGTGCAACCAAGGGGTGGTACCGACCGCCCTTGCCTGCCCTTAGGCTTCTGACCTGCGCCTTTTGACAATCTGGCCGGTCTCGGGTCCGTCCGTCCCTGGGTTGCACATGCCGCGGGGCTCGGCCGGCAGGCAGCGGCCCAGGGACTGTCCGGTGACACGGTCCCGGCGGCCCGACGTCTGGTGGAGTCCCGCCGCGAGCGCTCAGACCGGATGGTCTGGGACGACCTCATGTCGGGCTAGCAGGGGGAGCAGGGTGTCGTGGCCCTGGGTGATGTTCCACTGCTCCGCAGCGAGACCAGCGATACGGGCGCCTGCGATGTTCTTCTCGTTGTCGTCGATGAACAGGATACTGGCCGAGTCCACCCCGATGCGGCGGGCAGCCTCGACGAAAAAGGCAGGGGCAGGCTTGGCGATGCCGAGATCGCAGGAATAGCAGCTGACGTCGAACAGGCGGTCGTAGCCAAGCACCGAGCGCATGTAGGAGGCGCGGTGCCGTTCCTGATTCGTGCCGAGATGGACGCCGTAGCCGCTGAGCCGTAGGGCCCGGACCAGCGCTAGAGATTCGTGCATGACGTCGATCCGGTGCCACACGTCTCGGTACACATCTTCGACCGGTGTCGACACGGAGAACTCGGCCAGGGTCGCCGCGAGCGCCGGCATATAGTCACCGCGTCCCGCGAGCATCGGGAGTTCGTCCTTCCAGGTTTGGTGGAGGAACTCCCGCGAACGCTCGCCCAGGTACGGCTCCATCGCCGCGTACCAACCTCCAGGGATCTCCTGAAGGACTCCGTCCGCGTCGAACAGCACGTGCCTGACGCCTGCCACCGATCTTCGTCTCCTTTTCGAAATCGGTCGATGGGGCAGCCGTTCTCACAACATCGAGAAGATGTCCCACAAAGTCCCGTCCGCCAGGCAGAGGCTGCTGGTGGGGGCCTTTCACAAGATGCCCAGTGGGTGTCCAGTCGTGAGGGGAGGCTGATGTACGGGGAGCGCCGGGCGATGTGTCAGCGAAGCAGGCCGAGGTAACGCGAAAGTGTGTGCTCAACCTGCGCCATGTCGTCGCGGGAGAGGTAGTCCACGAGCTCACCCGTGACATGGGAGCTGTCGATGGTCCGGATCTGGTCGATCAGGATCCTGGTCGACCGTCCCGCAATGATCAACTCTGGCCTGAAGGCGGATGCCTGCGCGCCGGTCGACGTAGGAACGATCGTGACCGTGGACCACGCGTTCTGCTCAATACTCACGACGAGACCGAGCCGACGCCCCCGCTGCTCATGCCCGCGCTTGGCGTCGCCAAGGTCCACCGGGTACACCGCCCCACGAATCACGGTTGGTCCTGCGGCCTGGCTGGTACCGCGAGGTTCGTACCCGTGATCACGATGTTGCCGTTGGTGTCGTACTCCCATGCATCAGGCTCGGCGGACAGGTCCTCGTTCCGCAGCCGGTACATATCCTCGCGGGCACGCACCTCCCACGCCTCCCGGTCAAGCAGTCGCAGGGCGCGCCGGATGACGTCGCTGGTCTTCTCGTCCTGACGGCGGTTGGCCTCAACGATCCGGAGGTCCTCTTCGGTGGGGCGGAATCCGACACTCATGAGGTCACCGTACAACAAACGTACAACATCGGGGTGGCTGGTGGACGCGCGAGTCGGGAGCGTGTGTAGCCGAGGGGTGGTACCGCTCGTGCTCTCGCAGGGTCAGGCTTCTGACCACTATCTTTGCGTAATCGGGCCAAGCCCGAGTCCGTACCCGCGTTGCACACGTCGCATGTCTCGCATGTCTCGGACGCAGTCCTCACCGGCCACCAGCCACGGGTGTTGACCGACCTCGCCGTCACCATCGCCGACGGCGGGACCCGGCTCGGCGACGTCAAGCGAGACGCCCGTTGGCTGCGCCGACCCTGCCGACGAGGCGGCAGCGGCGAGAGACAGTATCTGCTCGCCGCTGGCATCGGACCTGCTACTCTTTGACAGCGCCATGGTCGCAGAGGGCACGTGATATCCACGCAAGGGCACACTCACTACACTGACCGCGGGGCATCGATTACATGGGCCGATCGGGGGTGCCCTGCGCCGGTCATTGACCGTGTGCGGATTGCGGAGGCGCTACCTGGCCTGGAACTTGGCCGGGAGTGTGGCTCAGGTGTGTTCGGCCTGGTGCTGATGGCGCGCCAGGCCGAAACGTGTTCGCCACCGACCTCGCCCGGGCCGCGACCGAGGTGTTCGGCCCCGGCTGGCTGCGAGAGACGGCCGTGCCGGTGCGGATCTCCGACGACCTGGTCGCCCTGACCACCCGCCGCCCTCGCCGCCGCCGCGCCCTTCCCGGCCTGCCCGGCTCCCGACGCCACCCGGCCAGCACGGTCGGCGGTCCGACCACGCGCCGGTCCGGGCGTCCGCATGCAGGGACCACCGCGACCGTGGCTCTCGCGATCGTCGCGGGCGTAGCGCTCGGAGGTGGGGTCAGTTGGGCCGCGGCCCCACATCGCCACGCGCCCGCCTCCGCAGCCGCGCCGGTGCCGGCCTGGCGGCCGGGATCGCTCAGGCCGGGGTACATCACGACGGTCGCCGGCAACATCCACAACTTCACCCATCCCTTCTCGGGCGACGGCGGTCCCGCGGCGAAGGCCACGTTCCTGCTGCCCTCCGGAATCGCGATCGACCCGGCCCGCGGCTACCTTTACATCACGGACAGAGGGAACGAACGGATTCGTCGCATCGACAGCCACGGTACGATCACCACCATCGCCGGCAACGGCATTCGTGGTTTCCGGGGCGACGGCGGGCCAGCGACCGCGGCAGAACTCGGCTCTCCCATCGACGTCGCCGTGGGCCCCGACGGCAGCGTCTACATCGCCGAGGAAACGAACCGGATCCGTCGTATCGACACGCATGGCATCATCACCACCGTCGCCGGCACGGGTCAGTACGCCTTCAGTGGCGACGACGGAACCAGCGGCCTGCTTTTCTCCGGCGATGGTGTTCCCGCGACGCAGGCATCCGTCGACAATCCGGCGTCTCTCGCCATCGACAGCCGAGGCGATATCTACCTCGCCGACTTGTCCCACGACCGCATCCGCCGCATCGACACGCACGGCATCGTCACCACTGTCGCCGGGACGGGCGCGCGCGGCTTCGGCGGCGACGGGGGTCCCGCGGCCGAGGCGCGGCTCGCGTCCCCCAAGGCGGTCGCACTCGGCCCCGACGGTAGCCTGTATGTCGCGGATCTCGCCAACCAGCGGATTCGCCGGGTCGGCAGCCAGGGGGTCATCACGACCATCGCCGGGAACGGGACGAGGGGAAACAGCGGAGACGGCGGCCCAGCCACCAACGCGGAGGTGGACCTCGGCGAGGGCCACCTGGCCGTGGACAAGGACGGCACCATCTATCTGACGAGTGGCAATAGGGTCCGCCGCATCGACAACCGCGGGATCATCACCACCGTCGCGGGAGCCGCCTCCCTGTCCCGGAACAGCCTCGCGCCGCTCACGGCGGAGGGTCCCACCACCCAGTCGGCCCTCGGCACTCCGGCCGGCCTCGCCCTTGACAACGGAATCCTCTACGTCATGGACGAGAGGTTCCCCGACATCCGCGCCGTCCGGATCACGGTGGCGTCCGGCCAGCGCGGTTCCTAGGCGTCGCCGTGCCTGTCATCGATCGCGCGCGGGTGGCGGCGGCCCTTCCCCGCTACACCCTTGGCGACCAGCTCGGGGCGGGGGCCTTCGGGCTGGTCCTCGCCGCGCGGGACACCGAGTTCGACCGTCCGGTGGCCATCAAGGTCTCCCCGGTCGGGCCATCCGGCGACAGGCTCCGGACCGAGGCTCTCATCCTCAGCAGGCTCGACCATCCCCACATCGCCCGGGCCTACGACCACATCCGGGTCGACGACCTCACATTTCTCGTCATGGAACCGCTCGACGGCGGCACCCTGACGCAGCGGCGGCTTCCGGCCGTCGCGGCCTGCGCGCTCGGGATCGCGATGGCGGACGCGCTCACCCACGTGCATGCCCACGGCGTGCTGCACCGCGACATCAAACCGGACAACATCCTGTTCACCACCGCGGGCCAGCCCAAGCTCACCGACTTCGGCCTTGGGCGGATCGCCGCGGAACCGACGGCGACCGCGGGGCCGCTCGTCGGGAGCCCGCGCTACCTCGCCCCCGAGATGATCGCCGGCGAACCCGCCAGCCCGGGCGCGGACCTCTACGCGCTCGGGGTCGTCCTCCACGAACTGCTCACGGGCCACCCCATGTTCGCCCCAGGTCTGTCCCGGGCCGAGATCCTGCGCCACCACCTCGAGGTCACCCCGCCGATTCCCGACGGCATACCCGAGCCGGTCACCGCCATGGTGATGTCCATCCTGGCCAAGGACCCCGCCCGGCGCCCGGCGAACGCGCGCGACGTCCTGCGCGCCCTCACCGACGCCACCGCCACCGCCTACGGTGACGACTGGGCCACCCGATCCCGGCTGGTACTACGCCTGCGCCAGGGCCAGGGCGACGAGGGCACCGTCACCCGTTCGCCCGCCCCGCCGTCGAACGCGTCACCAGCGCCCCTCGGCATTCCCCACCAGCCACGACACAACGACCAGAGCGGACCGGCCGCGGAGGACACCGCAGCGGACAGTCTGGTCCTCCCTACTGGGCGCCTCGCCCGTCCTGCCCCCTCGGGACCACCTCACGGCCCGGCGGCGCACCGCCCTGCGTGGGGACGACGGCGCCGGCCGCTGCTCATCGCGGCGGGCGCCGTCGCAGCGGCCCTGACCGTGACCGGGCTCGTCGCCGAGCTGGATGGGGGGAGCGTCGGATCCGCCCGTACGCCCGGCTCGCACTCCGCGCCCGCCGCGGCGCGCACCATCTCGGTCCCCCTTGATCAGATCGGCGGCCTGGCGGCAGGGCCGAACGGATCCGTCTACCTCGCGGGCACGGAGGACGCCGTGGTCGCGCGCCTCACCCCGAGCGGGCAGGAGTCCATCGTCGCGGGTACCGGTACGCGAGGCTTCGCGGGCGACGGCGGGCCCGCGACGGGTGCGGAGATCGACCGGCCCAGCAACGTCGGCGTCGACGGCAAGGGGAATCTCTACATCCTGGACGCAGGTAACCAGCGGATCCGCCGGGTCGACAGCAGCGGGCGGATCACCACCGTCGCCGGCGGGGGAACGGTTCAGGAAAGCTCCCTGACGGAACAGGCCGTCCCGGCGACCTCCGTACGGTTCTCGGGATTCGGCGGCGGCCAGTTCGCCGTCGACACCGGCGGCGATGTCTACGTCGCCAGTGGTCCGCGTGTCTACAAGGTGGAACGCACCGGCACACTCAGGGCCGTTGCGGTGATCGGCGCGACCAGCCCCACCCTGCCGCTGCTCACGACCGGAACGCTCGACGCGCTCGCCGTCCACGACGGTCGGCTCTACGGCGCCGACCTCAGCCGCAACGAGATCCGGATGCTCGCGCCCGAGGGCACCGTCAGCACGGTCGCGGGGACGGGGACGAGGGGTAACACTGGCGACGGCGGTCCCGCGGTCGACGCCACCCTCGACCTCTCCGCCTCACCCAGCTCCGCCAGCGCTTACCAGGCCGGTATCGCGGTCGACTCGGTTGGTGACATCTTCATCGCCGAACCCGCCGACAACCGCATCCGCCGCGTCGACCGCTCGGGAACCATCACCACGGTGGCGGGTACGGGCATCGCGGACGACACCACGGTCACCACCCCGGCGGTGTCCGCCCGTCTCCTCTGGCCGAACATGCTCGCCACAGCGCCGGACGGCGCCTGTTTCATCGGCAGCTCCAGCCATCTCTACAACGTCGACCACGACGGCATCCTGCACGTCCTCCCGACCGGTTGAGTCCCACGGCCACGCAGGCGGCGCCAGCCGCGCACATCTCGGGGTTGGTGGGCGGTCGTGGTCAGGTCCCGTCGGGTGTCTACCGGGGCATCGTCCAGTACTACCTGCTCGCCGGAGACGTCCATCGACTTCACCGGCCGCGCTGGGTCATGGAGACCTCGATGCTCAGGACCCTGGCAGGCAAGCACCGCTCGTCGATATCGAAGATGGCCGCCAAACACAAGGCCAGAATCGAGACACCGCACGGGCCGCGAACCTGCTTCGAAGCACGTATCGAACGCATCGGCAGGCAGCCACTGGTCGCACGGTTCGGTGGAATCCCACTCCACCGGCGCCGCGCGGCCGACCTATCCGGCTGGATCAACAAGCACCGCCGGTGCGTACGCGACTACGAGACCCTGCCCGAAAGCCACGAGGCCATGATCTACCTTCCGACGATCATGGTGATGTCTCGGCGCCTCGCCCGCACCGGCGACTGGTGACCGAGTATTCAGATGCGCTCTAATAGGTCATGCACGGTTCTTTGGGCAGCGATCGTCTGGAACGCCTCCAGACTGATGTTGGCCACCATCGGGGAACGGCAGTTTGTGCCAGTCGCACGCCAGCGGGCACGAGGAACGAGTAGAGGCACGCACCCAGCCCGCCCGATCACCAGAATCAGGGCGCTCCGCTCCCCGGACAGCCCGACCTCCAGCCGGTCAGGCGTAGCACCCCTCCTGTGGTACCCCGGCAGCCCGAACCCGACCCGACCCTGCTGTGAACACCGACGGCATGGACACGATCGTGAGCCATTCCGTCCGCACACGCCAGAGCCCCTGGGCTGAGCTGCGGCGACCTCGCCGTCCGACGGGCCGGCACCGGACCTCAAAGAAGCGGACATGTGCAACCAAGGGGTGGTACCGATCGTGCTGGCGCACGCGCGCGCGACCAGGCCGCTCGCGCTGTCGGTCATCGCCATCTTCCAATTCGTCCCGAGCTCTGACGACCCGTACGGGATCATGGGCCGGCTGGTCGACCTGCTCCCGTCCGGCAGCTACGTCTCCCTGACCCATCTCACCGCGGACTTCGACCCGGCGATGCGTGACGTCGAGCGCACCTACCTGTCCCGCGGCATGCCGATGCACCTGCGCACGCGCGCCGAGGTCGAGCGGTTCTTCGACGGCCTGGACATCGTCGAGCCGGGCCTGCATGTCGTCCACCGGTGGCGCCCTGACCTGGCGGACCCGCAGGACCTCCCCCCGCCCGGCGACGGGATCGGCGACTCCCCCGCGGCCCGGGCCAGGATCGTGCCCGCCGCTGACCTGACCGACGCCCAGGTCAGCATCTACGGAGCCGTCGCCCGGAAGCCATAGGAGGCACCTGCGGCGATGCTTCACGCGCCAGGCGGCGGCCTGTCACAGTAACGGCATGCCCTCGCAGCGTCAGCCCTCCGCCCCGCGCCCACAGGTGTCGCTGCCGACACTGGACATCGGGCCGTTCATGGCCGGCGCCGCTGATCGCGGCCGATTCCTCGACGGGCTGCGCCGCGCCTGCCACGGACCCGGGTTCTTCTACCTGACCGGCCACGACATCCCCGCGGCGGACACGGCGGCCCTGCTCGAGGTGAGCCGCCGGTTCTTCCACCTGCCCGACGCGGCGAAGCTGGAGATCGAGAACGTCCACTCGCCGCACTTCCGGGGCTACACCCGCCTTGGCCATGAGCTCACCCGCGGCAGTCCCGACGTCCGGGAGCAGATCGATATCTCGGACGAGCGTCCCGCCCGGGTGCTGGGCCCGGGCGATCCGGCCTATCTGCGCCTCGACGGGCCGAACCAGTGGCCGCGCCAGGTGCCCGACCTGCGCCCGCTCGTCCTCGGCTACATGGAGCGCCTCGGCCGGCTCTCGCGGGTGCTCGTCCGCGCGTTCGCCGAGTCGCTCGGTCTGGCCCCCGATCATCTCGACCGCACCTTCGCCGACGAGGCCCGCTCGCACCTGAAGCTGATCCGCTACCTGGCCCCGCCGCCCGGGCATGCTCCCGGCTACGACCAGGGCGTCGGCGCCCACAAGGACGGCGGCTTCGTCACCTTCGTCCTGCAGGACAACGTCCGCCCGCTTCCTGGTGCCGGCGAGCCGTCGACAGCCAGTACCCGGGCGGCCGGACCGCAGGCAGCCGGACCGCAGGCACCCGGACCGCGGCCGGCCGGACTGCAGGTAGCGGCCCCGGACGGGGGTTGGACGGAGGCGACGCCCTGGCCAGGGACGTTCGTGGTCAACATCGGCGAGATGTTCGAGCTCGCCACCCGCGGCTACTACCGCGCGACGGTGCACCGGGTGGTGAGCCCGCCGCCGGCCCGGGAGCGCGTCTCGGTGGCGTACTTCTTCGGGCCGCGGCTGTCCGCCACCCTGGAACCCGTCCCCCTGCCCGACAGGCTGGCCCGGGAGATCGGCGATCCGCCCCCACCGGATCCCGACAACCCGATCTTCGCGCAGCACGGCGTCAACACGCTCAAGAGCTGGCTGCGGAGTCATCCGGAGGTCGCCCGCCGCCACTACGCCGACGTCGCCCCGCCCCAGGACCGCCCATGACCGACCCGACGGCCGGCTCCGCCACCGACCTCGCGACCGGCTCCACGGCCGGCTGGAGCTTCGAGACCCGCCAACTCCATGCCGGAGCGGCGCCGGACCCTGCCACCGGCGCGCGGGCCGTCCCCATCTACCAGACGACGTCGTTCGTCTTCGACGACACGCGGCACGCGGCCGACCTTTTCTCGCTGGCGGAGGTCGGCTTCACCTACACCCGGGTGGTCAACCCGACCCAGGACGCCCTCGAGCGCCGGGTTGCCGACCTGGAGGGCGGGGTGGCCGCGCTCGCGACGGCGAGCGGCCAGGCCGCGATCACCCTCGCGCTGCTGACCCTCGGCGGCGCCGGCAGCCACGTCGTGGCCTCGGCCTCGCTCTATGGCGGTACCTACGCGCTGCTGCGGCACACCTTCGCCGAACTCGGCGTCGAGACCACCTTCGTCCGCGACCCGGACGACCTCGAGGCGTGGCGGGCCGCGATCCGGCCGACGACCGTCGCGCTCTATGGCGAGACCATCGGCAACCCGCGGGGCGACGTCCTGGACACCACCGCCATCGCCCGGATCGGCCACGACGCCGGGGTGCCGCTGATCGTCGACAACACCCTCGCCTCCCCCTACCTGAACCGTCCGCTCGAGCACGGCGCCGACATCGTGGTGCACTCGGCGACGAAGTTCATCGGCGGGCACGGGACGTCGATCGGCGGCGTCATCGTCGACGGCGGGCGCTTCGACTGGTCCGGCGGGCGCCATCCCCGCCTCACCACACCCGACCCGGCCTACCACGGTGTCGTCTTCCACGAGGAGTTCGGCGAGACGGCCTACATCGTGCGGGCCCGCGCGCGGCTGCTGCGCGACCTCGGTCCGGCGCTGTCCCCTACGAACGCGTTCCTGCTCCTGCAGGGCCTGGAGACGCTGTCGCTGCGGATGGAGCGGCACTGCGCGAACGCAGCCCAGGTCGCCACCTGGCTCTCCGAGCACCCACAGGTCGGCTGGGTCGCCTATCCGGGGCTGGCCGCCAGCCGGTGGCACACCGCGGCACAGCACTATCTGCCCCGGGGAGCGGGCGCCGTGCTCGCGTTCGGCATCGCTGGTGGCATCGAGGGTGGCACTGCGGCCGGGCGCGCGTTCATCGAGGGCCTGGAGCTGCACAGTCACCTGGCGAACGTCGGCGATGTCCGCTCGCTGGCGATTCACCCGGCCTCCACGACCCATGCCCAGCTCACCCCGGCCGAGCAGGCCGACAGCGGGGTCACCACGGACCTCGTGCGCCTGTCCGTCGGCATCGAGGGGATCGAGGACATCCTCGCCGACCTCGACCGGGGCTTCCGCGCCGCCAAGGAGTCCTGACGTCCGCTCCCGGCCGGCCGACCGATGGTGGGGTTGCGGGACGACAAACGGAGGATGCCGGTTACATCCCTTTTCGACCGGGTCATAACGGACGGGCGTCAGGGCGCGCCGCCCGGCGCCGTCCGCATATCCCACACCGGTCGAGGAGAGCACGTGATCGAGGTCAGCAGGGTCGTCCGGCGCGGCCGGGGGGTCGTCGCGCCATCCGTGCGGCTGATCAGGCCCGGCCTGGCGGGCTTCCGGAAGTTCCTCATGCGGGGACACGGCGGCCCCCAGCAACCGGACGGACAGCACGAGCCCGGACAGTACGGGTCCGGACAGGCCCGCCGTCCGGACGGAGGACGCCGTGCCGGACAGCCCGGTCGCGCGGCGACGATCGGCCCTGCCTCCGGCCCAGGTCCGCGGCCTACCGTCGACACCGGGCGTCGCCGAACGGGTGCCCACCCGGACATCCGATCCACGCGGACGACCGATCCACGCGGACAACCGCCACGCGGACACCCATACAGCGGACGAGGGGTTCACGCAATGACATCCACAAGCGCGAGCGCGCCCGGGCTGGCGGCCAGCGCCAGCACCAAGACCGCCGTCACCCTCGATCACGCCGGCGGGGGCGTGCTGCCCACGTCCACCTGTCTGTGGTTGCTCGCGGGCGAGCAGGTGGGTCGGGTCGCCTTCCGGTCGGACGGCGAGATCCTCGTGCTGCCGGTCAACTACGTGCTGGATGGCGAGGCGATCGCCTTTCGCACCGCCACCGGTTCCAAGCTTGCCGCCGCGCTCCAGGAGGACGCCGTCGGCTTCGAGGTGGACGGGCACGATGCGGTGGCCCGCACGGGCTGGAGCGTCCTGATCAACGGCCGCGCGGTCGCGGTCCGCGATCCCGACGGGCTGGCCCGGCTGGAGGCGAGCGGCCTGCGGCCGTGGGCGGACCGGATCCCGCACCCGCACTGGGTCCGCATCCTGCCCGAGTCCATGACCGGCCGGGTCGTCGCCCACTCCTGAGCGCTCCACTCCTGAACGCCCCGCCGCTGGGCGGAATACGCCGGAGGCGTCACGCGCACGGTCAGCAGATGAATGCGGAACGGCACGTCCAGATCGATGTGGACAGCAAGCCGGATTGACACCGTAGCCGCACGGTCTCGCCCCGACAGGGCGAGATTCGTACAACCGATTGCGGCGCGGGTACCAACGCCCGATCCGCTCACCTCGTCCCCCGCTGGAGGATCCGGCCAGCATCCCGGCCATCGCCTGGCGAGCCGGGCGCGCCCCGGCGACGCGCGTCTACCCCAATCCCTCGCATTGCGCCCGATCCATTAGTGCCGCGACACCTCCGCCACGGCCCTGGGCCCATTCCCGGGACGCTCCCGCACACCACGGGGCAGCGCTCGAACGACACCGCCAGGGCGGGCGAACCCGCCGCGCCCATAAATCGGACATTTCCAGTCGGTAAATCGGCTGACCAGCGGGGAAACAATGTCCGATGACGCGGCGAAACCGTGCCGGCGCAGAGCGGCAGCCGTCGGCGCGCCCCGCGGGAACGCCGTCACCCCCTCGCGAGGCGTGACACTGGCGCAGCGCGACCGACCCCGTCCGACCTGGCCAGCACGCAGCGAGAAGCCCCCACCGCACCAGGGCCGGCGGCTCCCGCTCCCACACGAGACCCATCGGGAGGTCGGGCTCCGCGCACCTCCCCGGCACGCCGACTCCCGGTATTCAGCCGCGCATTCCGAGCCGCGACCACATACCCCCGCCACCGCACCGCCCCCCAGAACCGGATGGCGCAACCCTCGGAACGGGCTCCCCGCCCGCCCGGCCCGCCTTCACGATGAATCGCACGCCACCCATGGTGTTTCGCGCGACAAAGGCCAGTGCACCCCCCGCGCCGGAGAACAGCGCGACATACAGCAGCCCGATGGCAGCCGTCCAAGGTATGGCCGGCCGACTTTCATGCCGGCCTCCGCTGATCGCCGATACTCAGTACAACAAAGAAAAACAAATAAGCGCCGATGCGGCAGGAAACCGCCAGCCCTGGAAGCGGCCACCTCTTCCAGAACGGCCACATCCCTGGACCACCAGGGCGCATCACGGCACCGCAGAAGGGGTCCGCGCCAATCCCGCCCGGGCAGCCACGTTCCCGCCGGGAAAGGAGGAGAACGGCACCCACACATTGCGGCCCGCCCCGCTGCCGAGCGGCGCCCCCGGCTCGGCGGCGCCGGCACAGCCGCCCGGCCTGGCGGCCGGCGCCACGCCGAAGCAGCCGGCGGCCCACGGCGCGGCGTCATGGGACCGCTCGCCGCGGCGCCCGGAGCACGCCGGCGTCCGGCGGAGCACGGGCCGCCCGACCACGGCCGGCAGGCCCCGGCCCATCGCCTGCACGAGACGGGTCCGACTCCGCCCACACACAAGCCACCAGCCCGGACGAGAGACGTCTTCGTGCGGGCCCCGCGGCGTGCCGGCCGCGCGTCCACCGAGGCGCGGATCGCGAGCGCCCAGCCTGGCCCAGGCCCAGGCCCAGCGGCATAGCCTCGCCCTCGAACAAGGCCAGGATCTATGGATATCCCTGTTCAGGACGCATATGAGGCCACCTGGCCCACGTGCGGGACACGTCGTCACCGCCCCCGACGGCCACGGCGGGACGGCATCGCTCGACAGACCCCCGCCAGCGGCGTTGCCCGCTGCGCGCGGGCCAGGCCGGGAACCAACGCCGTCGCCCCGCCGCTCGCCCTGCCACGCGCCGCCGCGACGCCCGAAGGCCAGGTGCCGAGCGCCCCCGGCGTCCGGAGGTAGCCCGGTCGGGCGAGGTGGCAGGTTCGTGGCGGCGCCGTCCGCCGGGCCGAGGTCGGCGCGGTCCCGGTCCAGGTGGCAGACATCATTCCCCCGGCGGGCGTCCTGATTCCCGTGCATACGACCGCGCCGCTCGGCAGTTGCCCAGGCAATGAACCAGGGAAGCCCGATCGGATAGCCTGGGAGAAGCATTTCAGCCCGCTCCGGCCATGCCCCGGCCGCCGGACGCATGCCGCCACAATCTCCATCCCCCCGCTGAAACGAGTCGGCGCCCGGCACCATCGATCGCGGGCCGATGCGGGCTCACCGAACCCGGCCGACGGCGGGTTCAAGATCCCGAGTCGAACTACACCAGCCGCCCGGTCTCTTCTCGCACATCCGCGCCCACGCCGTTGACGGCCCGGCCCGACAGCGGGATAACCTTTTCGACGTAGCCGACAGTGGGAACCCGGCGAGGGCACCGAGCCCGGAGGGAGCAGCGGTGGCGGAACAGTCACTTCCCATCGGGCCGGACGATGCACGGCCGCCCACAAAGGTGGTGTACGGCTGATCTCATATCCGGCCCTCGGATGAATCCATCGGCCGGCCAGCCATTGGCCGGTCGGAAGTCGAAGCGACCGGGTAAAGCGCAGTGGTCAGGAGAGGAGCACGATGGCCCCAGTGGTTTCGGGTCCGGCGGCGATGCCGGTGCGCCAGCATCGGCCGCCCGCCGCCGGCCTCGACCGATCGTCGGGTCCGTTCACCGCCGACAGCCCACCAACCGACACGCGGACCCAGCGAGAGCGGGTCCGCCTGGCCCAGATCGAGCTCCTCGAGCTCAGCGCGCAGCTCACGACGCCGCACCTGCGGCGCCGGATCCTGCGCATCTACTCGCTCCTGCGCAGCGAGCCCGTCGCGCAGACGCCGGCGAAGCCGCCGCCCTTCCGGCTGACCATGCGCGAGATGGAGGTGCTGACCCTCGTCGCCACGGGCTGTTCCAACGTCGAGGCCGCCGAGCAGCTCACGATCCGCGCGGAGACGGTCAAGACCTACATGCGCAGCATCATGCGCAAGATGGGCGTGCGCAACCGCACCGCGGCCGTCCACACCGCCCGTCAGATCGGCCTGCTCGACTGATCGCGAGACTGCCGGTACGCCGCACCCGGCGCTCCTCGACGCATCCTCAGCGCCCGGTCCGAACCTGGAGCCGTCTCCGGTCCGGGCCGGGCGCCGTCGAGGCCGGCCGTTCAGGCGGGCTGCGCCAGGCCGAGGTGCTCCCGCAGCGTCGTTCCCTCGTAGTCGCCGCGGAAGACCCCTCGCTCCTGGAGCAGCGGGACGACCGTGTCGGCGAACTCGTCCAGGCCGGCGGGGACGAGGTGCGGCACGAGGATGAACCCGTCGCTCGCGTCCTCCTGCACGAACCGATTGATCGTCTCGGCGACCGTCGCCGCGGAGCCGATGAACGACTGCCGCCCCGACACCTCGATGACGACCTCGCGCAGCGAGAGGTTCTTCGCCTCGCCGAGCTCCCGCCACTGGCGCGCGGTCGCCACCCGGTCGTCGAACATCCGCACGCTGGCGCGCCCCCGCGCGACGGTGTTCTCCCCGGGCAACGGATCGATCAGCGGCACCGGGCCGTCCGGGTCGTACGAGCTCAGGTCCCGGTTCCACAGCTGCTCGGCAAACGTGATCGCGGTCGCGCCGCTGACCTGCTGGCGGCGGATCACCGCGGCCCGCTCCCGAGCCTCCGCGTCCGTGTCCCCCAGCACGAACGTCGCGGCCGGGAGGACGACCAGATCCTCGCGGCGCCGGCCGTAGCGGGCCAGCCGGCCCTTGATGTCCGCGTAGAAGGCCTGGCCGGCCTCGAACGTGCTGTGGCGGCTGAAGATCGCGTCGGCGGCGGACGCGGCGAACTCGCGTCCCGCGTCGGAGTCACCCGCCTGGAAGATCACCGGCCGGCCCTGCGGGCTGCGCGGGACGTTGAAGAACCCGTCGACATCGAAGAAGCGGTCGTGGTGGCCGAAGGCACCGGCCCCCGGCTCCCGGAGGAACGCACCGCTGGCCTTGTCCGCGAGGATCGCGTCGGGTGACCAGGAGTCGAACAGCTCCAGCGCGGTCCGCAGGAACTGGCGCGCCCGGTCGTAGCGGTCCTCCTCCGCCAGGTAGCCTCCGCGGCGGAAGTTCTCGCCGGTGAACGCGTCCCAGGAGGTGACGACGTTCCAGGCGGCCCGCCCGGCGCTCAGGTGGTCGAGGCTCGCGAACTGGCGGGCGACCTCGTAGGGTTCGTTGAAGGTGGAGTTGATGGTGCCGGCGAGCCCGAGCCGGTCGGTCACCGCGGCCAGCGCGGCCAGCACCGTGAAGGTGTCGGGACGGCCGACGACGTCGAGGTCGTGGATGTGACCGTTCTGCTCCCGCAGCCGAAGCCCCTCGGCGAGGAAGAAGAAGTCGAAGCGGGCCCGCTCGGCGGTCCGGGCCAGGTGGACGAACGAGCCGAAGTCGATCTGGCTGCCCGCGGCGGGATCGCTCCACACTGTCGTGTTGTTCACTCCGGGGAAGTGCGCTGCCAGATGGATCTGCCTGGTAGGCCTGGTCAAGGGAGTCCTCCGCGACGGTCGTGGACGGCCGGACGATCGGCGGCACGGGTCCGCGGACCCTCGGTGCACTCGTTCGGTGCACGAGGTCAGCGGTACGACCCGGGCCGTGGCAAGCCCTCGGGGTCAACGACAGCGGCTGGACTCAGCTCGCCCGAAATCGATGCAGCGGCGGCACGTCAACAGGAAGGAGGTGCGCACGCCCTTCACTCTGAGTACGTCCGATCGGCACGGTCAAGAACACCTTCTGTGATCTACACCACGAGCTGGACATATCCGGCAGCGACCGACCGGCCGGCGCCCCCACCACGAGGCCCCATTGTTCACTTCTCCGATCGGAAATACGATCCGATTCCCAGGCACCACCACCCGGCCTCAGGGAGTCCTCGTGACCGCGACCGACGATCTGCTCGCCCATGCCGCCGACTACGCGCGGACCTTCGCCGCCGGCGACCTGCCCCTGCCGCCGCGGCTCGGCGTGGCGGTGGTGGCCTGCATGGACGCCCGGCTCAACGTCTACGGCCTGCTCGGCCTCACCGAGGGTGACGCGCACGTCATCCGCAACGCGGGCGGCGTCGTGACGGACGACGAGATCCGCTCGCTGGCGATCAGCCAGCGGCTCCTGGGCACCCGGGAGATCATCCTCATCCACCACACCGACTGCGGCATGCTCACCTTCACCGACGAGGACTTCCGCGCCGAGATCGCCCGCGAGACCGGAATCCGCCCGCCGTGGGCCGTCGAGACCTTCACGAACCTGGAGGACGACGTGCGGCAGTCCATCGCCCGCATCACCGCGAGCCCCTTCGTTCCGCACCGGGACGCGGTGCGCGGCTTCGTCTACTCCGTCGAGAAGGGCAGCCTCACCGAGGTCCGCTGACGCGCCGCGGGCCGGTCACAGGGACGAGCGGGCCACGTCGAGGCGGACCCCCGCCAGGGTGGAGTAGGCCGCGCCACCCGGGCATTCCGTCGCCATCCAGTCCCGGTGGCCGCTGATCGCCGGTACCCGGCGGCGGGCACCGCTGGTCGGGTTGACGTAGTCGACGGTCCCGACCGGGTTCAGCCGGTGGGCCCCGGTCAGCGCGAGCAGGACCAGGACGAGCGAGCGGCGGGCCGCCGGGGACGGCGGCCGGGTGCGTAGATCACCGAGGAGGGCAACGCCCAGGTTGCCCGCGTTGTAGCCGCCGACGTGCGCGCCGGTGACCACCTGGCCGTCCGGACGGTGGGCGGGCACGGTGTCGTCGCCCGACCAGCGCCCCTCGTACAGGGTTCCCTCCTCGTCGATGAGGAAGTGGTACCCGATGTCCGCCCAGCCGTGGTCGACGGTGTGGAAGCGGTAGATCGCGCGCACGGTGCCGGCGGGGTCGGGGTCGTCGTTCGCCGTCACGGTGTGGTGCACCGTGATGGCCTGACCCGGGTGAAAGGTCATAGGCCAGGGCCGGCCCGCCTCGTGGTCGAGCCGCAGCGACTCGTCGGCACCCCAGGCGGCTCGCGGAAGATAGCGCAGCCCCAGCGCGGACGGCGGCGCCGCGGCCGGGGATGCACTGGGGGCGGTGCCCGGCGTGGGCAGCGCGGCGGTGGTGGGCAGTGCGGCGGTGGTGGGCAGTGCGGCGGTGGTGGGCGCGGGCTGGGTGGGCGCGGGCGAGACGCCGGTGAGGCCGGCCGCGAGCGGAGCGACCCGCGGGCGGTGCACCCGGCGGCCGGGGTCCGCCCGCCCTGGCGCGCCGCCCACGGCGTCGAGCACCTGGGCGAGCCCGGCCACGGCGGCCAGCACCTCCTGCACCGTGACCGTCGGTACCCGCACCCGTAGGCCCGGCCCCGAGGTCGTGTTCAGGGCGGTCGACACGACCCCCGTCGCCCCGGCGGGCATGCGCAGCTCGTAGCCCGCCGTGGGCGTCCCGCCGCCGGGAGCGGTGCGCACGGCGGCCAGCAGGGCGTGCACGGCGCGGGCGGCGGGTGGCAGATCGTCCCGCTCGACCGGACAGCCCACCCGCAGCGGGGACCACGCGCCGAACCCGCCGTCCGCGCGGCGCAGCCGGATCGCCGGGCCCGCCCCATCGCTGCTCGGCTCGGACGCGGAGGCCGGCCGATCGCCGGGACCGTCGTCCGCGGGCGCGGCGGGGCCACACCAGCGCACCGCCACGAAGCCCGGGCGAAAGGCGGGCCGGGCCGGGCCGATGCCGGCACAGGTGGCCGTCAGCGTGCGGGGGATCAGCACCGTGGAGTCCGCGGCGGCGCCATCCAGGCCCAGTCCTGCGCCCAGGGCGGTCAGGGGGGTCACGTCATCGACGTCGGCCGTGGCCGGTGTCGCGGCCAGCATGGCGGCGGCCCAGCCGCCGACACCCACGCCCAGTACACGGAGGGCGCCTCGGCGGGAGGTCATGGTCGGCGGCGGGACGGGCGTGGATCGGTCGGCGAGGGGCATTGCGGATCCTCTGGGTAGCGGGCCGGGAACAGCGTGCACGCTATGCCATCGAATCAACGCCCTGAGTAAGGGGGGGGTCGCCGGGTCCCTCGACGTCTTCGGGTGCGGCCGCCCGCGCGGGCCGCCCAGCGTTCAGATCAGCGGTGGACCTCCGCGTCCACCACCACGGCGTCGGCGACGCTGATCGGATCAAGGACGAACCCGCGCGCGCCCGTCACGACGGGCGGCGGAGAGCCGTCCGCCAGCCAGGGCTGGCGGTGGTAGTAGTGCCAGGTGGGAGCCGGCGTCGGCGATACGTTCGGCCAGGGGTCCAGCTCGTCGTCGTCCCGCCGGTACCGGATCCTGGTCGTCCGCCGGTTGCCCGGGTCGGGGTGGCCGCCCGCGGTCGGATCGTCGATCGCCACATAGGACCCGTGCCAGTGGTCCGACATCTCGACGTCGGGTTCCCCCATCGCCCGCGACGGCCCGCCCGCTCCGTCCACCGTGCGCACGGACAGCTCCTGCTCCTGGTAGCCGGGCAGCGGTGCTCCCCCGCCGTCCGGGCGGAGCGCGGACGGCCCGGGCGGCAGCTCGAGGCGCGGGCCGCCGGGCACCTCCGCCGGCGGGCGCCGACCACCAGGGACGATCCCGGTGGCGCCGGAGAAGCGGTGCGGCCGCGCCATCCCCGCGGGCCGGGCCCGGCCGGACGCCGCACCCGGCCGCGGCTCGTCGACGCCCTCGCGCAGGCCGAAGCGATCGTGCAGCCGGCGTAGCGGCGCCGGCGCCCACCAGTTGTAGTTACCGGCGAGCGACATGAACGACGGCACCAGGATCGCGCGCACCACCGTGACGTCGAGAGTGATCGCGATGGTCAGGCCCACGCCGACCAGTTTGATCATGCTGATATGCGAGGTGGACAGCGCCACCATGACCACGACCAGGGCGAGCGCGACACTGGTGATCAGTGGCCCGGTCGCGCCGAGCCCGATCGCCACCGACTCGCTGTTGTCGCCCGTGCGCCGGTACTCCTCGCGAATACGGGCGAGCAGAAAGATCTCGTAGTCCATGCTCAGCCCGAAGGCGATGAAGAACATGAGCACCGGAGAGGTCATCTCCAGGGTGCCCGACACCTGGAAGTCGCCCACCAGCCCCCGCAGGTGGCCGTCCTGGAAGATGAACGTCAGCAGGCCGATCGTGGCGGCGAGGTTCAGCGTGTTGAGGAGCATCGCCTTCACCGGCAGCAGCACACTGCCGGTGAACAGGAACAGCAGCAGGAAGGTCGCGCACATCACGATCGCGAAGGCGTACGGCAGGCTGCGCTCGATGGTGTGCGCGGTGTCCAGGAAGTGCGGGGCAAGACCACCCATGAGGACGTCGAAAGGAGGTCGGGTCTCCCGCAGCCGCCCGACGAGGTCCGTCGCGTCCCTGGAGACGGGAGAGGTGTCCGACTGCCACACCGACAGCCAGGCCCCGCCGTGTGTGCCGACATAGCCGGTCGGGGTCGGCGGCGCGTCGCTGACCTGTTTGCCCTGCATGAAACCGCCGGAGACGGTGTCGACGCGGGCGACCCCCGGCAGGGCGGAAAGTCGCGTCGCGTAGTCGGCGAGCCGGGCGGCGTTCTGCGGGTCCCGTGCGTCCACACCCGGGACGACGATCGGGATCTGGCATGGCAGGCAGACAATGAAGTCGGAGCGCATCGCGTCATTGACGAGGTGGGATTCCGCCGTGTTCGGCAGGACCGTGTCGTCGGCCAGCGCCAGGTTGAGGCTGCGCAGCGGGGCGGCGCAGATGACCAGCACGGCGACTGCGACGCCCCCGTAGAGAACGGGACGCCGCATGACCCGCCGGGCGAGCGCCGTCCAGCCGCGGCCCGCCCGGGAGGCGGCGGCCGTCCGGGCGTCGACGGCATGGCGGGCGCCCGCGGCGCGGCGCCGGCGAGCCCACGCCCGCGACAGGGCCGCGCGGATGTCCCCCCGGTCCAGCCGGTCCCCCAGGAGCATCAGGGCCGCCGGCAGCACCAGCAGGGCCGCCACCTCGGAGGCGACCACCACGATGATGCCGGCGAAGGCGAACGACCGCAGGTAGTACAGCGGGAAGACCAGGGCGGCGGTCAGGGACAGCGCCACCGTCACCCCGGAGAAGAAGACCGTCCGCCCGGCCGTCTCCAGCGTGCGGCGCAGGGCCGCACCAGGGAACAGGCCCCGTTGCTGTTCCTCACGAAAACGCCGCAGGATGAACAGGCTGTAGTCGACCGCCAGACCGAAGCCCAACGCCGTCGTCAGATTGACCGAGAACACCGAGATGTCGGTGACCGTGGCGGCCAGCCGCAGCAGGGCCAGGCTCGAGACCACCGACACCACGCCGACCAGCACCGGAAGCATCGCCGCCGCGATGGTGCCGAAGGCGTAGAGCAGCAGCAGGAACACCAGTGGCGCCGCGGTCAGCTCCCCGCGTTCAAGGTCAAGCCGGCTGCGCTCCGTCACGTCTCGCATGACCGCGGGTGCCCCGCCGAAGCGGACCAGCACGCCGGGGCCCAGATGCGAGTAACGCTCGTGGAGTCGCTCGAGCTGGTTCTGGATGTGGTCCTCGGAGCCGGTGAGCCGGAACACGATGAGCCCGGAGCGCCCGTCCTTCGACCGCAGCAGGGCGTTGCCCGCCCCCGTGCCGTTCGGCCAGTAGGACAGGACGGAGGTCACCCCGGGCTCCGCGGCCAGCTGCCGAGTGAGCTCCCGCCCGAGGTGGACGGGTGTCGGGCCGTCGATGCCCTCCGCGGAGGTGAGCATCACGGCGACGTTGGGCGGGGCGTCCGGGAACTCGGCGTCCAGCAACTGTTCGGCGCGGGTCGACGCGTCCGAGGGCGCGTAGAAGCCGCCGGTGGCGAGCTGGTGGTAGATGCCCGCGTTCCACGGCAGCAGCACCACCACGAGCAGGCAGGCGGCGGCGAGCAGCCGACCGCGGTGCAGGACCGCCATGTCGGCCGCGATCGTGAACAGCGAGCGCCGCGGCGCGGGCACGCCCGCCATCGAGGCCATGGAGGCCATCACCCGCGCGGGTGGGACCGGCTGCCCCGCGAGCGCGGGCCCGGCGTCGCCGTCGCGGTCGCCGTCGCCGTCGGGTCCACGGGGTAGGGCGACATACGTCGAGGAGTCCGTTCGGGAATGGCGTTGCGGCGCCGAATCGGCGAACAACGGCATGACGCTCCCTTCCGAAGACCTCGCGTCGGTCGATCTCGGCGATGGCCGGCGATCGCACGACGCCGCCGGGACAGCCGGCTGGGCAGAAGTACGCCCACCGCGTAGTCGTCCCGGTCGCTCCCCCGAAGCTAGACCCGCCCACGGGGATCGATTCCGAATTACCCCCGTACGGGGGGAGGTAAAGGTGGATCTCTGCCGGTCAGGGCATTCCGTATGCGGAATCCGAACCCCGGCTCACCGGATGTGAGGGGGATCGGGCCCGGCGGCGTACCACTGACGGGAGGGAATGCCGGGGGGCCAATCTCGAAGGTGGTACGGCAATGCCACAGGTGCAGATCATGGTTCGGCGGGACACATCGCTTCCACGTCCCGCCGCGGCATCGCATGACGGTGGTCCCGGCAAGGCGGGGGCGTATCGGGCCGACACCTGGTCGAAAATCTTCTATACGGGCATGAAGAAGGTACTGAGTCCGCTGTGCCAGGCTTTCTGGCATCCAGCGGCCGAAGGTCTCGACAACATTCCTGCGGATGGTCCTGCCATTCTCGCCAGCAACCATCTGCCGGCACTTGACTCGGCCTTCATCGCGCTGGCCTCCCAGCGGCGTGTCACCTTCCTCGCCAAAAGTGAGTACTTCAACACGCCGGGTCTGCGGGGCCTGGCCGGGAAGGTGTTCGTCGCCGCCACCGGCCAGATCTCGGTCGACCGCAACAACCGCCGCCGGGCCACCGAGGCGCTGCAGGCCGGGGCGCACGCCCTGCACCAGGGCGAACTCCTGGGCATCTTCCCCGAGGGGACGCGGTCACCGGACGGACGGGTGTACCGGGGGAAGCTCGGCGTCGCACGCCTGGCGATGGCCACCGGGGCGCCGGTGATCCCGGTGGAACTCATCGGAACCTTCCAGGTCCTGCCGCTGAACCGCCGGCTGCCCCGGTCCGGCCGGGTGCACCTGCGGGTGGGCACGCCGCTGCGCTTTCCCGTCGCCACGGGTGAGAGCGCGGTCCCGGCGCAGCGAGCGGCCACGGACCAGATCATGAAGGCGATCCAGGAGCTGTCCGGCCAGTGCCCGGCCGACATGTACGCCGATCGTTTCAAGGCGTCCCTGAGGCTCGCCGGTCACCCGCCCACGGGCGGCGCTGACCGGCCATAGGACGTCCACTTCGCCGCACCTCCCTGGTCGGTGCGGCGGGGGGACGATGGCGGGGCCGGTGCGGCGGAGCGGGTCGCACCGGCCCCGCGCTCGCGTCCGGCCGACCCTCGCGTCCGCCACGGCTGATCCCGGGGTCCAGCCGATCCTCGCGTCCGGCCAGTCCCGGGGTGCCGTCCGGCTCCGTACCGACAGGCCCACCGCACCGGGTGGTCCGCCCGCCCCGGCCGGTCCACCCGGACCTCGGCCGGCTGTGCGGTCCGGACTCGCTCCCAGGGTGCGGTCGTCCCGCCCCACGGAGCCCATCGTCCTGGGTCGTGTATCGAGGTGCGCCTCTCGCGCTCGTGATCACGAGTGAGGCCGGGTCCTGGCCGTTTTGTGGCAGCGTACGTCGCGAACGCACGGGCAAAACGGACAAAAATCCGGCAGTTGGCGACATGAGCCCGCCCAGCCCCGCGCCCGCTCGCTCCCCACGGGCGGGAAGCCCCGACGGACGTCTCTCGACCTCGTCGCTGCTGAAGCGACGGAGACCGGCCGTGCGGGGCTTCGCGTGTCCGCTCCCGCGCGTTCGACGTCCGGGCGCCACGCACCCGGCAGCCGAACGCGCGGGAGGTGTCCCGCTCGGCGTGCCCGCACGGCCGGTCCGCCGCCGACCCGACGGCGGCCGTCCGTCCGTCGGCGGTTCCGAGACCGCGTCAGCCGTCAGCTCACGGCAACATGCCCAGCTGACGGGCGGCATGTACCGCCGCGGTCCGGTTTCGCACTCCGAGTTTGCGCATGATGCTGCGCAGATAGGCCTTCACCGTCTCGGGTGAGACGGTGAGCCGACGCGCCGTCTCGACGTTCGACAGGCCCAGTGCCACCTGCGCCAGAACCTCGAGTTCACGCGGTGTCAGTGCCAGGCGGCCGCCGACCTTGGGGTCCTGATCGAGCAGACCGCGCAGAAGCTCCGACACTCCACCGATCCGCCCCCGCAGCAACGGGTCGGCCACGTGTTCCGTGACCTCCTGAAGCTCCCGGTAGGCCAACCTCAGGCTCTCCTGAGGCTGGCCGGGCGAACGCGGCAGTGGTACAGCACCCACCGGTCGCGCGACGGTGGGTGGCCGGTGCCCCATGGGCACCGGCGCCGACATTGACTCCCCATGTGCGGCAGCTACACCCAGCTCACGTTCCATCAGACGAGCCGTCGCAATGGCCGCCCGAACGGCGGCCTCGGTGAACGGCACCTCGGTTCGCATGGCTCCATACAGCACGGCGACAACCGTGCCTCCCATGCTGACGGGTACCGCGAGAATCGCTCCAAGCTCACTGCCCTCGATCGGAACGGCAGTGGAGCGCAGAACCCTTCTCGTCGCCGCCGGGTCGTTGATGACGACCGGGCGACTATGCCGCACCACCTGACCGCCGATGCCCGTCCCGGGCGGGACGGAGGCACCAAGCAGTCCGCTTGGCGCCGGTCCGTCCACGTTCGTGACGGTCAATCGACCGGAATGCGGTGCGACTATTCCACCGAATGTGAGATGGGCTCCCGATGAAGCGCGCAGCCGGGCAAGTGCCCGCGGCAGGACTGTCTGCACGCGACTTGGGGCCGACACGTCCACGGTCACGAGCGTCCCCTTCCCGACCTGTAGAAGATCAGGGGAATCGTAGCACCGGTTTTACGATAAGCACAAATAAGTGCACGTACGGCATGAGACAGGAAGTCGTCCGAGAGTTCCGGCCTGTTCGCGCGTAACGGCGATTCAGGAAGCACGTCCCGGTGGGGCCGAGAACGCCGGATGCACGTGCGTCGATCATTGTGGACCAGGCCCGACCCGCCCCGTCCACCGCCCCCCACAGGAGCCGCGGGGCCCCTCAGAGCCGCGCCGGGGAGACGGCAGCGGGACCGTCGGACGGCGACGGCGACGGCGACGGCGACACGAGCAGGTCGGTACGCGCCGTGGCCCGCAACCGAGCGAGACCCGCGAGCAGCGCCAGCTCCGCGACACTGCGCGGGGAACTGTCGATCAGCGCCGGGGACATCACCAGCACCGCGGCGACCTGAGCGCGCGAGAGCGCCACGTTGAGCCGGTTGCGCGAGAGCAGGAAGTCCAGGCCGCGGGGAGCCTCCGCAGCACTGGACGTGGTCAGGGAGACGATGACGACGGACGCCTCCTGGCCCTGGAAGCGGTCGACGGTGCCGACCCGCACCCCGGTGAGCCCGGCGCGATCCAGAGCGTGCTCGATCGCCCGCACCTGCCGGTTGTAGGGCGCGACGACGAGCACGTCCGCCCCCGTAACCGGCCTGGCCCGGGTGCCGTCGAGGGACGTGCGTCCCAGGACGTGCCGGGCCGCGGCGCAGACCGCGGCGACCTCCTCGTCCGACCGCGTGGCGTTGTCGTGATGGACGACGTCCAGCAGGTACAGACCGGCGGGCACGCCGTCGACCGAGCGGGTCGCCGCGACCGGATGGGCCTGCAGCCGACCGCGGTAGGCGAGCGCGGACACCGGTGCGCAGACGGCCGGGTGCAACCGCCGCGTCCGGTCGAGGAAGTAGCCGAACTCCGGCGGGATCACCTCGGCCGCACCGAGCAGATGGGACAGCGCGGAGGCGTCCGCGCCCTCGGGATGCAGCCCGGCCACCACCTGCGGGAGCTGCTGAGGATCGCCCAGCAGGACCAGGTTGCGCGCGGCTGGGGCGACGGCGAGGGTGTCGGCCAGCGCGAACTGTCCAGCCTCGTCGATGATCAGCACGTCGAAGGGCGTGGCCGTGAGCGCCGGGTTGGCGAAGGCCCAGGCGGTGTCACCGACAAGGTGGCCGTCCGGGTGCTCCTCCCGCCAGGCCACCAGGGCTCGCAGGTCGCGCGGGGTGTCCCAGGGCGGTGGGGACGCGGGGTCGGCGGCGGCGGCGCGGCGCTTCTTGGCCGCGGGCACGCGCGGTCGCCACGAGGCCTCGGTGGACGCGGGGCGCTGCCCGGTCGCGGCGAGCATCGCGTTCTCGATCGCCTTGTGACTGGTCGAGCAGATGCCGACCGACCATCCCAGGCCCACGAGATGCTGGATCAGCCGACCGGCGAGGTAGGTCTTGCCCGCCCCGGGTGGCCCCTGCACCGCCAGGTAGGAGTTGTCCAGGGAGCTGACCGCGGCGAGCACCGCGTCGACCAGGTCATCGCCGTGCGCCGCCGCCGAGGGCAGGGCGCCGGATCCCACGAGCCGGGGCGGCAGGCGTCGCAGCAGGTCGATCCCCGCCTCGGCGGGAAGGGCTGGGAGCGCGGCCGCGGTGCGCCCCGCGAGCTGGCGGATCGCGGCCGGTTTCGGCTCGGGCCGCACGGGCGCCCCGGGCAGGACCGCCGCGGGCAGGTCACGGCCAGCCTGGTCCGGCGGCCCGCTCTCCCGCAGGAGCAGCTCGTGCGGGGCTGCGCGCTCCACCACCGCGTCCGTGGTCACGCCCTCGGCGCTGGGCTGCTGCGGACCGCTGGACCGGTGCGGGGGGTAGAGCAGGCGCACGGACTCGTTGCGCTCGAAGGGATGCTGGCGTTCGGGGGCGGTCGTCGCCCGCAGCAGCCGGCGGCTGCGCCGCCTGCGACCGGTCGGCTCCTCCCAGTCCTCCACCACGTCCCACCGCAGCGGCACCGCGCAGTCGTCCGCGGTTTCCAGGCTTTCCCGGTCCGCGGTGAGCGCGGCGAAGTACGACCACCAGGCCGGCTTGTTCTCCCGCCGGTGGTAGCCGACGGCGGCGGCGAGCAGGGCGCGCGCCCGCTCGTCGGCCGACCAGGCCGCCGGATCGGCGGGTAGGCCCGCGACCAGGGTGTCGACGAGGGCGTCCGGGTCGTCGTCCGGGGCCAGTGCGCCCTGGTCGGCGGAGCCGTCGGGATCGGCCGCGTTCGGGGCACCGGCGGCCAGGGCCGGGTCGCGGGTCGCGAGGCCCTCGCGCTGGTGCAGCTCGAGCAGCCACCGGTGCAGGCGATGCGTCGACACACAGTCGACCCGGTTGTACTCGGCGATCTCACCGAGGATCCGGTGCGCCTCGGCCGTCTCCCCCGCCGCGCGCAGCTCCAGGAAGGACTCGTACGCGACGATGCTGTCGGCGGCGTTCGTGACCTGCGCGGTCCGCGCCCCCGGGTAGAACAGCGGCTCCAGGTACTTGATCGAATAGGACGGCTGGGAGACGCGCAGGCTCCCGCGGACCACGGCGTACAGGTCGACGAGCCGACCGCGGGCCAGCAGGTCGTCGACCTGGCGCTCGCGGGTGCCGTGCCGGGCGGCCAACCGGCGCAGCGCGGCCGGCTCGTAGGGCGCGTAGTGGTAGATGTGCGCCCCCGGGCGGTCCCGCAGCCGGCCCACCGCCCAGTCGACGAACGCCTCGAAGGCCTCCCGCTCGCCCGCCCGGTCGTGGGCCCAGAAGGCGTGGAAACGCTCCGCCGGCCGCGTCCAACGCGTACGGATCACCTTCCATGTCGAAGTAGATGTCGGCCGGATCCGGCGCCGGCAGCATCATCAGGCCGCGCGGATCCACCATCCGTACGCTCACGGTTCCCAGCGGATCATCCGTGCTGCGCGTCCGGTCCTGGGCGGCCTGCAGCTCGGCCTGCAGGCGCAGGCCGGCGAAGGAGGTCGCGGACATCGCCGGCGGCCGCTGGTCGTCCGTGGCCACCGCGAGCTGCTCGACCGTGGCGATTCCGCCCGCCCGCAGGACTCGTCGCTGATCGGCACGCAGCCCGGCGACCAGCGAGAGGTCGCGGCTGCGTGCCCGCCCCCGCGCGCAGTGCTCGGCGTAGCCGCAGCCCGCACACTCCGGACGAGGTTCTCCCCAGTCCGGCTCCGGAAGCGTCGGCTGCTCCGCGAGCCGCCTTTCCAGCCGCCCGCGCGCGTGGTCGACCAGTGGCCCCACGTCCTCGACGCGAAAGGTGCGCACGACCCCGACCTCCGCCCGCGCGTCCCTGGCGGGATGCAGGAGGTGCATGTGCTCAGGCGGGGTCACACCGGCCGCGGGCAGCGCGAGCGCGTAGGCGGCGAGCTGGAGCACCGCGCCCGGCCGGGCGTGGCGGGCGAGCTTCGCGTCGTAGGGCTCGTAGTGGCTCGCGCGCGCGGGCCCACGGGCGGCGCCCGTCCGCGGGTCGAGGTGCGTGGCGATCAGGAAGTCGGGACGGCCCTGGAAGCCGCCGTCGAAGAGCACCCCCTGGTAGATGACCGGCACGCCGGCGGCCAGCGCCTCACGGGTGCGCTGCGCCGCCGCCGCGAGGCCCGCACGTGTCGGCGCCGGGCGCCCGATCTCCACGACGCCGGCCGTGCCGAAGCACTCCCGCAGGTGCCGCAGCCAGCGCCGCTCGTGCGCCTCGCCGTGACGCACCGCGGTGCGGTCGGGAGCGGTGCGTCCCACCTGTCGCACCGGCTCATCCGGGCCTGCCCCGTCCGGGCCAGGGTTGCCACCGTCGGAGGACGCCAGTCCGTCCGCAACCGCATGGGTGAGCCCGACCCGATGCCCGCATTCGACGACATCAACAAGATCTCCCGCAGACAGCACCCACCGACCGTCGATCTTCTGCACGCCACATCCCGTCCGAGCCGACCTCGCCGTCTGGAGGCCGATTCTCCAGCGGGTTCACCGCAGCCGGTGCGCCGGGCCCCGGACCGTCACCGGCACCGGTACGGCAACCGGGCGAGATCCGATCGGGCCCGGCCACGATGCCATGCCCGTCCTGATCCGTCCGGGCGGGTCAGGACGGGTCAGGACGCTTGTCCGTGACGACGTCGTGTAGCCGGTTCGGGCCAGCCCGAACGGGTGCACCTCGTTTGCCACCCGCCCGGGCGGGGTCCCGTCTCGACGACATGACGTGGGTCACATTCTCGGCGCTACCGTGACCACGGTGCCGGATCGATCTCCCTGACCCCACACCGAAAGCCCACGCCGGCAACAACCACGGGGGAGATGCGCACGGGGCCGGGAACCTGAGTAACGTCGGGTGCCTGGGTGTCGCCGCTCGCCAGCGGGTCGAGGCCAGCCGGGAGGTCACGTCGTGGCAGCTCCGTCGCCGCCGGGCCACGTCACCGGCGGGGCGCGCGGGATCGATCGCCTGCTGCATCCGCGGGTCGTCGCGGTCATCGGCGCCAGCCGGCAGCCGGGGACAGTGGGGCACGAGGTGTTCCGGCGCCTTCTCGCGCACGGGTTCACCGGCACCGTGTATCCGGTCAACGCCGCTGCCACGCACGTCGCGTCGGTCTACGCCTATCGCGATATCCGTGATGTGCCGGCACCCGTCGACCTGGCCGTTGTCGCGGTTCCCGCGCCGGAGGTTCCCGCCGTGCTGCGGGCGTGCGCGCAGAAGAACGTCCGCGGCGTCATCGTGATCTCCACCGGCTTCGCGGACGGTGGTGACACCGGCCGTGCACTTCTCGCCGAGGTCACCCGGATCGCCCGCGCGGGCGGAATGCGCCTGATCGGTCCGAACGCCATGGGCGTCGTGAACACGGCACCGGCCATCCGGCTCCACGCCAGCTTCGCGGTCGGCTCCGCGCCGGCCGGGCGCATCGGCGTCTTCACCCAGTCCGGCGCCCTCGCCGGCACCTTTCTCGCCGACGCCACCCGGCGCGCGATCGGATTCTCGACCTTCGTCTCCGCCGGCGACCGTTCCGACGTCTCGACGAACGACCTTCTCGAGTTCTGGAAGTCGGATCTCCGCACCAGCGTCGTGATGCTCCACCTGCGAAACGTGGGAAACCCGCGGCACTTCGCCCGGATCGCCCGCGACCTGGGGCACACAAAGCCGGTGGTCGCGCTGCGCAGCGGCCTGGATTCCGAGGGCGGCGCAGTCGATGCGCTGTTCGCCAGCGCGGGCGTCATCCACGCGGACACCCTGAACCAGTTGTTCGACACCGCGCAGCTCCTCGCGCACCAGCCCCTTCCCGCCGGGCGGCGCGTCGGCGTCGTCGGAACGAGCAGTGCCCTCACGACGCTCGCGCTCGACGCCTGCCAGGCCTGTGCGCTCGAGGTTCCCGCGCTGTCCGCGGGGGCCTGCGCGGCCCTCACCGACCTCGTCGGCCACCGCTATGCCACCAATCCCGTCGATCTCGGCCCGTTGGCCGATCCCGATCGTTTCGCCGCCGCGCTGCGATTGATCGCCGACTCCGGCGAGGTCGACGCCCTCATCGCGGTGGTGACCCCCCATCCACGCCAGGAGCGGCTGGCGGCGTCGGTGCGAGCGGTCGCGGTGGAGACCGGCCTGCCCGTCCTCGCCTCCTATCTCGGTCAGGACGGCGTCCCCGACGCCCTCGCGGTGCCGGATGCCAGCGGCCCGACCGGGCGCGGGTCGGTGCCGTCCTACTCCTCGCCGGAGTCGGCGGCCCTCGCCCTGTCCCGGGCCGCCGATCACGCGGCCTGGCGGTCACGGGATCACGGCCGGGTTCCCGTCCTGGACAACGTCGACCTGGGCGCGGCCCGCGGCTGGCTCGACCACCACCCGCGGGACGGCACCTGGCTCCCCGAATCCGTCGTCGCTCCGCTGCTGGCCGGCGTCGGGCTGCATGCCTGGCCCAGTACCCGCGTCAGCGACGAGCGCGAGGCCGTGACCGCGGCGGCGTCCTTCGGCTGGCCGGTCGCCCTCAAGATCGCCGACGAGCGTTTCCGCAGCAGGCTCGACGTCGGGGCGGTCCAGCTCGGCCTCGGCGACGCGGCGGAGCTGGCCGCCGCGTGGCGGGCGATCCGGGCCACGGTGGGGCCGGGCGACATGCTCGTCCAGCCCATGGCGCCGTCGGGCGTCTCCACCGTCGTGCGGTTCCGCCAGGACCCGGGTGTGGGTCCGTTGCTGTCGCTGCGGCTCGGCGGTGCCGTCGCGGACCTGTTGGCGGATCCCCTGGCCCGGACCCTGCCGCTGACCGACCGGGATGCCGAGGAGCTCATCCGCTCGATCCGCGGGAGCGTCCTGCTGCTGGGGGGTGCCGGTGCTCCCGCCGCCGACACCGGCGCGCTCGCCGACCTCCTCCACCGGGTCGCCCGGCTGGCCGAGGACCTGCCCGCGATCGGCGAGATCCTGCTGGACCCGGTGCTCGTGGGCCGCAGCGGTGTGGTCCTGCTCCACGCGGGCGTCCGGCTCCTCCCGCTGCCGGCCCCGCCGCGCGCTCCTGCCTCGACGGACCAGCGGACCGGTACGGTCGGGACATGACCGCACGACAGAGGATCGCGTTCCAGGGCGAGTGGGGGGCGAACTCGCACATTGCCTGTCGCGATGTCTATCCCGACTACGAGGCGGTCCCTTACCAGACGTTCGACGAGTGCTTCTCCGCGCTCGAGGACGGCGCGGTGGATCTTGCGATGATCCCCGTCGAGAACTCCACGGCGGGCCGCGTCGCCGACATCCACCTGCTGCTGCCGCGCCCCGCCGTGCACATCATCGGCGAGTACTTCCTGCCCGTCCGCCACCAGCTGCTCGGCGTGCCCGGTGGAACCCTGGACGAGGTCAAGTCGGTGTACAGCCATCCCCAGGCACTCGCGCAGTGCCGCGAGGCGCTGCGCCGGCTCGGTCTGGTCGCCGTCGCCGCCGCCGACACCGCCGGGGCCGCCCGGGAGGTCGCCGAGCTGGGCGATGCCTCCCGGGCCGCGATCGCCTCCCGGCTCGCCGCCGACGCCTACGGCCTGCAGGTACTGAAGACGGGGATGGAGGACGAGAAGCACAACACGACGCGTTTCCTCATCCTCTCCGGGGAGAGCCTGCGCGCCGCCACCGGCGTGGGACCGCTGGTGACGACCTTCGTCTTCAACGTGCACAACCGCCCGGCCGCGCTGTACAAGGCGCTGGGCGGCTTCGCCACGAACGGCGTGAACATGACGAAGCTCGAGAGCTACATGGTGGACGGCAACTTCGTGGCCACCCAGTTCCTGTCCGATATCGAGGGCAGTCCGGAGGATCCGTCCGTCGCGCGGGCGTTCGAGGAGCTGGCCTTCTACGCGGACTACCGGGTGCTGGGCGTCTACCGGGCCAGCCGCTTCCGGGAGTCGCGGCCGCCGGACAGCGCCACCGGAATCTAGGCACGCGAGGGTGACCGAACCGCCCCGGCCCGGTCCCGCGCTGCGGATCCGGCTGCCTCAGGTAGCTCCCTCCGTCCGCGAGTTCCTCGCCACGGAGGCCGGTGGAGCCGTGCTGCTCCTGGTCGCCACCCTGGCGGCCCTCGTCTGGGCGAACTCTCCCTGGCCCGACGGCTACACCAGGTTCTGGCAGACAACCGCCGAGATCAGGGTCGGCGGCGCCGGCTTCGACATGAGCGTGCTCCACTGGGTCAACGACGGCGCCATGGCGGTCTTCTTCACCGTGGTCGGCCTGGAGATCAGCCGCGAGTTCACCGCGGGCGAGCTGCGGGACCGGCGCATGGTCGGGGTGCCCGCCCTCGGCGCCCTCGGCGGTCTCATCCTTCCCGCGCTGATCTACTTCGCGTTCAACACCTCGGGCCCGGCCGCCCGGGGCTGGGGCATTCCCATGTCCACGGACACGGCGTTCGTGGTGGGCATCCTCGCGCTGTTCGGCCCCCGGTGCCCGGACCGCCTGCGCCTGTTCCTGCTCACCCTCGCGATCGTCGACGACATCGGGGCCATCACGGTCGTCGGCGTCTTCTACACCGAGCGGGTGGAGCCGACCGGTCTGCTGGTGGCGGGCGCGACCGTGCTCGCGATCCTCGCCCTACGCTGGCTGGGCGTGTGGCAGCTTCCGCCGTACATCCTGCTCGCCCTGGTGTTGTGGGGCGCCGTGCACGTCTCGGGCGTTCATGCCACGCTCGCCGGGGTCCTCACCGGACTGCTCGTGCCCGCGCGCCCGCCGCGGGACGATCAGGTGACGGTCGTTCCGGTCTATGTCAGGGCTCTGGCCGAGGAGTCGAACGCGACCAGGGCGGGCCTCGCGGTCGCCGCCACGAAGGCCACGGTCTCCGCGAACGAGCGGCTCCAACGAGTTCTGCATCCGTTCAGCGCGTTCGTGGTGGTTCCGGCGTTCGGGCTGGCCAACGCCGGCGTCCATCTCGACGGCGCCGCCCTGCGCGCGGCGCTGACCTCGCCGGTCACCCTGGGTGTGATGGTCGCCCTGGTGGCCGGCAACACCGTCGGGATCTCCCTCGCGAGCACCGCCGCCATCCGCGGTCGCCTGGGACGACTGCCCGGCCAGGTCCGCTATGGTCACCTGGTCGGAGCCGCCACCCTCGCGGGGATCGGCTTCACCATCTCGCTGTTCATCACCGAGCTCGCGTTCACCGACGCCGTCCTGCGCGAGCAGGCGAAGATCGGGATTCTTGCCGGCTCGATCACCGCCGCGGTGCTGGGAACGGTCCTGCTGCGCGTTCTCGGCGAGCGGATGCCGCTGTGCTCACCGCTGACCGACGAGCCGGTGCCTCGGCTACCTCCGCGCCCATGGCGGGCGCCCGCGCCGACGGCGTGACAGGTCGGCCGCCCTGCGCAGCGGCACGAGCTCGGTCCTGCCCCGATACGGAGCCCCGTTCACGAAGATGGTCGGCGTTCCCCGCACGCCCTGCTCGATCCCGCGCGCGTAGTCCGCCTCGACCGCGTCGCCAAACGGCTGAGCCGTGTCCCCGACGACCAGCTCGCCGTCCAGCCCGAGGGACTGGGCGTAGGCCCGCAGGAACTTGTCGGCCAGCCGGTCCTGGTGCGCGAAGAGAACATCATGCATCTCCCAGAAGCGCCCCCGTGCTCCGGCCGCCTCCGCGGCGAGCGCCGCCGTCAGGGCGAAGGGATGCACATCGAACACCGGAAAATGACGGAAGATCAGTTTTACCTGACCCTCCGAGGTCTCCACGAGTTCACGCAGGACCGGCGCCGCCCGGGCACAGTACGGGCATTCGAAGTCCCCGTATTCGACGATCACGACCGGCGCGTCATCGGCGCCGAGGACATGGCGCGCGGGCCCGGCCTCCACAGTCACCATGGCGACACTGTCGTGGACCCGCCCATCGCCAGGCAAATCGTGGCCGTTCATCGCCTGGATGTGTGACGGCGAGCCAGGAATCGGACAGTACATGGTGTGTTACAGATCACATTAACTCCGCGGCCCCTGCTCGGCCCGCCGCCCCGTATGTGACCATCTCCCCGTCGTCCGGCGTCACCGAGGCCGCCGGCCTCACCTGGGCCCGACCGAGACCGCCGGCCTCGGCAGGAGCCCGACGATGCCGCGAACGCCGCCGTGCGCGTGAGACCGCAGGGAGCACGATGCTCGACACACATACCGAGCTCGACGCTGAGCCTCCCCAACCGCCCACGCAGACCGGTCTGCGGATAAGCCGCACGCACACGAAGCCGGGACTGCACCCCTTCGACCAGGTCCGCTGGGACCGGCGCGACATCATCCTCACCAACTGGCGGGACGGCTCGGCGAATTTCCGCCAACGCGGTGTCGAGTTTCCCTCGTCCTGGTCGACGACCGCGGCGATGGTGGTGGCAAGCCGTTACTTCCACGGCGCACCCGGCAGCGCGGAACGCGAATGGTCCCTGCGGCAGCTGATTGCCAGAGTGGTGGCGCCCTACACCAGGACAGGGCGGAATCTCGGCTACTTCGCGACCGACGCGGACGCGGAGATCTTCGAGCATGAGCTGATCTGGCTACTGCTGCACCAGGCGTTCAGTTTCAACAGCCCGGTCTGGTTCAACGTGGGCACGGACGCGCCCCAGCAGGTCGCGTCGTGCTTCATTCTTGCCGCCGAGGACAGCCTCGAATCCGTCCTGAACTGGTACCGGGACGAGGCGCTGCTCTTCCACGGCGGCGCCGGGTCGGGTGTGAACCTCTCCCATCTCCGGTCCACCGCGGAACTCACGTCCTCGGGCCGGCCCGCCGCCGGCCCGGTGAGTTTCATGCGCGGCGCCGATGCCGCGGCGGGAGCCATCCGCGCCGGCGGCGCCCCCCGCCCGGCGGCGAAGATCGTCGTCCTCGACGTGGATCATCCCGATATCGTGGACTTCATCGAGTGCAAGGCCCGCGAGGAGCGCAAGATCCGCGCGCTGCACGACGCCGGCTTCGACATGGACGTGGGCGGCCGCGATCTGGATTCCGTCCAGTTTCAGAACGCCAACAACGCCGTCCGGGTGACGGACGCCTTCATGCGGGCCGTGGCCGCCGACCAGCGGTTCGACCTGCGCGCGCGAAGCGACGGGACGACTGTTCGCAGCGTGCGGGCGCGGGATCTGTTCCGCAGGATCGCCGAGGCGGCGTGGGAGTGCTCCGACCCGGGCATCCACTTCGACGACACCATCAACGACTGGAACACCTGTCCCGAGAGCGGGCGCATCAGCGCGAGCAACTCGTGCAGCGAGTACATGCATCTGGACAACTCCTCCTGCACGATCGGGTCGCTGAACCTGCTGAGCTTTCTGGGCCAGGACCGCTTCGACGGCGCGCGCTTCGCCAGCGCGGTGGAGCTCGTGGTGCTGGCCATGGACATCTCGCTGTCGTTCGCCGACGTGCCGAACCCGCGGATCCGGACGGTCACCCAGGACTACCGCCAGCTCGGCGTCGGCTACACGAACCTCGGCGCCCTGCTGATGGCCACCGGGCAGGCGTACGACAGCGAGCAGGGCCGGGCGACGGCCGCCGCCATCACCTCGCTGATGTCCGCGACCGCGTACCGGCGGTCCGCCGAGCTGGCAGCCGCCCTCGGCCCGTATCCGTCCTTCGCCCCGAACGCCGCGGCGCATCGTCGGGTGGTGGCCCGCCACGCCGCCGCGCATGCGGTGGTCCCGCATCCGGCCGGGCCCCACGACCAGCGTGAGGTGCTGCTGCACGCCGGCCGCGAATGGGATCAAGCGCTCCTCCTCGGCGCGCGGCACGGCTGGCGCAACGCCCATGTCACCCTGATCGCGCCGACCGGCACCACCGGACTGGCCATGGACTGCGCCACCATGGGCGTCAAACCCGACCTCTCGCTGGTGAAGATCCACAAGAGTCCGACGGGATCGGGCATGCGGATCGTGAACACCACGGTGCCGACAGCGCTGACCTGTCTCGGCTATCCCCGTGCCGCGGTCGCGCGGATCGTGGGATTCATCGCGGCCCACGGCCATGCCCTCGGCGCGCCCGGCCTGCACTCCGAACACCAGGCGGTGTTCGACTGCGCGCTCGGCCCGCGGGCCATCGATCCCATGGCGCACGTGCGCATGATGGCGGCCGTCCAGCCCTTTCTCTCCGGGGCCATCTCGAAGACCATCCGGCTACCCGCCACCGCCACGGTCGACGACGTCGCGGCGGTCTTCTACGCGGGATGGCGGAAGGGACTCAAGGCACTCGCGGTCTATCGCGACTCCGCGAAGGTGGGCCAGACCCTGTCGGGGGTGACGCAGCCCGCCCACGGCGGTGCCACCGACGCCGACGCCTACCTGACGCCGGGCCGGGCCGCGCTCCCCACGGTGGACTGACGGGGTCGGGCCCGCCCGGCATGGCGGCCGGCCTGAGACCCCCCACACGGGGAGAATCGACCACATGTCCCCTGGGAAGTCTCCCCTCGACCTCAACGCCGACCTCGGCGAGGGATTCGGGGTCTGGCGCCTCACCGACGACGAGGCCCTGCTCGACCTGGTCACCAGCGCCAACGTGGCCTGCGGGTTCCACGCCGGTGACCCGGCCACGATGCGGCGGACCTGCGAGCAGGCGGTGCGCCGGGGAGTGCGCATCGGTGCCCAGGTCAGCTACCGGGACCTGGCGGGATTCGGCCGGCGGCGCATCGACATGCCCCCCGACGACCTGCGCGACGACATCACCTACCAGATCGGCGCGCTGGACGCCTTCGCCCGGGCGGCCGGCAGCCGGGTCAGCTACGTCAAGCCGCACGGGGCGCTCTACAACGTCGCGGCCGTCGACGAGGAGCCGGCGGCGGCGGTGGTGGAGGCCGTCCGCCGCTACGATCCGGCGCTGCCGGTGCTCGGCCTGCCGGACTCGGTCCTGCTGCGCCGGGCGGCCGAGGCCGGGCTCACGGCCGTCGGGGAGGCGTTCGCCGACCGCGCCTACACGGCGTCCGGCACGCTGGTCGCGCGGCGCGAACCGGATGCCGTTCTCCACGATCCGGACGTCGTGATCCGGCGAACCGTCCGCATCGCGACGGAAGGTACGGTCCTGAGCACGGACGGGGAGCCAGTACGGGTCCGGGCGCGGTCGCTGTGTGTTCACGGTGACACCCCCGGGGCGGTGGGCCTGCTGCGGCGGCTGCGCGAGGCGCTGCACGACGCCGCTGTGCCGCTGGCACCGTTCTGCTGAGCCGATCGGAGTCCCTCGCGATGCGCATGCTCACCTGCGGTGCCGACGCCCTGCTGGTCGAGGTGGCGACCCTCGACCAGGTCGAGTGGTTGTACGGGCGGCTGTGCCAGGACCGTCCCCGCGGGGTCGTCGAGGTGGTGCCGGCGGCGCGCACGGTCCTGGTGGGCCTGGACCGGCGCCGGACCGATCCGGCCCGGCTGCGTGGGGAGATCGCGTCCCTGCTGGACTCGCCGGCGCCGCCCGGCACCAGCGGCCCGCCCGCCGCGGCCACACGCGCATCGGCACCGGCACCGAGCGTAACCGTGCCGGTGCGGTACGACGGGCCGGACCTCGCCGAGGTCGCCACGCTCGCCGGCATGACACCGGCCGAAGTGATCCAGCGGCATCTCCGCAGCCCGCACCGGGTCGCGTTCTGCGGGTTCGCGCCTGGGTTCGCCTACATCACGGGCCTCGATCCGGCACTGCGGCTGCCGCGGCGTGCCACCCCACGCACCCGGGTACCCCCGGGGTCCGTGGCCATCGCCGACGAGTTCACGGGCGTCTATCCCCGTTCCTCGCCGGGCGGCTGGCATCTGATCGGCCGCACCGACCTGGTCGTGTTCGATCTCGACCGTGACCCTGCCGCCCTGCTCACCCCCGGCTCCGCAGTGTCCTTCGTCGAGGCGGACCCGGCGAGGGCGCGGCGGTGACGGCTCCACGCGCCACCCCGGAGCCGCCCGCGGGACACCTGGATGTCCTCGCCGCCGGGCCACTCGCCACGATCCAGGACCTGGGCCGCCCAGGTCTCGCCCACCTGGGTATCACCCGGTCCGGCGCGGCCGACCGCCGCAGCCTGGCGCTGGCGAACCGGCTGGTCGGCAATCGCCCGCACGCGGCGGGCATCGAGATCACCTACGGTGGCCTGGTCGTCCGCTTCGCCCGCGCGGCCCTGATCGCGCTCACCGGCGCGCCGTGCCCGCTGCACCTCACCGGGCGGCCGGTCGGCATGGACGCGCCGATTGACGTGCGCGCGGGCGCCCTGCTGCGGGTCGGCCCCCCCGATCGCGGACTGCGCACCTACCTCGCGGTCCGCGGGGGCGTGGACGTGCCGGCCGTGCTCGGTTCGCGGTCCCGGGACACCCTGGCCGGCATCGGGCCCGCTCCGCTGGCGGCCGGCGTCACGCTGGCGCTGGGGAGGGAGTCCGCGGACCCGCCGGTCGTCGATCTCGCCCCGCAGGCCCGGTATCCGCTCACGCCGACGCTGCGCGTCGTGCCCGGGCCGCGCGACGACTGGTTCACCGACGACTCCCTCGCCCGGCTGTGGGCGTGCGACTACGAGGTCACCGCGCGCAGCGATCGGGTCGGCGTGCGTCTGTCCGGGCCCGCGCTGCGGCGGCGCATCACGGCGGAGCTGCCCTCCGAGGGCATCGTCACCGGTGGCATCCAGGTTCCGGCGGACGGGCAGCCGCTGATCTTCCTGGCCGACCATCCGGTGACGGGCGGCTATCCCGTGGCGGGCGTCGTGGTCGCGGAGGACATCCCGCTGGCAGCGCAGTGCCGCCCGGGAGAGCGCGTACGGTTCCAGCGATACCGCCCGTAGCCGGCTACGCAGGGGCGATCGCCGCCGCGACGAACCGGAACCGCTCGGGAGGCCGGCGCGGTACGGATCAGTGAGAGCCTCGGCGCCGATGACGGCCGAAGCCGCTCATCCGCCCGCTGGACGCACCATGTTCCGCACCCACCGGGCCGTCTCCCACACCGGGAGCGGGCGCCGTGGGCCGGTCGCTCGGGTAGACCTGCGGCTCGGCGACCGCGGGCGGCACCGGTTCGGGGGCGACGTCCCCGGATCTCACCGCCCGGCGCGACCGGCGGCGCCGCGCCACCTCGACATCGCGTACGCCGCGCACGCTGAGACGCCCCCACGCCGTCGCACCCAGGAAGATGATTACCGCACCCAGGCCGTAGAAGAAGCTGATCCACACCAGCGCCTGCCGCGCCGACCCGCCCTGCGGAACCCCGAGCGCGCCGAGGTTCCAGGGGCCGGCGAGAGTCGGGCCGAGCACGAACCACGCACCGGCCGCGATGGCCAGCCACGCCCCGACGGCGGCAGTGCCCCGATTGGCACTGACCAGCAACAGCAGACCGCCGGCGAACGCGGCGATCCCGGGCAGGACCTCCAGCCAGAAGCGCGCGGAACTCCAGGTCCAGGCGCTGTCCTGGGTGAAGGCGAAGTCGAAGTACGGACCGATGAAGGGGATGAGCGCTCCCCACACTCCAAGCGCCATCAACAGGATGCCGCTGACCGCGCCGCGACTGCGGGGGATGTGCCAGGCGCCCAGGCCGCGGGCGTCGGTGTCGAAGACGTGAGCCATCAGATGTTCCCTCTCCTCGCCCTGCTCCCCCCAGCCTGCCCCGCCTACGCGCGGCAAATCACCAGGTCAGGGAGCGGGCGCGCCGCCCGCCCAGAACCCACGATGTCCGGGTAGGCCTTTCTCCGCGGATTTGGGACACCGGTCAGGAATGGCGTCGGCGTTCCCGCCTCCGGCGGGCCGCCACAGCGGGCCAGATATTGTCACGTTTGGACCATTCCGTGACACAGTTCTGCGGCCCGACTCCGAGACCCAGCGAGTTCGATCGGACTTCACACTTCAGCACCGCTACGACCAATCCGACAAAAGCGTCTGTTAGCATAAACAGCCCACACAGTCCAACGATGCCAATGATCACTAATTGGCGATCGCCCCGAGCCGTCGCAGGAGGACCGCTCAATGGCCCAGCCAGCCGCCTCCGCGGAAACCCGCCCGGCCACACCGCAGCCCGCTGCCGCCTCGCTGCGGACTACGGCGGCGAATCCGGCGGCCGCCGACGGCCGGGTGTCGCATCTCGCCGCCTCGTCCGGCACGCTCGCGGTCACCGCCTCTCCGGTAGGCCGCCAGGTCCGCGTACCGAAGACGGCCGAGCTGGTCGCGAGCCAGCTGCGGCGGCGCATCATCCGGGGCGAGCTCGCGGAGGGCGACGCTCTTCCTCCTGAGCCCGCGCTCATGATGCAGTTCGGTGTCTCCCGGCCGACGCTTCGCGAGGCGTTCCGGGTTCTGGAGGCCGAGGCCCTGATCTCGGTGCGCCGCGGGGCGCACGGGGGCGCGCGGGTGCACGCGCCAAGCCCCGCCGTGGCAGCCCGGTACGCGGGGCTGGTCCTGGAGCATCGCGGCGCAACCCTCGGCGACGTGCACCAGGCCAGCGCGATGATCGAACCGCCCTGCGCCGTCCTGCTCGCCGAGCGGCGCAGTCCCCATGACACAGCGGTCCTGCGTGCGGTGCTCGCGGAGGCGGACCACATCGGCGAGGAGCCGACCGCGCTCGCGTCCGCCCAGGCCGCGTTTCACCGCGCCGTGGTCGAGCTCACCGGCAACAAGTCCCTGTCCGTTCTGGCAGGAATGCTGCACCACCTCGTCGACATGACGAACGCGCCACAGGGGCACGCGCCCGGCGCTGCGCAGTTCCAGCCGCCGGACGGCGACGCGCCCGCCACCCAGCCGGCGGACCGGCGCCTGCTCGGCCGGGCGACCCGCCAGGTGCACGCGACGCTGATCGACCTCATCGAGATCGGCGATGCCGAGAGTGCCGGCGAGCACTGGCGGCGGCATCTGGCGGCTCCCGGTCACGCGGTGCCCGGCGGGCCCGCCGACCGCTGCATGCTCGACCTGCTCGGCTGATCGGACCCGGCCGTCTCGCACCCGCCGGTCAGCCGACCTCGCGGCGCTGGGTCCGCTCTCCGGGCCAGACGGTCCACTGCGTCAGTGGCATCGCCGGACGCCAGCCGGTGAGGCCGCCGATCGCGCCGGCCCGGCTGATGGCCACCCGGACCAGGTCTCCGCCGTGCCGGGCGAACCAGTCCGCCACCACGGCCTCCGCCTGAAGCGTCACCGCGTTCACCACGAGCCGGCCCGATCCCCGCAGCGCGGCCCAGCACGCGTCCAGCACGCCCGGGCCGGTGACACCACCCCCGACGAAGATCGCATCCGGGGTCGGCAGGCCGGCGAGTGCCTCCGGCGCCCGCCCTGTGACCACCCGCAGTGACGGGACACCGAGTGCGGCGGCGTTGCGCCCGATCCGGTCCGCTCGATCAGCGCGGGGCTCGATCGCGACCGCGCGGCAGCTGTCGTGGGTCCGCATCCACTCGATCGCGACGCTGCCCGAGCCGGAGCCGACATCCCAGAGCAGCTCGCCGGGCACCGGCCCGAGCCGGGCCAGCGTGAGCGCCCTGATCTCCCGCTTGGTGATCTGGCCGTCGTGCTCGAACGCGTCCTCGGGCAGCCCTGGCGTCCGCGGCCGGCGGGGCGTTCCCGGCTCGGCTCGGGGCTCGACCGCCACGATGTTGAGGTCCGACGCGGGCCGCAGCACCGTGTTCTCCGCCCGCACGCCCGGCGCCGCCGCTCGTCGCCAGCCCGCGTACGCCTGCGCCCAGGTGGCGGCGGTTGCCCGCTGCCGTGTCTCATCCGCTGCCCCGAGCCTGTCCAGCACCGTCACGTCGCTGCCCGGGTAGCCCGCGCCGACAAGCAGATCCGCGAGCGCACCGGGGGTCTCACGGCCGGCGCTGAGGACGAGCAGCCGCCGTCGCGGGGCGAGCACCGCCCGCACCCGTTCCAGGGGCCGACCCACGACGGACACGATGTCGACCTCCTCGCGTGCCCAGCCGAGCCGCGCGCAGGCCAGCGACACCGACGAGGGATGCGGCAGGACCCGCACCCGCTCGGCGCCCAGCAGTCGCACCAGCGTCGTGCCGATCCCGTAGAACATCGGATCGCCGCTGGCCAGGACGCAGACGTCTCCCGCCCGCGGCGGACTGCCCGTCTGGTGCGTGGCCGTCTGGTGCGTGGCCGTCTGGTGCGTGGCCGCCTGGTGCGTGGCCGTCCCGTGGATGCCGTGGTCGGCCAGCAGCCCCGGCAGGGACGGCAGGAGCGGTGCCGGCCAGCCAACGCGGCGCGCCGTGACGGCGGACTCGGGAAGGAGATCGAGCTGCCGGGTGGCACCGAAGATCACCCGTGCACCCGACAGGGCCTGCCTGCCGGGCAGCGAGAGCCCGTCCCAGCCGTCCGCACCCAGGCCGATCACCGTCACCCCGCCTTCCTCCGGACGGACGGGGGTGAAGGCTGGGCGTTCCGGGAGAGCTGGGCGTTCCGGGAGGGCTGGGTCCGACACAGCGTGCCAGCGTAGCCGCTTCACCGCGAACCGGCGCGCCCGCGGCATCGGACCCGTACGGTCGTGAGGCGACGACGGGATTCCGATGCGCCGAGAGGACCTGGCTGTGACACTGTTCCCCTCCCTGGACGTCGATCAGGACGCGCCAGCCGTCCAGGTCGGCGACACGGCGATGTCGCGCGCGCAGCTGTTCGCGGCCGCCGGGGCGGTTGCCCGCCGGGTAGCGGGCGCGCGGGCGGTCGCCGTGCGGGCTGACGCGTCGATGGCCACCGTGGTGGCGACGGTCGGCTGCCTGCTCGCCGGGGTCCCCGCGGTGCCCGTGCCGCCCGACTCCGGGCCGCGCGAACGTGATCACATCCTGGGCGATTCGGACGCCGAGCTGCTGCTGGGCGAGGCGGCGACCTGGGCCGACCTGCGGATACCGGTCGTTCCCGTCGATCTCACCGAGCGCGCCGACCCGCCGGCACGCAGCCAGCAGGCCCAGGGCAGCGCGCTGATCCTCTACACCTCCGGCACGACGGGTGCGCCGAAGGGCGTCCTGTTGTCGAGGTCGGCGATCGCCGCCGACCTCGACGCGCTCGCCGACGCCTGGGGCTGGACCGCCGAGGACACCCTGGTACACGGGTTGCCGTTGTTCCATGTGCATGGCCTGGTGCTCGGCGTGCTGGGCGCGCTGCGGCTCGGCAGCCGGCTCGTGCACACCGTCCGTCCCACCCCCGCCGCGTACGCGGGCGCGGGCGGCAGCCTCTACTTCGGGGTTCCGACCGTGTGGACGCGGGTGTGCGAGGACCCCTCCAGCGCTCGGTCGCTCGCCGCCGCGCGGCTGCTCGTCTCCGGGAGTGCGCCGCTTCCCGTCCCCGTCATCGAGCGGCTCCGCCAGTTGACGGGCGCGTCCCCCGTCGAGCGTTACGGCATGACCGAGACCCTGATCACCACGAGCAGCCGCGCGGACGGCGAGCGCCGCGCCGGCTGGGTCGGCCTGCCCCTCCCCGACGTGCACACCCGGCTGGTCGACGACGAGTCTGGCGAGCCCGTGCCGCCCGACGGCGAGAGCGTGGGGGAACTACAGGTCCGCGCCCCGACCCTGTTCGACGGCTACCTTGGCCGGCCCGACGCCACCGCCGGGTCGTTCACCGCCGACGGCTGGTTCCGCACCGGTGACGCCGCGGTCATCGCCGAGGACGGCCACCACCGGATCGTCGGGCGGCGCTCCATCGATCTGATCAAGTCCGGCGGCTACCGGATCGGCGCGGGCGAGGTGGAGGCCGCGCTGCTCGCCCACCCCCGGGTCCGGGAGGCCGCCGTCGTCGGTCTACCCGATGACGATCTCGGGCAGCGCATCACCGCCTTCGTCGTGGCGCCCGATCTCGCCCACGGCGACGCCGGCGACCGGGAGCTCACGGACTTCGTCGCCCGTGAGCTGTCGGTGCACAAGCGCCCACGCACGATCCACTTCGTCGGCGAGCTGCCGCGCAACGCGATGGGCAAGGTCCGCAAGGCCGCGCTGCGCCCGCCGCTCGACGATCATCCGGCCGCGGCTGACGGTGCTGCGGGCGGTGCCCCGGCCGGTCCGGGGCCGCGACCGGAGGCGGGCACCCACCCGTCCCGGTGAGGCTCCCCGTCGGCCAGGCCCGCGCACGCCAGCCCGCGGTAGAACGGGCTGCCAGCGATCAGCTGCTCATGCGTGCCCTGCGCGACGATCCGGCCACGGTCGAGTACCAGGAGATGGTCGGCCGCGCGGACGGTGGAGATCCGGTGGGCGATCACCATGAGGGCGCGCTCGGCCGCGACCCGGTGCATCACCCTGGTCAGCGCCCGCTCGTGGACGGCATCCAGCTGCGCGGTGGGCTCGTCGAGCAGCAGCACGGCCGGCCGGGGAAGCAGGGCGCGAGCGATGGCGATCCGCTGCCGCTCCCCACCGGAGAGCAGCACCCCATGGTCCCCGACCGGTGTCCGCAGGCCGTCCGGGAGGCGCTCGACGAGATCGTTCAGACCCGCCTCCTCGAGGACCCGCGCGACGTCGTCCTCGGTCGCGTCGGGGACGGCGTAGGTGATGTTGTCGAACAGGGTGCCGTGCAGCACCGGGGTGTTCTGCTCGACGAGGTTCACCCAGCTCCGGGCCTCCTGGCGGGAGATCGTCCGCACGTCGCGGCCAGCGAAGAGGATCTCGCCCTCGTCCGGTTCGTAGAAGCGCTCGATGAGTTCCAGAACCGTCGACTTGCCGGCGCCCGACGGCCCCACGAGCGCGATCTGCCCGCGCGCCGGCACCCGGAAGGAGATCTCGCGCAGCACGGGTGCGGCCGTATAGGCGAACGAGACGTCGCGGAACTCGATCGCGGGCGGCCCCGGCCCGCCGCCATGGCCCGCGTGTGGGGGCATCGCGGTGACGGGCTGGGCTCGAACGGTCGCGGGTCCGGCCGCGACCGGGCGCAGGGGCCCGACCGTCTCGGTCCGGCCAGCCTCCGTGGGCAGGGTGAACACCGCGTTCACCCGGCCCAGCGCGCCCAGTCCGCGCTGGATGGTCGCTGCCGACTCGACCAGCTGGGACAGCGGCATGACGAGATACGTGGCGTAGAGCAGGAAGGCGACAAGCTCTCCGAGGGAGGCCGAGCCCCGGGCGACGAGCACGCCGCCGACCAGGAGGACCGCCAGGACGCTGCCCTGCACGGCCAGCTGCATCGCCGGCGCGATGACCGAGTCGAGCTTCGCCATCCGGATCCCGGCCTGGTAGGCGGAGTCGGCGTGGGCGCCGATGCGAGCGGCCTCCCTGGCCTCGGCCCGGTTCGCCCGGACGGTGCGCACCGCGGCGAGCGCGCGCTCCAGGTCGGCGGTCATGCCGCCGACGCTCGCCTGCCCGCGTTCCGAGACGGAACGGATCCTGCTCAGCGCGCCGAGGACGACCACGCCCGCCACCACGACGACGGCCAGCACCAGGAGGAACAGCCACGGATTCAGCCAGATCATCAGCGCGATCGCCCCGACGACTCCGATCAGGCTGGTGACCAGGGCGGTGAAGCTGTAGGCCACGGCCTCGCGCACCACGGTCGTGTCGGCGTTGGCCCGCGAGATCAGGTCCCCGATCCGGCGGGTGTCCAGGACGCGCACCCGCAGCCGCACCAGGTGATCGATCAGCCTGCGGCGCAGACCGAGCAGGACCCCCTGGCCGGCACGCTCCAGCAGGTAGTGCCCCGCCGTGTCGATCACCGCCTGACCGACGAAGAGGCCGAGCAGCGCCCCGACCAGCCACAGCGGAATCCCTCCCCGCTGCGCGTCGTCGATCACCCGCATGACGAGGAGCGGCTGCAGGACGCCGGCAGCCGTGCCGATCACGGTCAGGGCGGTGGCGGCGGCCACCGCCCGGCGGTGCCCGCGCAGCAGGGACCACAGCTCCCCCAGGCCTCTCGGCATCGGGCCCCTCCGCCTCGGCCGTCTCGCCGCCGGGCCTCCCGCCATCGGGCCTCCCGCCATCGGACCTCCCGCCATCGGACCTCCCGCCATCGGACCTCCTGTCGCCGGGCCTCGCGCCATCGGATCCCTCATCATCGGGTCCCTCGTCATCGGGCACACCCCGGACCGGCGCTGACGAGTGGACGCAGGTATCCCGGTGGCACGGACTCGCCGACCATCACGCCGTCAGCCTCGACCCAGGCGTGCGCGGCGAACGGCGCGAGGGTGCGCACCCCGACGTACCAGGTCGGCATCGATCCACCGCACCGGCACAGCAGCGCGGTGGCGATCGACCGGGGAACGCAGCCCCGCGCGCCCCGGCAGGCCAGGCTCACGGCCATCACGGCCCGCCGGGCCTCGAGGGCGGTCGCGTAGTCTGCGGGCCTCGCGTCGGCGGCGAGCCGGGTCAGCACCCTGCGGATGCGGGCGGGCGGCTGCGTGGCGAGCAGGCGCGCCCCGCCGACCGCCAGCAGCGCCCGAGCCCGGTCGGGCGCCCGAAGCGCGACCTCCGGGACGTCCACCGCCATGGGCGCGGTCATGGCCGCGTCTCCTCGATCAGACCGACCTCGGTCAGCTGTGCCAGCAGACCCTCGACATCGTGCCAGGCGGTGTCCGGATCGACCTCGGCCGTCGCGCACAGCTCACGCACCGCCGCGGCCACGTCTCCGCCGGCCAGCATCACCCGAAGGACGAGGTCCCCCGACGGATTGAGCGTCCAGTACCGCCCGTTGTCGGTGTGCAGCAACACCGCCCCGTACTCGGTCGGCGCTCGCACCACGTCGGATCGCAATGCAACCATGATCTCTCCAGGTGATCCGTCGCTCGGTCAGCGGCGCCGCCGCCATGAGCGCAGCCACGCGTCGGTCGCGACCGTGGGCTGCAGCGCCTCGGACCGATGGTCGGGGACAGGGCCCCGCCGCAGCGCCTCCCGCAGCACGTCGGCATCCACCAGGCCCAGGTCCGCGAGCGGCGAGTCGTCGCACAGCTTTACCAGAACACTCCGATTGGCCCACAGGCCGCGGTCCTCCTCGATCGACGCGTCCGCCTTCGTCCGCCGCCGCAGGCTCTCCTCCGGCAGGACCTGCCGCAGGGACTCCTTGAGCAGCGGCTTGTACTCCCAGGGTGAGCACCGTTCCTCCGGGCGGACGGCGAGCGCGGCGCTGACGACCCGCTCGTCGAGCAGCGGCGCCGCCAGCGGCGGGCCGACCGCGTCGGCGAGCTGATCGAAAGCGCGAAACGCGGCCGCCCCCGCCCGGATGGTGAACATGTCCGCGTGGGCGCAGCGGCCCGGTGCCAGGGGAACCGCGCGGCGCGCCGCGTCCGCGAAGGCGTCCGCGAGCAGCCCCAGCGCATCGGACGTGAGCCATCCGGGCACCACGGACGGCGGCGTCCAGTCGAGGGCCTCGAGGTACGGCGAGCGCCGCGGTCGACCGAGCCGCCCACGCCGCGCGGCCTCGATCGCACTCGCCATGGCGCCGAGGCAGTCGCGGTAGGAGCGCCGGCGCAGCCCCCGGGCGATCGCGGCGAGCGGCCAGCCCTCCTGCGCCCGGTAGCCGCGCAGGTGCCGGACCGCCGTCCAGGGCCGGCGCCGGGCGAGACCGGGCAGGTAGTTCGGCGTTCCACCGGCGATCTCGTCGCCGCCGAAGCCGGTCAGGTGCACCTGCGGACCGTAGACGGCCACCCGTTCCAGGCCCGCGCGCATCTTCGCCCGGTCGACGATGACGATGGACGGGCGGTCCAACGAGCCCAGCCCGGTGCCCCTGCCGTCGCTGGCCCCGTCCTCGCTGGACCCCTCATCGGTGGCCGCGTCCTCGGTGGCAATGCCGTCGAAGACGAGGGGCAGGTCGGCGGACGGCAGGATCTCGCGGGCGACGCCGGGCATCGCGGCGGCGGCCCGGTCCGCCCACAGCACGTCGTCGTCGGCGGGGTCGTGCGCGATCCCGGTGAAGGCGACGAGCTCCGCGGAGCCCCGGCAGGCCAGCGTGCACACGGCCGTCGAGTCCAGGCCACCGGACAGATCAGCACTGGCGGTGCGGGCGGTGGCCACCCGGGCCGCCACGGCCTCGGCCAGCGCCTCCCGCAGGACCGGGGCGCCCTCGGCCCGCGAGCGGGTGGCCTCGGGCTGGCGCCACCACCGAACCCGGTCAACACGCTCGTCCCGGCGGACGAGCAGATAGTGATCGGGCTCCAGCGCCTCGATCGACGACCACGGCACCGCATCGTCCAGCGGGTACGGCGGCGACGGGTCGAGCAGGCAGAGCGCCAGCGCGGTGGGATCGAGCCGGGCGCCGGCGAGCTCAGCCAGCACGTCGGCGCGATCCGCCGCGACGACCTGGCCGCCGATGCGGGCGAAGAAGATCCTCCGCGTACCCGCCGCGCTGCCCTGGACCCGTCGCTGCCCGTCCACGACGGCGAGGACGTGGTAGTCACCCGCCACCTCCCGGGTGACGTCCAGGCCGTGCACACCGCGGGCGGACACCAGCAGGCGCAGCAGCCGGCTCGGGCTCGTGGCCGCGCAGCCGACGAGGGCGAGCCGCGAGCGCCCGGCGGACGCGGCGACGACCGCGCCCTCCGGCCAGTCACCGACAACCCAGGGCCGCCCGGAGGCGTGGCGCAGCACGCGCCGTGTCCCCGCCGGGACGATCGCCGGATCCCGGTCCGCCAGCACGACGAACCAGCAGCTGGGACGGGCTGGGCTGGCGAGGCGTCTGGCCGGCGCGGGACGGCCGGAGACCACCTTGGTCACCGCGGGTCCGCTCCCGCTCAGAAGACGACTCCGCCGGCGACGAAGCCTCCGCCGCCGCCGTAGCCGCCGCCCCAGCCGCCCCAGCCGCCCCAGCCGCCACGGCCGAACCGACGGTAGAAGTAGTCGTGGCCCCAGCCCCAGCGACCACGGGTGACCTCGGAGAACCGGCCTGCTGCCGTCAGGCGCGGTGGCTCGTACATCGCCATCAGCTGTCTCCTCCTCCGATCCTGTGTCGGCCGGCTCAGGGGCCAGGGGACGTGACGGACCTGTGCCGGTCCGTGGTCCCGTGGTGCCCAGGGCCGGTTCAGCGTGGGTTCAGCGCGCACGGGTTCAGCGCCCTCTCGCGGCCTCTCTCGGCTCGCGGGACGCGGCACCCCAGCCGGCTTCGGGCGCCAGCAACTGCTGATGGACCCGGCGCAGTGTGGTGCCGGGCTCGATACCGAAGTCCGTCACGAGCCGCCGGTAGAGCGCGCGGTACTCACTGAGGGCCTCGGCCCGCCGGCCCGTGCGGTCCAACGCGACCAGCAGCTGCGCCCAGAGCCGCTCGCGGGTGGGGAACTCGATGGTCAGCGAGCGCAGGACCGGCAGCACCTCGTCACACTCGCCGAGCGCGAGCCGGGCGTCGATGAGCTCCTCGTGGGTCGCCCAGCGGGATTCCTCCAGGCGCAGGCTCTCGGACCCGGCCACCTCTGCCGGCAGTTCGTCGAACGCACCGCCGCGCCACCAGCCGAGCGCCTGCTCGAACAGGGCTGCCGCCCGCCGTGGAGACCCCTCACGGGCAGCGGCACGGCCGCGTTCCACGGTCCGCTCGAACCGGACGACGTCGATCTCGTCCGGGCTCACGAGCAGTCGGTACTCGCCGGGGCGGCTCTCGATCCGCCCGGGCCCCACCGGCCGGCGCAGGATGCCGGAGCCAGGGCCGACCACGGGAACCGCCGGGCGGGCGTCAGGCACGCCGGGCGGCTCGGGCAGGGTGTGGCGAAGCTCCGACAGATAGGTCTTGATGTTGCCCAGGGCCGAACGCGGCGGGGAGTCCTGCCACAGTGCCAGCCGCATCTCCTCGACGGATGTCCAGTGGTCGGCGTGCAGCAGCAGCGTCAGCAGCAGCACCCGTTTCTTCCGCTGGTCGATGCGGATCCGGTCGCCGGAGGCACGCCGGACCTCGAGCGGCCCCAGCGCGGCGAACAGCACGCCCGATCCGGGCGGGCCAGGCGTCGCCTCACCGCCCCGCGGGAATCCCGAGGCGCGCAGGCCAGGCATCCCCCGCTCGCGCCCGACGCCGGGGTCCGGCACGATCACATGTTCGTCGGCCATGATGATCCTCGTCGGTCGGGAACCCTCAGCAGGCGGAGGATCCTCACCGGACGGGCCCCGTACTCCATCTCCCGCTGAGGACCGGTGGCCCCTGTGGGCCGGTGCAGTGAATACCCCGTGCCGCCCGCGGGTAGTCCTCCCCTGCGTCGGACACGCGGCGGCGGCGCCCACGGATTCGGGAACATCCGTGGGCGCCGCCGCGCCGACCGTCGTGGGGAGCCCGGGTCAGATACCGAGGCTTGCGCGCGTCTGCGCGCCGACCACACCGTCGACGACCAGTCCGTGCTTGAGCTGGTAGTCCCTGACCATGTGGTTCGTCTGGTAGCCGAACCGCCCATCGACCTGGATGGGGTAGCCGAGGTCCGCCAGCTTCTGCTGGATCAGCTGCACGTCCCAGCGGTAGCCGAGGCCGCTGGCGAGTGACGGAAGGCCGGCCGTCGGTGAGATGACCGGCGTGGCCGCCGGGGCGGCGGCCGGGGTGTAGGCGATCGTGCGGACGCTCGCACCGCTGCCCACCGCGGCCGCGGCGGCCTGGCCCCGGGCCAGGTAACGGTTGAGCGCCCCGTTGGTGTACGTGCTCCAGGCCCGGATTCCCTGGCTCGAGCAGACCTGCTTGGCCGCCCAGGCGTTGGTGGCGGGATCGTAGAGGTTGCGGCCGCCGACCCAGCTGGCGTGCGCCCGCATGTTGATCTGCCAGAGCCCGCGGGAGTCCTCACCCACGGAGGCGTGGGCGAAGGTGTTGCCCCCCGACTCCGCGAGGGCCACCGCGACCCAGGTGGACAGCGAGGCTCCGCTGCACCCGGGCAGCCCGGCGTTGGCCGCCAGCTGGGCGATCGTCGCGTCGGGGATGGTGCCTGTCGCAGCGCTCGCCGGACCCGCGGTGGCGAGCATGCTGGCGCCCGCTCCGAGCACACCGGCCACGGCGAGGGCGGCGCTCCGGCGCCGCACCGAACGCTTCCGATGCTTTCCCTTAGCCATTCTTCGACAACTCGTTTCAGGCTCGTCAAACACGATTAAAGAGAGTCTTCTGGCGCGCGCGACGACCGGATCGCCACTTCTTGAAGCCAGATATGAGCAGCACTGATTATTTGGGGATGGCGCGCCGGTATCGCGACGCCAGGCGGGAACGGAAATGCCGAGTGGCGCGGTCGGGTGCAGTCAGGGAATGCGCCCCGGCTTGGACGGCGAGCAGGTCAGGAAGTCGACCGGCTCACCCGGCGCCGCCTCGCGGCGGCAAGAAGGGAGATGGGCGCACGGCAGGACCTTGGGCAGGCCGCGAAAACCGTGACGGCCAGTGAGGTGGCGTCGGCCGACGCCAGTGGCGTCAGCCAATCGGGCGGCGGGTCGCCGCCGGCGCCGTCAGAATGCGGGCTGGCACCGCCCCGACGGGTACGGGCCGCGGGAGAGGGTCGCCGAGGCGGCGTCCCGTGATGTCGCGGCGGCCGGTCGTGAGCGTTCCCGATGCACAGGCAACGTCGAATCCTTCCCGTACGCCTGCGGGGTTAGCTGTCGGGTGCGGGCCGGGAAGCCCGGCCGTCTGCATAGAGACGGCTTGACCCCAAGGGCGGTCGTGACGGTGACCGCCCAGCGAACCTGGTTCCCCCGCTTCTGCCCCAGCTGTCTCGGAGGGGGCTCCGGGCCGGGGGCAGAACTCGGCGTCGACCCGGAGCAACGTGTACCGGGCAACCGTAGCGAACTACCCTGGGTAGTTACAAGTCCTTGTTACGTGCGAAAACAGACACATGTAAGTTACACTACGTGCAAGCCACTGCGGGATAGCGACTCTGAGGCATCATTGACAACATCAAGTGACGAAGTGGATCGACGGGCCGGCCAGACAGATGCGCCCCGGCACTCGCCGGGGCGCACGTCGGGCTGGGTGACTGGACTGGGCGACCGGGACCGTCAGGCCGCGGCGCCGGCCATCGCGCCGCAGCTGTCCAGGCACGACCGGCAGGCCCGGGCAAGTCGGGCCAGCTGGGCGTCGTTCGGCATCCGCTCGCACATCTCGGCGCAGGCACGGCACACCCGGACGCACATGGCGCACATGCCCTGGTGGAACGGCGACATGCGGCACATCATGTCCGCGCAGGTCCGGGTGACCGCGGCACAGTCCATCATCAGCCGCAGATTGGCGGCGTCCATCATGGCGCCGGGCATGTCCATACAGTAGGAGATGGTCTCCTCGCACAGCATGGAGCAGGACATGCACTCCTCGATGGCCTTCCGCATCCTGTCGTTGATTGTCTCGGTGTGGTGCATGGGATACCTCCCGGTCGGTGGACGGCGGCCTTGGCGCCACCTTGAAAGCCCGGCACGGCAGCACTTTCAGCCCCGCCGGGCCCCCTCCGACAATAGCTTTGACGGGCGGTTACGCATCTCCACCAGACGACTGAAGAATGTATGGGGAAATAACCGCCGCCCACCCGGGAAGGCGGCATTTTCGGAACCGTTCCAGGACACGTCCTGTCAGGGGCGATCGGCGCCTGAGGGGACGAGCCCGGCGGGCAGCCGCGGATGCGCCAGCACCGCGCGGCCGGCGGCGAAGACGCCGCGCACGGCGTCCGGCCTGAGGAACAGCTCCAGGTCGGCCGGGTCCTCGTCGAGCAGGATCGCGTCGAAGGCGTAACCGGCCTCGATCCGTCCCAGCCGGTCGCCGACGCCACACAGGCGCGCGCCGATCGCGGTCGCCGCGAGCAGGGCCTCGGGCGGGGTGAGACCGGCCCGGCGCAGATGGGTGATCTCGGCCAGGTTGCCGCCGTGGCGCGTCCGGTGGCGGGCATCGCTGCCCAGCGCGACGGGCACGCCGGCCGCGCGGGCGACGGCGACCGTCTCGGCAAGCGCGGACGCGGTCGCCCGCACCCGCTCGACCGCCCAGCCGGGCAGCACACCCGTGGCAGCGAGCGCGGCGAGATCGTGGTACGCCGACAGCGTCGGCACGAGGGTCACGCCGCGCGCGGCCATCGCGGCCGCGCCCCGCTCCCCCAGGCCGATGCCGTGCTCGATCGAGCGCGCGCCCGCGGCGGCCGCCATCTCCACCGCCCGGTCCCCGAGAGCGTGCATCATCACCGGCCGGCCGTAGCGGGACGCCTCCGCGACGCCGGCCGCGAGCTCCGCGGGAGCGAACGGCAGCCCGCGCCGGTCGTCGGGGCCGGCCCAGGCGGTCGGCGCCGACATCACCCCGTCACTGGCGTAGATCATCACCCAGTCGGCCCCGGCACGCAGGACGCCCCGCACCGCGGTGGGCAGATCGCCGGCGGCGGTGACCGCGTGCGCCGGCCGGCCCGGGTAGTCGGGGCCGAGCACGTCCTGCGCCGGTTCCAGGCCGGGGCCCAGGACCGCGCCGTCGCCATGGCGCCCGGTCCGGCTGAGCGCGACGACCGACACCGCCAGGCGCGGGCCGGGAACCGCGCCGGCGACGACCCCGTCCCGGATGCCGGCGTCGGCCCCACCGGCGTCGCGCAGGTACGTCACCCCCGCCCGCAGCGCGGCCCGCAGCTCGCCCGCGGTCTGCAGGTAGCGGACCGACAGCGGCGAGGTGACCAGCTCGAACGGGTCATAGGTCGACTGGGTGACGTGGGCGTGGCAGTCCACCACGCCCGGCATGAGCCACAGCCCGGCGGCGTCGACGTCGACGGCGGCCGGGTCCAGGCCGAGGCCGCGCCCGACGGCCCGGATGAGACCGGCGCGCACCGCGACGTCAACGGGCTCGCTGAAGTGGCCGCGGCGGTCGAGGACGTGCACCTCGCGCAGCGTGAAGTTCGACTCGGCGGCGACGTGCGACGGCGCGGTGGCCGCCGGGTCGACGCCCGCGGGTCCCGAGGGTGGCGCCGCGGCCGCCGTCGCACGCTCGGGGCGGGAGGCTCCGCCGGCGGGCTGCTGGCTGGAGGATGCGAGGGGATCGGTCATCGGAGGTGCGCCGTGGAGGCCCCGACCTTCCGGCCGGGGAGGAGACGGCGTTCCACGCTGGAACGCATGTGGGTGCCCTTTCGGTCAACGATCTTCTCCGCGGGACCCGCGATCAGTGGGCGGGTCGGGATGAGCCGGGCGCCCGGTGACGCCGACCGGGTCGGCCGGTGTCGGGCACCGCCGCGGACGCGGGGCGTGGGGAGGAAGATCCGGGAGCTGCAGGCGTCAGCGGGGACAGGCGGTCGCGCTGACGCGGCAGGTGTCGATGTGCCGGCGATGGGTGAACGCGCAGGCCACAGCGACCCACACGACCGGGCACGGTGACGCCGCGCCCGTCCACTGCCTGCCTGGCACCACAGCCTCCCGACATCGACCGGAGGCTGGGTCGGCTGGTGGCCGACCGCCGCGGTCGGCGTTGTCAGACGACTACCGTAACCACTGCCCGGGAGCGACGCCAGGGAACCGTCCGGGATCGGCCGCGCGGAGCACCCGATACCCCGCGGCGATCCGATCGCCGCGCCTGGCAGATCGCCGACCCGCTGGTCAGACTCGAGCCGATGACCGCCTCCCCGCCACCCCGGCCGCGCCCCGCCGATCCCCCGCGCGACGGCCCGCCAGGTCCCGCCCGCCGGCCCGCCGGCCGGGCAGCCGAGCGGCCCCGCGACGCGCTCGGGCGCCCGTTGCCGGCCGGGGCTGCGGGTGCGGTGCCGTCCGTGGAACTGCCGGGCCCGCTGCCCCCGCCCGCCGCTCTCGCCGCCGCGCAGCATCTGCTCGACGCCGGCCGCCCCTTCCACGCGCACGAGGTGCTCGAGGCCGCCTGGCGGTCCGCGGACGACGAGGACCGGGCGCTGTGGCGCGCGCTGACCCAGCTCGCCGTCGGCATCACGCATCTGGCCCGCGGCGGCCGCACCGGCGGGATCGCGGTGCTGTCCCGCGCGGCCGAGGGACTGGCCCCCTACGCCGAGCACCCGCCGCACGGCGTCGACGTGCCCGGGCTGCGCCGCTGGATCGAGCGGCGCATCGCCGAGGTGGCCGGTCCGGGAGACCCCGACTCGCCCGTGCCGCCGACGCCCGCACCCCGCCTGCTCGGCTGACGCCGCCAGCCTCGGCCGGCACCCGCCCGCTCCGGCTTTCTCTGACGACGCCGATGATCGCTCAGCGGGTCAGGGTGGTCACCGAGAGCTGCTGGACGGCGGGGTCGGTGCAGGCGGTCACGCCGGTCAGCGGCAGCCGCAGGGCGGTGGAGTTGGCCGGCGGGTAGACGCGCAGCGCCGACACCGGCGCGGTCTGCGACGTCTGCTCGCAGCCTTCCTGAATGCCGGGATGCACGGTGCGCAGGGTCGCCGTGGCGGCCGCGCCCGGCGCGAGTCGCACCGCCGGCCCTGGCTGGCCGCTGCGGACCGCGGGCGCGCCGACCTGCTGGCCGGCGGCGTCCACGTAGGAGATGCCCGGGAAGCCCCGCAGCAGGCAGGTCACGGAGCCGGTGTTGGTGAGGAGCAGCGTCTCGTAGGTGCTGCCCGCGGCACCCTCGCCGCCCGCGGAACGCACCGACAGCCGCGACGTCGGGCACAGCCCGCCGGCAGGCGCGATGGGGCCGGCCGCCGCCGCGCTGGTGGCGGCCGGTTCGGTGGGTGCCACCGGGGTCGGCCCCGGCCCGCCAACGGGTCCGGCATGGGTCGCCGACGCCGCCGGGGACGGCGTCCAGCCGGCCGGCGGGCCACCCCGGGGGGAGACGACCGTCGCGGACGTTCCTCCTCCGTCGGAGCAGCCAGCCGCGCCGACCGCCACCACGGCTGCCGCCGCTGCCAGCAGAACCGGGCACGCCAGGCCACGACCCGCCGGTGACCATTTCCGAAGCCGATGCACGTGAAGCCGATGCATGGCGACCTCCCTGTTCAGCGCCCGGATCGACCCGGCGCCCGGATGTCCTGCGGCACCTGGATGTTCCTCCGACAGCGAGGCGCACGATCCGGCGACGTCACCCCTACCCTTCCCACTGTCACCCTGCGTGACACCCATTGGCGGATAGTCACGGGAACTGGATGGCGCCGTGATCCTCTACCGAAGCCCGCCTGGAGCCTGGACCGTCCGGCGGCGACGGGCCATCGTGAAACGGAAGGGGCGCCAGGCGCGTTGGAACCCACGTGACGGGGTACGGCCAGCGCGCGGGGTCGACCCGCACCGACCGGAAGGGATCATGAAAGACTCCGACGACGCCGGATGTAGTTTCGGCCGACCCACGTATGCAGAGGCGCCGACGGGGGTCGTTCGATGATCGAGGCGCTTCTGTTGTTCATCGGCCTCGCGCTCGTCGCCGCCTGCGGCGTGTTCGTGGCCGCCGAGTTCGCGTTCGTCACCGCCGATCGGCCCACGGTGGAGCGGGCCGCCCAGAGCGGTGACCGGGGAGCCCGGGGTGTGCTCGCCGCCCTGCGGACCCTGTCGACCCAGCTGTCCGGGGCGCAACTGGGCATCACCGTGACGAACCTCGCCATCGGCTTCCTCACCGAACCCGCGATCGCCCAGCTGCTGCACGGCCCGCTGCGGGCGCTCGGCGTGTCCGACGGGCTCATCGACGCGCTGTCCGTGACGATCGCGATGATCCTCGCCACCGGGGTGGCGATGGTCTTCGGCGAGCTGGTACCGAAGAACCTCGCCCTCGCCCACCCGCTGGCCACCGCCCGGGCCGTGCAGGCCCCGCAGCGGGCCTTCACCCGGGCGACCGGGCTGCTCATCCGCTCGCTGAACGCGAGCGCGAACCGGCTGCTGCACCGCGTCGGCATCGAACCGCAGGAGGAGCTCGCCTCCGCCCGGTCCGCGCAGGAGCTCTTCTCGCTGGTGGGGCGCTCCGCCGAGCACGGCACGCTGTCCCGGGAGACCGCCACGCTGGTGCAGCGCTCGCTGCTGTTCGGCGACCGCACCGCCGAGGACGTGATGACGCCGCGGATGCGGATGCGCGCGGTTCAGGCGGACGACCCTGTCAGCGAGGTCATCACCCTCACCCGCCGGACCGGGCACTCCCGGTTCCCGGTCCTCGGCGCCGACAGCGACGACGTCGTCGGTGTCGTGCACATCAAGAACGCCGTCGGCGTCCCGGAGGAGGAACGCGCGCACACACCGGCCCGAGCGGTGATGGTCGCGCCCGTGACCGTCCCATCCACCCTGCTGCTGGAGCCCCTGCTGGAGACGCTGCGCGCCGGCGGGCTGCAGATGGCGATCGTCGTCGACGAGTTCGGCGGGACGGACGGCCTGGTCACCGCGGAGGATCTCATCGAGGAGATCGTCGGCGACGTGGTCGACGAGCACGACCGGGTCTCGCCGCGGGCGCTGCGCCGCCGGGACGGCAGCTGGCTGCTGTCGGGCCTGCTGCGCCCGGAGGAGGCCGGCGACATCACCGGCATTCCCGTCCCCACCGACGACACCTACCAGACCCTCGGCGGGCTGATGGCCCGCGAACTGGGCCGCATTCCCCGGGCGGGGGACGCGGTGGCGGTCGACGGCGTGCGGCTCACCGTCGAGCGGATGGACGGCCGCCGCGTCGACCGGATCCGCCTGGATCCAGTGGCGCCGACCGGCACGACCACGCTGGACGACCCGCCCTCCCGGCGGGCGGGCGGTGACCAGCTGGGACCGGGGGACCATCCGGACCAGCCCGGCCAGGCGGGTGACCGGTGATCTCGCTGCTCGGCGTCGCCGCCACCGTCGCCCTGCTGGTACTCAACGCACTGTTCGTCGGCGCCGAGTTCGCGTTGATCTCCGCGCGCCGGACGAGCATCGAGCCGCTGGCGCAGGCGGGCTCCCGGCTGGCGAAGATCACCCTGCGGGCGATGGAGAACGTGTCGCTGATGCTCGCCGGCGCGCAGCTGGGCGTCACCGTCTGCACCCTGGGGCTCGGCGCGCTCGGCGAGCCGGCCATCGCGCACCTGCTGCACGGCCCGTTCGAGGCAGCCGGCCTGCCGTCGGCGCTGCTGCACCCGGTGTCGTTCGCCCTCGCCCTGGCGCTGGTGACGTTCCTGCACGTCGTCGTCGGCGAGATGGTGCCCAAGAACATCGCGCTGGCGCTGCCGGATCGGTCCGTGCTGCTGCTCGCCCCGCTGCTGGTCGGCTTCGTGCGGCTCGGCAAGCCGGTGATCATCGCGTTGAACGCCGTGGCGAGCCTGACGCTGCGCCTCGTCGGCGTGCAGCCCAAGGACGAGGTGGCCAGCGTCTTCACCCGCGACGAGGTGGCCGGTCTCATCGAGGAGTCGCACCGCGAGGGGCTGCTCGCCGAGGACGAGCACGAACTGCTCACGGGCGCGCTCTCGTTCGAGGAGCGCACCGCCAGCACCGTGCTGCTTGCTCCCGAGGGCCTCGTCACCGTCGCGCCGACGATCACTCCCCGGGAGGTCGAGCGGCTCGCCGCCCAGACCGGGTACACCCGCTTCCCGGTTCGGGACGACGCCGGCCAGCTGGTGGGTTACCTGCACCTCAAGGACGTTCTGGAGACCAGATCCCAGCGGCGGGCGAGTCCCGTGGCGGCCAAGTGGATCCGCCCGCTGGCCCATGTCGGCGCCGACGACAGCCTGCGCACCGCCCTCGCGACGATGCAGCACTCGGGTGCCCATCTCGCCCGGGTCACCGACACCGGCGGAGGGGTGCTGGGGCTGGTCGCGCTGGAGGACATCCTCGAGGAACTGGTCGGGGAGATCCGCGACGACGCGGTCCGCGGGACTGGCACCCACCGTCACGAGCACCAGCCCGCCTGACTCCGCGGCTCTCTCCCCGCCGAGACCGCTCCCAGCCGGGTCTCCCCCGCCAGGCTCTCTCCCGCCGGGCTCAGTCCCGGCGGGGGCCGCGGACGACCACGACCGCCATGGACGGCGCCCACCAGTAACTGCAGTCCGCCGGCGGCTGCAGTCCGTCGACCACCTCGACGCTGTAGGTGCGGAAGTGGCGGAGCAGGGCGCGCTGGTGTCGCCGGGACAGCGAGTCGATCTCGTTCGAGTAGTAGGTGAAGGCGCCGTCGTCGGTGAGGTGCGCGGCGGCGTGCGGGAAGAAGTGCTCGGCGAAGGTGGCGTCCCGCAGCACGTAGGCGTCGACCTCGGCCTCGTCCATGGGGTAGGTGTCGAACAGGATGCCGTCGAAGCGGCCCAGGGTGGGCAGGGCGTCCTGCCAGCGGCCGGTGACGATCTCCACGCCGTGCCGCCCGGCCTCGCCGGCCCAGCTCTCGCCGACCCGCGCCGTTTGCGCGTTCGCCTCGACGATGACGTGCCGGGCGGGACCGCGCTCCTGCACGAACCCCGCCGACAGCCCCAGGCCGAATCCGATCTCCAGCACGCTGCCGCCGGCGACGGTCACCGCCCGGGCGAGCGCCCGCATGAGCGGCGCCTCCCAGGTCTGCATCACCTCCTGGCCGGAGACGAGCAGGGTGCCGCCGACCACCGCGGGATCGGCGGTGTCGAGGGCGGTGTCGATGAGCGGGCGGGCGGCGCCGGGGACCATCGTCGCCGCGGCCTCGTCCAGCGCGCCGAGATCGGCGACGAACTCGTCGAGGGCGCGGTCGAGCAGGAACCGGCGCGGCTCGGCCGCCATCGGCGCGAGCAGCGACGAGCCGGTCGGGGTGAGCGTGACCTCGAACTTCTCGGCGCGACGGAGCACTCGACCTCCCAGGACGGGCCGGCCATCCGATACGGCGTGCCACGACCCGGCGCTGCCCCGCGGGCCGGCCGGCCACGCGACCCGCGGCGGCGGCCGTCCGAGGGACGGGATGCCGGGCGCCGCGTCACACGGTAGTCACGGACGTCCCGCCCCGGGGTTCAATGCGCAGGATCCCGCCCATCGGGTGCCAAAGGTCCCATCGGCACCCCGAAGGCCCCAGAAGCGTCACCCAGGTGTGTCACTGTTGCGACAAAGACGGGGCTGCCTCCCCTTTCGCCATCCTGGTATGAAGAGGTAGTACGTCGGATGCCAGAGGCCGTTGGCCATGGTCGCCGGGCCGGGGCAGGGGCATGGCGGGGCCGCGAGGCCGCCGCGGGAGTGGGGCATGGTGACGGGGTCGGGGCCACCTCCGTTGACCGGGAACACCGCCCGCCCGCTCCAGCCCTCCGATCCGCGCGTGCTGGGCAGCTACCAGGTGATCGGGCGTCTCGGCCAGGGCGGGATGGGGACGGTGTACCTCGGCCGCGCGTCCGACGGCACGGCCGTCGCGATCAAGGTGATCCGGCCGGAGCTCGCCCAGCGCCCCGAGTTCCGAGCCCGCTTCGCCCGGGAGGCGGAGAGCGCCCGGCGCGTGCGCCGCTTCACCACCGCCGCGGTGCTCGACGCCGATCCGCACGGCCCGCAGCCCTACCTGGTCACCGAGTTCGTCGAGGGCCCGACGCTGTCCCGGCACGTGGCGATCCGCGGCCCGATGCGTCCCGCCGACCTCGAGCAGCTCGCCGTGAGCGTGACGACCGCGCTGAGCGCCATCCACGCCGCGGGCATCGTCCACCGCGACCTCACCCCCGGCAACGTCCTGCTCTCCCCCGTCGGCCCGAAGGTGATCGACTTCGGGCTGGCCCGCGAGTACAACGCGGACACCGAGCTCAGCCGCAACGTCCGGCAGGCGATCGGCACCCCCGGCTACATGTCCCCCGAGCAGATCATGGACGCCTCGATCACCTCGGCGGTGGACGTGTTCGCCTGGGGCGCGATCATGGTCTTCGCGGCCACCGGGCAGCCGCCGTTCGGCACCGGCCGGATGGAGGCGATCCTCTACCGCATCCTCAACGAGTCTCCCCAGCTCGGCGGCATCAATCCCGAGCTGCGCGGGCTCATCGAGGTCGCGATGGCGAAGGACCCCGCCGCCCGTCCGAGCGCGGAGGAGCTGCGCACGGCGCTCATCGCCGGCGTCGCGCCACCGGCCCGCCCGACCGGTCTCGCTCTCACCCCACCCGCGCCCGAGCCGTCCACGCCCCCCGCCGAGCAGGACCCGTCCGCCCATCGCCACCGCCGGTGGGGGCGCCGTGGGCGCGGTGCCACCGGCCTCTCGCCCGCCGAGCCGGGACCCTCCCAGACGACGCTCAGCCCAGCTCAGCCAGGCACGCTCCGGCCGACCGGCGCTCCGGGTTCGGCGGTCGCCCTGAGCCCGACCGCCACCCCCGGGCCATCCGCCACCCCCGGGCCATCCGTCGCACCCGGGCCATCCGTCGCACCCGGGCCCACCGCGGCTCCGGGCCCGACCATGGTTCCCGGCCCGACGGCGGCTCCCGGGTCGGCGCGCTATCCCGGTGTGGCACCGCCGGCCGTGCCGTCCACCGAGTCACCCTGGACGCGGCTTTCCCCACCACCCCATGCCTCCCCGCCACATGCGTCGCCGCCGCCCATCAGTTATCGCTCGGCGCCGTCGCCCGCCCAGGACAGGCGCGTGGTGCCAGGGCGTGCCGCCGGCGTCCCCGGACGAGCTCCAGCGGGTGGCACCGCCAGCCGGGCCGGGGAGGCGAGCCTGGACGTGAACCGGCTGCCCGCCGTCGCCCTGCCCGCGGGCCCGGCACCCGCCGCGACCGCGGGCAGGGGTGCGGACGTCCCCGGCATTCCGCCAGGCGGTGGCGCGCCGGTGCGGTCCGCGGGGGGCGAGCAGGCCTCCACGGGCGGACGCTCCCGGCGGCGCCGGGTGGTCGTGCTCGGCGGCGCGGTGGCGATCCTGGTCGCGGCAGCCGTGGCGGTCCCGTTGGTCGTGCTCGGCGGCGGCGGCGGTTCCGGCGAACCCAGCACGGCCGAGCGGGCCGCGGTGTCCACCCACCTGGCCGCCGAGGCCGCGAGCCGCCGGAGCCAGGATCCGCGCGTGGCGGCCAAGCTCAGCCTCACCGCCTACGCCGTCGCCCCGACCGCGGCCGCCCGGGACGCGCTCATCGCCGCGTTCACCCGGTCGACGGCAGTGCCAGTTGGCGGTGCCGGAACCGCCTTCACCGACCTCGCGCTGAGCGCTGACGGCACCGTGCTCGCCTGCACCGACGCCGCCGGGCGGCTGCACCTGTGGCGGATCGACGCCCAGGGGCGTCCCGTCATCGCGACCGGCGGCTCAGATAATGATCACGCCAGCGGCACCGTGTTCGACAGCAGCGGCCGGGTCCTCGCCACCGGCGGCGCCACCGACGCGGGCCGCCTGTGGGACGTCAGCGATCCGGCCCGGCCACACGCTCTCGGCTCCCTCGGCATGCAGCCCACGACGGTGCACCAGCTGGCGCTGTCCTCGCAGGCCCACCTGCTGGCCACCGCCGGCGTCGACTGGTCGGTGGGGCTCTGGGATATCCGCGACCCCGCCCACCCCGTCTCCCGACAGCTGCTCATCGGCCGCTCGGGCCCGGTGACGAGCATGGCGCTGCGTCCCGACGGCGGCCTGCTCGCCATCGCCGGGGTTGGCGGCGTCCAGTTGTGGGACGTGCGGGACCCGGGCCACCCCCAGCAGACGGGGTCGGTGCCGGGGCGCACCGGCGCCGTGAACACCGTCGCGTTCGGTTCGGACGGGACGCGGCTGGCCACCGGCAGCGACGACCGGATCCTGCAGATCTCCGACGTCTCCGATCCGGCGAACCCCCGCGTGGTGCGGCAGCTGAGCGGACACGCCGCACCGGTCACCGCCGTCGCGTTCGCCGGTCGCGACCAGCTGATCAGCGCCGACACCGGCGGAACCCTCGCCTACTGGAACCTCGGCGCCGCCACGCCGGCGTTCACCTCGCTCGGCGCCCTGGACGGACCTCCCCGGACGATGAGCACGACCGGCGCCGGCTCGGTGGCGCTGACCACCGTCCGGGGCACGATCCTGCTCGGCACCCTCGACCCGGCACGACTGCGCCGGCTGGCCTGCGCGACCCCCGGAGCCGCGCCGAGCCGCGCCGAGTGGAACGGCTTCGCGCCCGGCATTCCCTACACCGACGCCTGCGCCGACTGACCACGCGGTACGGCGACCGTCACCTCCGCGTTACGGCGGGTGCGCGGGGCGAGGTCTCGAGACGGCGAACGACCGCGCCCCGAACTCGGCCGGCATCTCCCGCCACTGCCCTCCCGCGCGAAAACGCCACAGCACCCCGGCCGAGCAGCGCCCGCGGCGAGCCGGCCCGATGCCGCAAAGCCGCCCGCACCCGGCCATCTTTGTGCACAAGCTGGGGTAAATCGGGTGATCCAAGCAAGATCTTCAGTACACTCCCAGGACCGTTGCCTGAGACCGGCACCTGACCGGGCTCAGGCCGGTACCGGTCCCACCCCGGCGGTCAGCTTCTCCAGCCGGGCGACGTTCTCGCCGACGGTGTCGTCGGTGCGGGGCACGTAGTGGGCGTCGAAGGCGATCTTCCGACCGTTCTCCAGGAAGTACCGCAGGAAGGCGGCGGTCGCCGGCTGACGCACCGCGTCGGTGCGTGCGTAGATGTACAGCGGCTTGCACAGCGGCAGGTAGAGACCGGTGCCGACCGCCACCGCCGTCGGCGCGATGCAGCCCTCACCATTGTTGATCTCGACGCCGCGCAGCCGGCTCCCGAACGTCTCGTAGGTCGGGTAGTCCAGGTAGCCGATGGACAGCCGGTTGCCGGCCACGTCGTTGGCCACCCCGCTGAGATCGGCCTGCTGATAAGAACGCGACCGGTCGCTGGCGTCGCTGATGGTGGCGTTGAAGACCTGCGCCTGCACCGAGGAGCGGGGCGGGCCGACGAACGACACGGGCTCGTCCGGGAAGGACGGGTCGATCTGGTTCCACCGGGTGACCGACGAGTCCGCGCCCCAGACCTGCCGGACCTGCTTGAGCGTCAGGCAGTGCAGCCAGGTGTTCTGCGGGTTCACCACGATGGGCAGCGTGTGGTGCGCGACCTCGAATCCGACGAGCTTCTTCGCGCACCCGGGATCCTTCAGGGACCCGGGATTCGGTTCGAAGGAGGCGTCGGCGAGATCCGCCTTGCCACTGCACAATGCCTCGAAACCGTCCTCGGTGCTGGTCGCCTCGATACTGACGGTGACGTTGCGCTGGGACTGGCGGAACTCGTTGTAGGCCGTCTCGGTGATCGGCGCGACCTCCGAGGAGCCCGCGACCCGGACGAGATTCGGCGCGGCGGACGGCTCCGGGGAGGAGGTGGCCGGCGGCGGGATCGGGTCCGTCGTCGGGAAGGTCGAGACCGAGGCCACCGGGGTGGTGTCGGAATCGGACCCGCGACCGGCGAGGACGACTCCGGCGCTCGTCCCGGCGGCGACGAACAGCACGGCGACGACCGCCGCGGCAACCAGCCCGCGCCGGGACCTGAAGATCCCCCCGCCCCCGGACCCGGAGCCGCGCCCGCCCCGACCATTACGGCCCCGGCCACCAGCGCCACCACCAGCACCAGCCGGTCCAGCGCCGTCGCGGGACGCGCCGGCAGCGGCCCCGCCCACCGCGGCAGGGTTCTCGACACCCGGGTACGCCTCGCCAGCGGCGGGGGCGGGGGCCGCGCCGGGCCCCCCGGCGACGACAGGTGGTCGCTCGTAGTCACCAGTCGGGGCGATCGTGGCGACGCCGGACCCACCCCAGCCCCCACCGGTCGCACCCCACCCCGCACCGGGCGCGTCCCAGCCCCCACCGGCCGGACCGACGCCCGCGGGGGTCGGGGCCGCGCCCGCGCCAGCTCCTGCGCCCGGCCCGTCGGTGCGGCCGTCAGCAAGGTCCCCGACGACCCACCGGGCGGTGGCCGCGTCGAGGGCGTCCGTCCCCGGGCCGACGACCGCGCCGCCGCCTGGTCCCGCGGCGGCACCAGCTCCATCTGCTGCACCAGCACCAGCGGCTGCTGCGGCGGCGGTCGGATCACCGGCGGCGACGGGCGCCACGGTGCCGTCGCCGGCCAGGTAGGGAGGCAGGGAGCTCAGACTTGCCGCGTCCGGCGGGCGGATCAGCGCGGTGGTGTCATAGGTCTGCTCGGCACCCGCGCCGCCGGCCCGGGTCGCGCGGTCGGCGAGGTCGGCGGCGAGGATCGCCGCGCCCATCGCGAGATCCGCGTCCGAGCGGTGCTCGATCCTGGTGATCTCCGGGAAGGCGGCACGCAGCCGGCGGGACACCAGCGGCAGGTAGGAGATCCCGCCCGAGAGCAGGATGCGGGAGAGGTCCGCCGGCCCGGCCGGCACCGACCGCAACGCGCGGCGCACCGTCCCGACCGTGTCGTCGATCGTCGGCCCGACCATCGTCTCGAGCTCGGCGCGGGTGAGGGTGGCCGTGGTGTCGAAGCCGGGGAGGGTGACGGGGACGTCGACCTCGTCCTCCTCGGCGAGGACCTCCTTGGCCTGGGCGACGTCGCGGCGCAGCCGCGCCAGGGCGACGCGCACGGCCGGGTCCGCCCTGTCGAGGCTGGCGGCGGGAGCGCCCGCGAGCTCCAGCGCCCGGTCGGCGAGCAGCCCGTCGAGATCGATGCCCGCGCCGTGGCGCATCCCGGCCGCCGTCCCGACCAGCTGGTAGCCGAACGGCGAGAACGACAGCACCGCAGTGTCGAGGAACCCGGCGCCGAGGTCGTACCACCCGACGAGATCGACGGTCTGGGTGACCGAGGCCCGGGCGAGCAGCGTGCCCATCGCGTCGGCGGCCGGCACCGCCACCACCGGCATCTCCAGACCGGACAGCTGCCCGACCGCCTCGGCGAAGGCCTCCCGCCGGCTCGCCGGCCAGAACGTCGGATGGGTCACGACGACCTGGTCGGGCAGGCCGCCGAGCTGGTCGGCGGCGGTGGTCACGACGTGGGCGACGAACCGGCCGAGCAACCCCTCCCGACTGTAGGCCGCGCCGCCGAGCAGGACCTGGCCGTCGTCACCGAGGCGGCGCAGCAGATCGGTGGCGGTGCGGTCCGGATCGGTGCGCGCGCGCCGCGCCGCCGCCCGGGCGAACTGCAGTCCGCCGCCCGCGGGCGCGTAGACGACCGACGGCCAGCGCCGCTGCCCGCCCAGTTCCAGCACGCGCGGCCAGCCGCCGTCCGTGATCCCGACGATCGTGTGCGCGGATCCGATGTCGATGCCGAGCTGATAACCCACCGCGTCTCCCGAACCACGCGATCACCAGGACCGTCCCGACGCGCGGGGCGCACCCGACCACCGGGAACCCTCCCCCCCAGGTGGTGCGATCATCGTAGACGCTTGACCAGGCATTTCGCATGTCCGGTGCGAGACAGAAAAAAATCCGGACACGATGAACCAAAGCGCCCGGCGGAGAGTGTCCCGACACGGTGCTGCCGCCCGCCACACATGCTTCCCAGATTCGGGAAGCTCGGGCACGACATTCCCCCACACCACCCGCTCGTCACGATGGGAAACGTGACCTGGCGACGGCGCGAAACCCGCGCGATCCCGGCGCGCTCCACGGAACGTGATACATCATCGGGAATCCCGCCGATCGCCGTGGCGATCCGCCGCGCCCGGACGTCCGCGATCTCGCACCGGCGACAGTCAGTCGGCGGAGGCCGCGGGACCAGGGATGGGTTCGGCGAAGGCGGTGAGGATGGCGTCGGCGGCGAGGGCCGGGGTGAGGGCGCCGTCGCGGACGCGGTGTTCGAGGTCCGGGGTGATCTCGCGGACCCGGGGGTGGGCTCGCAGCTCGGCCAGCAGCCGGTCGTGGACCATCGCCCAGGTCCAGTCGACCTGCTGGCGGCGGCGGCGGGCCGCGAGCTCGCCCGAGGCGTCGAGGGTGTCCTGGTGTGCGACGATCTGCGCCCAGACGGTGTCGATGCCGGTCCGCTCGGCGGCACTGCAGGTCAGGACGGGTGTGTTCCAGTCGCGAGGGCCGGCGGCGCCCTGCAGCATCCGCAGCGCCCCGGCGAGCTCCCGGGCGGCGCGGCGGGCCTCGAGCTCGTGCGGGCCGTCGGCCTTGTTCACGGCGATGACGTCGGCGAGCTCCAGGACGCCCTTCTTGATGCCCTGGAGCTGGTCGCCGGTGCGGGCCAGGGTAAGGAACAGGAAGGTGTCGACCATGTCGGCGACGGTCGTCTCGGACTGGCCGACGCCGACCGTCTCCACGAGCACGACGTCGTAGCCCGCCGCCTCCATGATCACCATGGCTTCCCGGGTGGCCTTGGCGACGCCGCCGAGGGTGCCGGCCGTGGGCGACGGGCGGATGAACGCCGCCGGGTCGACCGACAGGGCCGCCATCCGGGTCTTGTCGCCGAGGATGCTGCCGCCGGTCCGCGTCGAGGACGGGTCGACGGCGAGCACCGCCACCTGATGGCCGCGACCGGTGAGCATCGTGCCGAGCGTGTCGATGAACGTCGACTTGCCGACGCCGGGCACGCCGGTGATGCCGACCCGGCGGGCCTTGCCCGCGTGCGGCAGCAGCGTGACGAGCAGTTGCTGAGCCAGCTCGCGGTGGTCCGGCCGGGTCGACTCGACCAGCGTGACGGCCCGCCCGATCCAGGTCCGGGACGAGGCCAGCACGCCGTCGGCATACGCGGCGAGATCGATGGGTCGACGGGTCACGATGCCAGCGGAATCGAGGCCGGCAGCCGGGTCGAGGCCGGCAGCCGGGTCGAGGCCAGGTGTGTCACGGCGGGCGCGGTCAGGTGCCGGGATGGCCGAGCTGCCGGGCCAGGGTGGTGAGCAGCTCCAGCGCGGCGTCGGCGATGACCGTCCCGGGCGGGAAGATCGCCGACGCCCCGGCGGCCCGCAGCTCGTCGAAGTCACCCGGCGGGATGACCCCGCCGACCACGATGAGGATGTCGGACCGGTCGAGGGCGGCGAGCTCCTCGCGCAGCGCCGGCACCAGCGTGAGGTGCCCGGCGGCGAGCGAGTTCACGCCGACGATCTGGACGTCCGCCTCGACCGCCTGGCGGGCGACCTCGGCGGGCGTCTGGAACAGCGGGCCGACGTCGACGTCGAAGCCGATGTCGGCGAAGGCGCTCGCGATGACCTTCTGGCCGCGGTCGTGACCATCCTGGCCCATCTTGGCCACCAGGATCCGGGGCCGGCGGCCCTCCTCCCGCTCGAAGGCGGCGGCGGCCTCGCGGGCGGCCTCGAGGTTGCCGGTGGCGCCAGCCTCGTCCCGATACACGCCGGAGATGGTACGGATCTGACCGGCATGACGCCCGTAGACCTTCTCCAGCGCGTCGGAGATCTCCCCGACGGTGGCCTTCGCCCGGGCCGCGTCGACGGCCAGGGTAAGCAGGTTGTGCGACAGGTCGGACGGCCGGCTGCCGTCCTGCGCGGCCTCCGCCGCGGCGGTGAGCGCGCCCAGCGCCGCCGCCACGGCAGCCGGGTCACGATCGGCCCGCAGCCGGTTCAGCTTGTCGATCTGCTCGGCGCGCACCGCCGAGTTGTCGACCTTGAGCACCTCGATCGCCTCGTCGGCGTCCACCCGGTACTTGTTGACGCCGATGAGCGGCTGGCGGCCCGAGTCGATGCGGGCCTGGGTGCGCGCGGCCGCCTCCTCGATGCGCATCTTGGGGATGCCGGCGTCGATGGCCTGCGCCATGCCGCCGGAGGCCTCGACCTCACTGATGTGCGCCCAGGCGCGGGCCGCGAGGTCATGGGTGAGGCGCTCGACATAGTAGCTGCCGCCCCACGGGTCGACGACCCGGGTCGTGCGCGACTCCTGCTGGAGCAGGAGCTGGGTGTTGCGGGCGATGCGGGCCGAGAAGTCGGTGGGCAGCGCGAGGGCCTCGTCGAGGGCGTTGGTGTGCAGCGACTGGGTGTGGCCCTGGGTGGCCGCCATCGCCTCGACGCAGGTGCGCACCACGTTGTTGAAGACGTCCTGGGCGGTCAGCGACCAGCCCGAGGTCTGGGAGTGCGTGCGCAGCGACAGCGACTTGGAGCTCTTCGGGTCGAACTGCTTCACCAGCCGCGCCCACAGCAGCCGCGCGGCACGCAGCTTCGCGACCTCCATGAAGAAGTTCATGCCGATCGCCCAGAAGAACGACAGCCGCGGCGCGAACGCGTCGATGTCGAGGCCCGCCCCGAGACCGGCCCGGATGTACTCGACGCCGTCGGCGAGGGTGTACGCGAGCTCGAGGTCGGCGGTCGCGCCGGCCTCCTGCATGTGGTAGCCGGAGATGGAGATCGAGTTGAACCGGGGCATCCGCTGCGAGGTGTACGAGAAGATGTCCGAGATGATCTGCATCGACGGCTGCGGCGGATAGATGTAGGTGTTGCGGACCATGAATTCCTTGAGGATGTCGTTCTGGATGGTCCCGGCGAGCTGCTCCGGGGCCACCCCCTGCTCCTCGGCCGCGACGATGTAGAGCGCGAGCACCGGCAGCACGGCGCCGTTCATGGTCATCGACACGCTCATCCGGTCCAGCGGGATGCCGTCGAAGAGCTGGCGCATGTCGAGGATGGAGTCGATGGCGACCCCGGCCATACCCACGTCGCCGGTGACCCGCGGGTGGTCCGAGTCGTACCCGCGGTGGGTGGGCAGGTCGAAGGCGACCGACAGGCCCTTCTGCCCGGCGGCGAGGTTGCGCCGGTAGAACGCGTTCGACGCGGCGGCCGTGGAGAAGCCGGCGTACTGGCGGATCGTCCACGGCTGGGTGACGTACATCGCCGGGTAGGGGCCGCGCAGGAACGGGGCGATGCCCGGGTAGGTGCGCAGGAAGTCCAGGCCGGCGGTGTCCTCGGGGGTGTAGAGCGGCTTCACCGCGATGCCCTCGGGGGTGTCCCAGGTCAGCGCCTCGACGTCCTTGCCGGTGGCGGCCTCGACGGCGGCGCGCCACTGCTCGGTCGACGCGTCGGAGCCGGCGGGCGGGCCGCCGAGCTCGACCTGGGAGAAGTCCGGGATCGCGGTGGACCGCGCCGGGGTGCTCTCGACGGACATCAGGCGACTCCCGCCTCGGCCAGCGTCGCCGCAAGGACGGCGACGGCGTTGCATCCTGTGAACACGTAGCCGCCGATGCCCGCCTCGGCGTCGGACGCGGCCCGCGCGCCGGGCTGGCCCGCGAGCCACACCTGGCGGGCGCCGGCCTCCCGCAACGCCCGGGCGACCCCCGCGGCGTGCTCGGCGTACACCTTGTCGGCTGAGCACAGGCAGGCCACGGCGGCGCCGGAGGCGGTGAACGCCGCCGCGATCGCCGCCGGGTCGGTGCCGGGCCCGGACGTCGGGGTCTCGCAGCCGCCGGCCTGGAACAGATTCGCGGCGAAGGCGGCGCGCGCGGTGGACGCCGCCGCGCTGCCGAGGGTGGCGAGGAACACCACCGGACGGCTCCCCGCGCCGGCCGCGTGGGCGTCGGAGCGGGCCCGCAGGGCCTCGAACTCGGCGTCGTAGTGGATCTCCGGGAGCCCCGGCGCCGCCCCCGCGGGCACATCGAGCTCCTCGGCCGGGGCGGCGGCGCGCTCGGGCAGCGTCTCGGCGAGGTTGGGGAACTCGCTGACGCCGGTGAGCGGGTCGCGCCGGTGGGCGATCGCGTCGAACCGGGCCGACCGGGTCTGCGCGATCCGGTCGGCGACGAGGCCGTCGCCCAGGGCCGCGACGATGCCGCCCGCCCGCTCGATCTCGGTGAAGGCCGCCCAGGCCGCCTCCGCCAGTTCGGTGGTCAGCGACTCGACGAACCAGGAGCCTCCGGCCGGGTCGATCACCCGGATCAGGCTGGACTCCTCCTGCAGCAGGGTCTGGGTGTTGCGGGCGATGCGGCGGGCGAAGTCGTCGGGCTGGCCGAGGCGGGTGTCGAACGGCAGCACGGTGACCGCGTCCGCGCCGCCGACCCCGGCGGCGAAGGTGGCCAGCGTCGTGCGCAGCATGTTCACCCAGGGGTCGCGACGGGTCATCATCGCGGACGAGGTGACCGCATGCTGGCGCTGGGCCCGCGCGGCCGGCTCCGCCCCGCTGACCTCGGCGACCCGCGCCCACAGCCGCCGGGCGGCGCGCAGCTTGGCGATGGCCGAGAACTGGTCGGCGGTGACCGCGTAGCGGAACTCCAGCTGACCGAGCGCCTCGGGCAGACCCAGGCCCGCGTCGGTGAGGGACCGCAGGTAGGCGACGCCGGTGGCCAGCGACGCGGCCAGCTCCTGGGCATCGCTGGCCCCGGCGCGGTGGTAGGGCTGGGCGTCGACGACGATGGCCCGAAGGCCCGGGAACTCCCGGGCGCAGCGCAGCGCGAGCGCCGCCGCGTCCGCCAGGCCCGCGGCCGGGCCCTCGCCGGTGAGCCCGGCGCGGGCCGCGAACCCGATCGGGTCGGCGCCGAGGCTGCCCGCGAGCCGCGATCCCGGCAGATCCCGGGCCGCGGCCAGGCGGAACAGCTCCTCGGCGGCCTGCGTGGCCAGCGGGCCCGCGTCGAGCACGACGGGCGCGAGGTCCAGGTAGACCTCGGCCAGCACCGTGCCCAACGCGTCGACGGGCAGACCACCGGGCCCGAGCCGCAGCCAGAGGGACGTGACGCCGTTCTCCAGATCGGCGAGGACGGCCTCAACCGCCACCTTCGGGTCCGGCCCGCTGTGCAGGGCGCGGATGTCCCAGCCGTCGCCGCCCGCGCCCTGCGCCCGCGAGCCGCGGACGAACGGCGCGAGGCCCGGCAGGCCCGTGCCGCCTGCCGGCGCGTCGTCAGCGGTGTACAGCGGGCGCAGCCGCGGTCCGTCGTAGGTCGGCGTGGCCAGCAGGTCCTCCGCGCCGTCCAGCGTGGTCGACTCGCTCGCCGCGCCCGACCTGCGCAGCACCCCGAGGACGAGCTTCTGCCACTCGGCGCGGGTGGCCTCCGGAAAGTCCGCCGCGAGCGACATTCCGGCCGTTCGAACGCTCATGCTCCGGATCGTAGGCGCGGGAGCCCCGGGGGGCTTGGAATGTACTTCCCATCACACGGCCGCGCGACTGATCGGCACAAGGGTGGCGCCCCTCACGATGCTCGCAGCACCCGCCTTCCGCGCCCGGCAAGGACCTGCTCGACGGCCGCCACGATCCGCTCGGGGTGCCACGCGACATCGAGGGCACTGAACCGCAGCACCGTCCAGCGCAGCGCGGCCAGCGTGTTGCCGCGCTGGCGTTCGTGGTGAAAGACTCCGGCGGAGCTCTCGGCGGTGCAGGTGTCGGCCTCGACGTCGAGCCGGTGCCCGGGCCAGGCCAGGTCAAGCCGGGTGAGGACCTTCCCCGCCGCGTCCATGACCGGCCACTGCAGGTGCGGCGGCGCGAACCCGGCGTCGGTGAGCAGCAGCCGCAGCCGGGTCTCCAGCGCCGACTCTGCGCGGCCGTCGGCCAGCGACCACCAGCGCACCGCCGGGCGGAAACCGCGCCGGCCGGCCGCCGATGACTGGGCGGCGCGCAGGTCCGCCACGAGACCGCCGCGCAGCGCCGCGTCCATCTCGGCGACGGCCGCCTCCCGCGTCGGCGCGGCGAGGACCAGATCGGCCAGCGTCCGCGCGGGCGAGGTGACGGGAATCCCGTCGAGAAGGGTCCGCTCGTGGGGCTCGAGGTCGGTGAAGTGCAGGCGAATACCGCGCGGCTGCGCCCGGGTGAGCCGCGGCGGCAGCATCAGGTGCACCGGCTCGGCGCCGTTGTCGGACTCGGCGGCGAACCCGAGCAGCCGCGCGGCGGTCAGCCCGCAGACAACCGCCTGTGGGCGCCCGACCAGCGCCGCCCGGCAGCGGGCGGCCAACGAGAACGGCGGCGGCGGGAACGTCACGGGCCCGGCCGAGACCACCGGCAGCGCCGCTCCTCCTGAGGGACCGGGCACGGCAGGACTGTCCGCGTCGGCCGGAGCCGCGGCGAGGCGCAGCGGCGGACGCTCCTGCGCACCGGGGACCACGAACGCCCCGCGCACCGGATGGCTCCACTGGTCCGAGTGGACGAGCTGGCGGAGCTGCCCGCGGGTCAGGCCGGCGGCGATCGCCTGCCGGAAGGTGATCATTCCTCCCTGGGCACGAGCCACGGCGAGAGCCGGATCGAGTCCCGGATAGGGAGGAATGACAGGTCGGGTCGGCTGGGTCGAGGCCGAGGGTGAAGAGGTCATGGTCTCGAGAATCCTGGACCGGTGATCGGCGATCCAGCCCCCTGCGGAATCTGTGGATAACCCCAGAGAGGTCGCTGCTGTGCGGGTCGGATCGGCCTTGCCGCCAACCACTGGACCGGTCAGCAGTTACCCCCCACTGGTGCGCCCGAGAAACGGTCGGCGAGGAAGCGCATCGCCCCGTCCGACCGGGCGACCCCGTCGATGTGATCACCGGGGAAGGGCACCCAGGTCACCGCCACCCGCCGGGCACACAGGTCGGCGCGCAGCCGGGCGGCCTGCCCGAACGGCACCAGACTGTCCGACACCGCCTGGTAAAGGTAGACGGGCACCCGCGGCGATTTTCTCCCGTCGAGCGTGTTCTCGGCGAGCCGTGCCCGCCAGCGCGGCAGGGTCAGCGGGTCGGTCGTCGTCAGGTCGGCGATGCGGGTGCCGCCGAAGCCGATGACGAGTGTGATCGCGCAGGCGCTCCGTACGGAGGAGAACACCTCCCGCCCATGCGGGGTCAGCAGCGTGCCCAGGCGCAGGTCGGGGTATGCGGCGTCGAGGCCGGCGGCAGCCGCCAGGGCCAGGCCGGCCCCGGGCCGCCCGTCGAGGTTGCGCTGCACGTCCGCGAGGTCAGCGGGCACGCCGCCCGCCGCAACCCCACGCAAGGCCAGGTCGGGGGCATAGGTCGGGGCGAGGACCGCCGCCCACATCGCCGCGCCGCCGCCCTGTGAGTACCCGGTCAGCCCCACCGGGCGGCGGCCCGCAGCGTCCACCGCGGGCACCACCCGCGCCGCCGCCCGGACGCTGTCCAGCAACGCGTGACCTTCGGCCGGGCCGACGACGTAGGTGTGCTCCCCCGGCGTGCCCAGACCCTGGTAGTCGGGCACCGCCACCACCCAGCCGCGGCGCAGCGCGTCGGCGAGCGCCCCGTCCGACGCGTTGACGCCGGCCGCGATGCCTCTGGAGGCCGCGCAGGCGTCGCCGAGGCCCTGGGTTCCCGGCGCGTAGCCGAGGATCGGCGTGCCGCGGGCCATCCGCGCCGGGACCAGCACCGTGCCGCTGACGGCCGTGGGCGCCCCCAGCGCCCCGGTGGACAGGTACAGCACCTGCACAACCCGGTCCGCGAGGCCGGCGAACGAGGCGGGTGTCGGCACGGTCCGCGACCACAGCACGTCACCGTCAACCCCCACCGGCAGTGGCGCGGGCGGTTGGTAGAAGCCGTCGCCGGGCGGGTCGGGCCGCGGCGTCAGGTGCGCTGTCGGCACTGGCCGGTCCCCCGCCCCGGTCGTCGATGTCACCGCCCCGGGCACGGACGACGGGCCGTGCGTGGCACAACCCAGGAGCGTCGCCAGCACCACGCAGGCGACCAGCACACCGGCCGGCAGCCTCCTGAGCCGCAGCCGCAGCCGCAGCCGCAGCCGGCGACGGTGACGGTGACGGTGGCGGTGGCGGGAAGAGTGGCGACAGGCCTCGCCCAGCCGCATCCGGCGCCCGCTCCCCTCGCCTGGTGCCGGCGTCCCCACCGGTGCCCGCTCCCGCCCGGTTGGCGCCGGGCCAGGCCGATCAGGGTCGGACCGGCACGTCACCGCCACGATGGTGCCACCGGCGGCCGGTGTGGCGGCCGACCGTGACCACCGCCGCGCCAGCGAGTCGGGGAGCCACTCAGGCGGCCCGGCTGGCCAGGCCCATCGCGTAGTCGAGCCACCACTGTCCGGCCGGCGGGCCGCCGTTGCAGGCGCCGTCGGACTCGCCAGGCACCTTGATCCACAGGAAGGCGTCGGCACGCGGGTCGCCGGTCGCGCTGGTCGGTACCGGGCCGAGTCCGCGCTCCGCCGGGTTGCACCAGGTGTTGTCCGCCGTGGGGCCGCGGCCGTTGCGGGAGGTGTCGACGACGAAGTGGGCACCGCCACCGAGGGCCGCCACGATCGCGTCACCGTAGGCGGTCTCGTCGGCCGTCTCGTCGAAGTTCGACACGTTGAGAGCGAACCCACGGGCCCGGGCGACGCCGGACAGACGCAGCCGAGCGGCCATGTCCGCGGCCGAATGCCAGGTCGCGTTGCCGGCGTCGAGGTAGACGGTCGCGCCGGCCGCGGCGAGCTGGTCGACGGCGTCGTTCAGCATCGCGTAGCGGGCCGCTGCGGCACCCGAGGACAGGCAGTCGATCTGGGCGAGCGCGTCGGGTTCGACGATGACGGTGGCGGGACCGCCGCCGAGGCCGGCGGCGAAGGCGGCGAGCCAGGCATGGTAGGCCGCCGCGTCACCGACCCCGCCCGTCGACTGGCCGCCACCGCAGTCGCGCTGCGGGATCGCGTAGGCGACCAGAACCGGCAGCGCGCCCGCCGCCCGCACAGTCCGCACCCGGTCGGCGACCCGGGAGCGCACCGCGGCCGGATCGGCATCGCCGAACCAGTCGGCATGCGCGTGGTCGGCAAGGCGGGACAGGGTCCGGGCACCGTCGGGATCGCGTGCCTGCAGCGTGCGCGCCGCCGCCGCGGCGTCGCCGCTCGGGTCGACGTAGAGGGTGGTGCCCGCGAACGGGTTGCCGGCGGGAGCCCCGGCAGCGAACCGCGCGCCGCCACCGGCCTCGGCGGCAGCGCCTGTCCCGGCCCCGGACCCTGCCCCGGGCCCGAGGCCTGGGCCGGTCGAGGCGCCGCCTGCCAGGGCCGTCGGAGCGTGCGCCGCCGGCGACGCTCCGACGCGGGCGGCGGGCGGCGACGAGGCCGCCGAAACCGAGGCCGGCGCGCCGGCCGCGAGTGCGCGAGCGGCGTCGGGTGCCACCGTCGGCGTGCCGCTCGTTCCGGGCGCGGTGGGGGCCACGACGGCCGGGCGGGCCGACACCGTGCTCGAGCCGCCGCCCGGCGACAGGACGACGAGGTCCAACGCGAACCCGGCGCAGACCATCAGCACCGCCGCGGGCCACAGCCAGACAGGCGGTCGCAACCCCGCGGGCAACCAGGGGATGCGTCGCGAACCACCGGTCGACCGGCGCCGGGCGGACCGCCGGGACCGGGCGCGGGTGTACGACACACGACCTCCGGCTGCCCGTTCCCACCGGTCGCGGCACACGAACCGGCCCGTTATCAGGGCAAAGAGTACCGAGTGTCTGAATAGCGCCGACAACCGGTGCAACGGATACCTTCCGTCTCGGAAGGTCTCCGGGGGCCGTCTCCGGTAGTACGGCTCAGGGCACCGCGTTGCGAACGAGGTCCGCGGCGGCCTTCGGCCACCAGGCTCCGGCGGCCGGGTCGCCGCGGCCGCATTCGCCGTCGCTGGCGCCCGGCGTCTTCACCCACAGGAACGCGTCCGCATGGGGGTAGGCCGTGTCGGTGGTCGGCCTGGCACCGAGGCCCCGGCCAGGAGGGTTACACCAGGGATTCGTGATGCCGCTCGCCGGTCCCTGACCGTTGCGCGACGTGTCGACGACGTAGTGGGCGCCACCGAGCAGCCCGGCCAGGACCTCGGCCCGGCTCACCTCGTCGACCGTGCGGTAGTAGTTCGCGACGTTGACGGCGAACCCGCGGGCGTGGGCGACCCCCGCCTGGACGAGGCGCCGGGCCATCTCGGCGGGCGCGATCCACCCACAGTTCGCCCCGTCGAGGTAGACGCTGGCGGCGGGCAGGGAGGCGTAGACATCCACCGCGTCACGCAGCAGTCCGTAGCGCTCGGCGGCCTGGCCCTGGTCCAGCTCGTCGATCTGGCCGAGCGCGTCCGGCTCCAGGACGAGCACGGCCCGCGCCCCACCGATCCCCGCGGCGACCTGGCGGGTGAACTGGCGGTAGGCGTCGGCGTTCGGCAGCCCGCCGGACGAGAAGCCGGCGCCGACGTCGCGGTGCGGGATCCCGTAGATCATGAACACCGCTGTGGAGCCGGACGCCTGGGCCGCGGCCGCGCGGCTGCGGACCTGATCCGTGACATCGGTGATCCAGTCGCCGACCGGGAAGGCCGTCGGGGTCTGGACCAGGGTGGCGATCGCCTGCGCGTCGGCCGGGTGCGCCGCCGCCTGCTGCGCCGCCTGGCTGTGCGGGTCGACCAGGAACGGGCCGCGCGGAGCTCGGTCGCGACCGGGGCCGAGATCGGCGGAGCCGTCCTGGGCGCCGCCACTCTGACCAGCGCCACCTGCTGGGCAGCGACCGGGATCGACGGCGGGTACAGAGCGCCCGCTCGCCGGCGCGCCCCCGCTCCGACCACCGGCGTCGCCCGAGCCGCCGCCAAGGCCACACCCGGCCAGGCCCGCGGCGAGCGCGAGCACGACGGCAACCCGACCGGCGCGCCCCGGCCGACCCGCGCCTCCCGACCCACTGGTCTCCAGCCTGGGCACCAGCCTGGACGTCGGCCTGGACGTCGGCCTGGACGTCGGCACGAAGGCACTCCTCTCGACGCTGTCCTCGCCGGCGGCAGCGGCGGCCCGGCCATGGGCGCCCGCACGGAACCCGCCGGCATGCGCGCGCCCGCGAGCCGACCCACGGGCGCGCCGACGACGCGTGCGGGCGCTACTGAGCCACCTGCACCCAGGAGGCGACCGATGGCACGCCGGCCCCGTTGTCGACGAAAAGCATGTACCAGTCCCCCGGCAACACGTTCGGGTTGTCCGGCACGCTCACCGTGACCGTACCGTTCGCCTGGGATGTGATCGGCAGGGCCACCGACCGTTGCTCGGTGTCGGTCACGTGGGTGTACGCACCGGGACGGATCAGTCGCACCTTGGCCACGGTCTGCGACGCATGGAAACTGATCGACGTCGCCCGGGTGACCGCGGTGGGCGCCCCGGTGACGACCGGTCGCGGCCCGGCATACAGATAGGCCGGCGAGTAGACCTCCACCCTGGTCTCGAAGATGTTGTCGTCGCTGAGCGGGTTGGAGCCGAACACCGCCACCCGGCCGTCGGGCAGCAGCAGGTACTCCGAGTGGTAGTCACGCCCGACGTGCGGGTCGGCCACCTTGTGGAACTGGTTGGTCTTCGGGTCGTAGATCTCGGCGCTGAGCGTGTCCTTCGCCCGGTAGCGTCGCGAGCCGCCGGAGACCAGGACGGTGTCGTCGGGCAGGATCACGGCGCCGGGATAACGCTTGGCCGAGGCGAGGTCCGGGCCGCGTTCCCAGGCGGGCTGCGGGCTTTTCAGGTCGACGATGGCGGTGCGGTCGGTGGCCACCTGGGTGTCGCCGACGCCTCCGCCGCCGATGAACATCACCTTCTGGTCCTGCGCCGGCGCGAGCAGCACGGTGCCCGCCGTCTCGTTGACCTCGGGCAACGGCAGGCCGGTGACGGCCTGGAAGTCGTTGTTCGTCAGGTTCCACAGGCCTGACTGGCGGGCCTGTAGCGACGCCGGGCCGTAGCCGGCGTTGGCGCCGGAGAAGAACAACCGGCCGTCCGCGGCCAGCAGCAGCGACGGGTAGGTCGGGAACTCCTTGCGCAGCTCCGGGTGCTGTACCCAGCTCGCGCTCCGGCTGTCGTAGGACTCGGTGTTGCCCGGGTCGATGTCGCCCTTGTCGTTGAGGCCGGACACGGCGACCACCGCGCCGTTGGCGAGAGTGACCAGCGTCGGGTACCAGCGGGCATGCGCGAGGAAGCCGGTCTTGACGTAGCGCTCGGCGATCGGGTCGAACAGGTACGAGTCCTTGAGCCCCTTGTACTCCTTCTTCCTGCCGTCCGGCGCGTCCTGCGCCAGCACCTCGTAGGCCTTGGTGCCGCCGGCGATGAGCAGGTCGCCGTTGGGCAGGAAGGCGTGCCCGGCGCAGAAGACGTCCCAGGGGGTCTGGATCTTCTGGAACGTGTTCGCGGTCGGGTTCCACAGGACGGTCTCGAACCGCTTGGCGTCGAAGGACTTCTTGTCGTTGCCGGAGCCGGCCATGAGCAGCACCTTGCCCGTGCGCAGCAGCGCGGCATGGATCGAGCGGGAGCCGCTGTCGGCGACGATGTCCCAACGCCCGTTGGCCCGCATGTAGTCGGGCTGGTGCGAGCGCCACTCGTTGTAGCGATCCGACGCCCACGAGTTCATGTACGGGATGTTGCCCGCGATGACCACCAGCACGATGACCGTGGCCTGCAGGATCCGCCGACGCCGCCGGGACTTCGACGACACCGCAACGACGGGGGCCATCCGCGGGTCGTTCACCGGCGCCGGGACGTCGACCGCGGGCAGGTTGCCCACCGTGGGGGCGTCGAGGTCCGCGCGGCGGTCAGGGCGCTCGCCGAACGGTGGCTCGCGGTGGCGGGAGCGGTCGGCCATCAGGTGAGCTCCTCGAGCAGACCCTCGGGGGTGACACGGCGACGGCGCGGGGTCAGGCGCATGGTGACGTCCTCGACATAGACGGGGCGGTCGCCGCCCGCAGCGGCACCGGCGAGCGCCTCCCGGCGCGACGTCAGCGCGGTGTCCTGGTCGACGCCGCCGCTCACGCCACTCGGCTCCGCCCGGGGCTGGGTACGGGTGATGACGGTGTCCTGGTCGATGCCCTGCGGCGCGGACAGCAGCAGCGTGGGACCGTCCACGCCGGCCGAGGCCGCCGCGGCCGGCGTGGACGCGTCCGGAGCCGCGGTGTCGTCGGAGCCGGCGCGGCGGGTCCGCGACCGCTGGTCGGCCCCGCCGCCGAAGCGCGGGATCTGCGATGCCGAGATGGTCACGGTGTCCGCCGAGACGCCCGTCGCGGCGGCTGCGAGCTCGTCGGGCAGCTGGACGTCCTCGGTCACCGGATCGAGGAACGCCGCGGCGATGACCGCCGGCACCTCCTCGGTGATCGGATCACTCTCGGTGGCGCCACCGAAGGCCGGGCGGAGCCCGCCACCCCCGGCGGGCGAGATCCTCGGGTGCGCGTGGGTCGGCAGCGCCGGACCCTGCCCGTCGGCGCCGGCGGTCGCGGCCGGCCGCGGGTCGGTGCCGGGGCGCGACCGGACGGCATCCGGTGCCCGGCGCGGCGCGGGCACGTGCGCGGCGGGCAGGGGATTCGGCGCCGCGGCCCGGCGTGGCGCCAGGATCGGCTCGAGGGACCACAGGCCGATCGGCAGCAGGCAGGTCACCAGCGAGAGCGAAACCCACACCATGTTCGCCGGATACAGATGACCGAGTGCGGCGGCGGCGGCGATGGAACCACCCGACCAGACCGCCCAGAACAGGTGTTTACGGAAGGTCAGCAACCGGTCCGGGCTAGCCTGGTCCCCCTTAGGAGTAACCACGAATCCCAGCTTGCGGCGGAACACCGCGCCGACGAGCGCGGTGGAGTAGAAGGGCGTGCACAGCACCGACACGAAGATGCCGGACATCCCCGCGCTGCCGGCCGCCTCGTGCGGGCTCGTGTTGAAGCGGCGCAGCCAGAAGTACAGCAGCAGCCGCGCCGCGAACACGTCGATATAGAGCGCGAGCCAGGCCGAGACGTGCACGACCACGCCGGTGGAGCCCAGCGCCATGTAGGTGGTCGTGAGAATCATGCCGAGGATCCAGGTCAGCGCCACCGTCGGGTAGTGCAGCATCAGCGTGCCGTAGTGCAGCCGCGGGCCCCAGGCGAGCCGGCGCATCCGGCCCGCGGCCTCGGTGACGAGGACCTCGTTCGCGCCGCGGGCCCAGCGCAGCTGCTGGCTGAAGAAGTCCGTCCAGGTCGCGGGACCCTCCCCGACCGCGATGACATCCGGGGTGTAGACCGACGTCCACCGGTGCCCGGTCTGCGAGTTGCGGGCACCGTGGACGGCGAAGGACGTTGCGAGGTCCTCGGTGATCGAGTCCTGGAAGCCGCCGATCTGCCGCCAGGTCTCGACGCGGTACGCGTGGTTCGTGCCCACGAACATCCCGGAGGCGAATCGGTTGGCCGCCCGCTGGACGACCGAGTGGAACATGTAGTTCTGCGCCTCGGCACCGCGGGTGAGGTAGTGCCGGAAGTTCCCGTAGACCTGGGGGCCGACGACGAAGGCGACGTTCGGGTCCCGGAAATACCCCAGCATCCGCTCACCGAAGTTCGGCAGCGGAATATGGTCCGGGTCCACCGAGAGCACCACGTCATACGCGTCGCCGTGGGCGTCCAGCCACGAGTTGTGATTACCGTGCTTCGTCTTGGCCCGGAATCTGCCGCGGGCCGTGTTCCAACGCTCCACGCCCTTGCGGGAAAAATGATGAACGCCGATCTCGGCGCACATCGCGCGCACCGCCGGATCATTTCCCTCGTCCAGCAGCCAGACATCGATGACCGAGTCGTGGCGAATGTTGCGGGCCGCGATGAGCGTGTCCCGGACGACGTCGAGGGGCTCCTTGGCCGGCACGATCGTCGTGGTGAAGGCGACCCGCAGGCCGCGCGGCGGGCGGACCGGGATCGGGTTGCGCATGATGTACGCCGACCAGCACAGCGTGATCGAGTTCAGCAGCCGAATGCCCTCGGTGACCACGATCAACCAGAACATGATCGCGTTGCCGACCTGGACCGCGGTGGGCAGGTACTTCGCATGCGGATAGTGCTGGGGCTGGATCAGCCAGACGAAGAACAGCGACGACAGCCCCACCGTCGCGATGAGCTGCGGCAGCACCTGATACAGATGCCGCCCAACCATGATCTTGCGATAGGCGACGTGGTAGACGCCGGTCTTCGGGGGCTCCGTCAGGGGGCCGGCGAGCGTCGAGAACGACGCATAGTCATACGCCATGATCGCCTCCAGGTCGCGTCCCGCCGGGGCTCGCGGCATCACCCGCCACGGCGTCTCCCCTTCCCGCGCGCCGGCTGAGCACCAGCCAGCTCGCCGCCGCCGCCGCCATCACCACACCGGCGGCGACCGCCACCCACAGCCAGACGCCGACGGCGCCCGCCGCGACCGGCTCGTCGGTCTGGAAGGTTCCGATCCGCAGCCGGCTGATGCGGTGCACGTCCGGATCCGCGGCATGGAGCTCACTCAGCGCCAGGCAGGCCACGGCCAGCCCCGCGGCGACCAGCGGCACGCCCAGCAGGGGGCGCCGGCGCCACCGCGCGAGCACGCAGACCACCAGGGCCAGCAGGCCGAGCACCGCCACCAGCGGCCCGGTGGGGCTCAGATCCCACCCGGAGCGCGTGACGACCAACAGCGCCGCACCACGGTCCGACAACGTCGCGCGGGACCAGGTGCGCGGCACCACCAGTGCCGCCACCAGGCCGGCGAGTCCGCACAACGCCAGCGCCCGCTCCCCCCACGGCTGCGCCACCCCGGCGGGCGCACTGGTCACGTTCTGTGTCTGACCCGCCGCGCTCTTCGCGTTCAGCTCGGTCATCCGCGCCGCCTCGCACCGCCGCGTGCCGCGCACCACCGCGGCGCACCCGCGTGCCGCGCGCACGCCCAGGTGATCGGTTCGTCGTGGAACACGAAATCCCTCCCTGCGCACAGCCGCGTGTTGTGCACGCATCGGACCAACCCGCGTTGCCGTGCCGCGATATCGCGTCACCCCCTGACGCGACCGGACCTATCTGCCCGCGCGGTCACGCCCGACAGCATCGGCCGGCAGGCGCGCAGCGGCGCGAGAATGATGCGCCGTCCGCACAGGATTACCGCTACGTGAGCCTCCGCGGAACTCCGCGAAACAGATTATGCAGTGGCCGCCGAATAGCAGACCGGCGGGGGTCGAGGAGCCGGCCGTCAGGTGACAGTAACGTGAGAGTTCCAGCCGCCGGGCTCCGGCTATTGCCTGGGCAATCCACCGGTTGACCAGGACATCCCCCAGCGGATGGTCGCGATGGTCAGTTCCGCGCGATGAGGACGGCCGCGACGACCACGCCCAGCGCGATCACCGCCGCCCGCAGGATCCCCGGGCGCAGCCGGCGGGCGATACGGGCGCCGAGCAGGCCACCGAGCAGCGAGGTGACGACCAGGATGCCGGCGTACCCCCAGGCGACCCGGGCCGTGACGAGGAACACGACGACGCCGACCGCGTTCACCCCGAAGGCGAGCAGGGTCTTGAGCGCGTTGGTGCGCTGGAGGTCGTCTGCCAGCAGGATGCCGAGCACCCCGAGCAGCAGCACGCCGAGCCCCGCCCCGAAGTACGAGCCGTACATCCCGGCGACCAGAACGCCTGCCCTCGTCGGCCAGGTGGCCGCCGGCGGGCCCGTGGGGTCAGCGATCGACGGCGGGTGCCCGGCTGCGGCGGGAGCGGCGGAGGAGGCGGCCCGGCGGCGGGTGACCAGTGCCGCGAGCCGGGTCTGCGCGGCGAGCAGCAGGCAGGAGGCAAGGACCAGGTAGGGAACCACTGCCCGGAAGCTGGACGAGGGGGTGGCCAGCAGGATCACCGCCCCCAGAATGCCGCCGACCACCGCGGGCGGGGCGAGCACGCGCAGCCGGTCGACCTGGTCGGCGAGCTCGCGACGGTAGCCCAGGGCACCGCCCGCGTAGCCGGTGAGCAGGCCGACGGAGGAGGTGATGTTCGCGGTCAGGGCAGGCAGGCCGCTGGCGAGCAGCGCCGGGAACGCGATGAGGGTGCCGCCGCCCGCGATCGCGTTCACCGCACCGGCGATCAGCCCCGCCCCGGCGGCGAGTGCGGCGTCGCCTGGGCCCACCAGCTCCTCCTCGCCGCATCCGACCTACGCGTTCGTGCACGGTCTGCCCGAGCATCCAACCACCTGGGCGGACATGGAGGCTGATGTGACGTGGTCGGCGCACGACCGACAGTCGCGCGCCGACGCAGCGATCACACCGGCACGGGCATCACACCGGCAGAGCGATCAGAGGTCGAACTCCTCCGGGCTGATCCCGACGGCGAAGCACGCCTCGCGCACGACGGCCTGCTCGGACTTGTCGAACGTGCCGTCGGCGCCGCCGATGACGATTCCGATCTGGATGACCGCACGTGCCTCGGCCGGCTTCTTCTTGGTCTTCCCGATGTCCTGCAGCACCGACACCTTCCCGAACTCGAAGTCGGCCTGCAGCTTCGTGACGTACTCGTTGAAGCGGCGCTGCAGGTCGTCGGCCGGAAAGTTGTTCAGCACGTCGTTGGAGACGATCAGCGACGCGACGCGCTGACGCTCCGACGGGTCGATCGTCCCGTCCGCGGCGGCGACCAGCGCGCAGATCGCCATGCTCGCGTCGCGGAAGGCGCCGCTCTTCAGCTCGTTCTTCTTCGCGGTCAGCTGGCCCTGCATCGTCTGGGCCGACTGACGCAGCTGATTCCAGATAGGCACCTCGGCTCCCTTGCACGGGTGGGTGTCCGGAGCGCGCGCGGCGTCCGGACGGTGGGTCGTCGCTCGGATGGGCGACGTACGGATGGGCGAAAACAGCTTCCTCGCAGGGTGAACGCATGGTCGGCCGCCCATGCTCCCACCTCGAGGTGCGCCCCCGGTGAACGTCCGGCGGCGCCGAGCGGACAGGATTCAGCCGGCGGACGCGGAACCCGTCGGCGAGGGGACTCGGTTGAGGCGGTCCACCGCGGCCTGCGCCGAGCCGATCGTCGAGAAGTCGACCGCGATGTAGGTGGGCGATCGGCCCTGATCCGCCCGGCAGCGGGCGGCGCGCGCGACGAGGGCGTCGGCGCCGTTCGAGCCGAGTGCGGCGCTGCGGCTGGGCGCGGCGGCGGTCAACCAGTTGTTCATCAGCAGCAGGCCGGCGCCGGCGGTGCCTCGGTTGCGGGGACAGGCCCGCAGGTCCTGCGGTCGCTTCGCGTCGAACGGCGTGTCGGTCGCGTACCGGTAGAAGCCGCGCAGGAACGTGCCGGGCATGTCCTGCCGCTCGGTGAAGGCGACCAGGCGCCGACCAGAGTCGATCATCGTCCGCAGCGTGGGCCAGCGGCCGTGCGGATCGTCCGGAGGGGTGGCAACGATGTCGGCGAGGCCGGCGGCCGCGATCCCGCCGGCGATCTCGCTGGCAGGCACGTCGTCATCCTGGATGATCAGCGTGACGACCTCGGTGGGGTTGCGGGCCATCCAGTCCCGCAGGGCGCCGAGCTCGGTGACGAGATCCGTCGCGCCGAGCTGGCACAGGTCGTGGCACAGCCACACGCCGGGCCGCTGCGAGACGGCCCCCCGGGCCAGCGGGGCGACGGCGTCGCGGGTGGCCGCCGGCAGACCGCCGAGGTACGCCTCGACCTGGGCGGCCGGGGTCCAGTGGTGGACGTCGATCAGTAGCGCCCGCACCCCGAGGTCGAGCTGATGGACGATCGTCGGATCCTGGGAGGGGCCGAGGAAGCGGTCCTCGCTGTTCGCCATCGCGTTGTGGGTGGCGAGGTAGACCACCTGATCATAGCGCCGGTCGCACAGCACCGGGCTCGACTCGCACAGCTCACGCGACTCGGCGGCGGCGCCGGGGAAGGCCGTCCAGGTCACGGTGACCATCACCGGGACGGCGAGGACGAACGCGGTGGCGACCCGGCGGCGCCGGCCCGTCCGGCTCCACCGCGCGGAGATGGCGACGAGCAGCGACAGGCCGCCGGCGACGAGGCCGGCGATCAGCGTCCACGCCGCGAGGCGCAGGTAGTCGCTCTCGACCGTGCCGTAGGCACGCCCGGAGAAGTCGACCAGCACCGCGCTCGCGCCGGGCGGCAGCGGCGAGTGCGGGTCCGCGAGCGGGCGCAGCGGGTTGGGCAGGGTCAGGCGCAGGACGACCCCGAGCAGCACCGACGCGAGACCCGCCGCGATCACCGCGGTGGCCGCGGCCCGCACCCGGGAGACCCCGCGGCGCCCGGCGAGCACCACGATCCCGGCGAGCGCGGCGGCCATCACCACGCTGAGCAGCGCGGTCAGCCATCCCAGGGTGGCGGCGACGTCGTGCAGCCGGTCGATCACGCTGATCGCCGGCTGGTCGCGCAGGTCGGACAGGCGCACGCCCAGGTCGAGGGTGGAGCCGTGCAGGGACGCCTGCAGACGGGTGGTGGCCCGCTCGTCGCCCTGGAAGATCTGCGGGCCGACCGCCGCGAGCGCCCCGGCGATGTCCCCCGCACGTAGCTGGGCCCGCAGCTGCGGGCCGACGTGGGTGCGGGTGGCGGGGTCGACCCGGTCGAGGATGAGGGGCAGGATCCGGTCGGTGTCCTGCGCGGTGAGCTCGATGGTGGGCAGCGAGGTGGGCGGGCGGCCGGCCGCGATGTCGTCGAGGGCACCGAGCACCCCCTGGGTGAAGTCCTGCACGGACGCCGCCCGGTAGGTGGTGCCGGAGCCGAGCTCGCCGGCGATGTACCGGTTGGCCAGCCCGGAGATGTTGCCGAAGATCGGGCGCAGGTCGACGGCGAGCTCGACGTCGTCGGTGCGGGCCCGCAGGTAGTCGACGATCCGGGTGATCTGCTCGTCGGTCATCGCCTGCACGGTGGACGGCGGCAGGACGGTGCGCAGGTTGGCCGTGACCAGGGTGCTGTCAATCGGCAGGCCGGCCAGCAGGGTGTCGACCGCGGGGTCGGGCAGCACCTCGGTGTAGATGCGGCCGTAGGCGTGGGCCCGGGTGAGCGACTGGGAGTAGAACGCCGGGTTCAGGACCGTCCGCGATGCCGTGATGATCACGACCAGGGGCAGCCAGCACAGCACCACCAGGCCGATCAGCCCGATCTGGCCGAGGCGCGAGCGGCGGGTCACGCCGCCGCGGCGCCGATCCGTGTCGCCGCGTCTGCCCGTGTCGCCGGCCTCGGTCGAGCCCGCCGGGGTACGAGCGGACGGCGCGGACGAATCCGTCGGCACCGCCCAATCCCGCTCATGCACGCCAACCGCCCACCACCGCCACGATATCGCGCGGCGCCACGAACCGGTCGCGCGGCGGTTGCCGCTGTCAGCCCAGCAGCGGAAGGCCGGGGTGGGTCACGTCCGCAAGCGTCGCCTCGATGCGCTCGGCGACCTCGTCGGGGCTGCCGGCGCCGTCGACGGTGCGCAGCACGCCCGCCTGTTCGTAGTAGCGGCGCAGCGGGGCGGTCTCCTCGGCGAAGACCTTCATCCGGCGGCGCGCGGTCTGCTCGGTGTCGTCGAGGCGGTCCTCGAGATGGGCGCGGCGACGGATGCGGTCGAGCACCTCATCGACGTCGACGTCGAGGTCGATGACGGCGTCGAGCGGGCCGCAGGTGACGGCGAGCATCCGGTCGAGGGCCTCGGCCTGCGGATACGTCCGGGGGAAGCCGTCGAACAGGAAGCCGACCGCGCAGTCCACGCTGCCCTCGAGCCGCTCGCCGACCATGTCGAGGACGATCTCGTCGGGGACCAGCTCACCAGAGCGGACATACCGCTCGGCCCGGCGGCCCAACGGGGTCCCGTGGGTGATCTGCTGGTGCAGGAGCTGCCCCGTGGAGATCACCGGGATGCCATGCCGGGCGCCGATGCGCACACCCTGCGTTCCCTTGCCGGAGCCGGGGGGGCCGAGCAGCACGAGCCTCATGGCACAGGACGGTACCGCCGCCAGCGCCGATGCCCAGCTCCCAACTCAGTCAATCAGGGCACTTCCTATATGGAGAAAGCCAGATCACAGCAATTTGTCACGTGATGCACACAGGAAGCGACACTGCGATGCCACTTCTGGGCCACCCCGAAGCGCGCTCTCCGGGGTGGCCGTGACCGTCGGTCAGCGCCGGGTCGGGGTGATCGGCTCCGGCAGGTCGGTGCTGCCCATCAGGTAGCGGTCCACGGCGGCGGCCGCCGAACGGCCCTCCGAGATCGCCCAGACGATCAGCGACTGCCCGCGGCCCATGTCCCCGGCCACGAACACGCCGGGCACCGACGAGGCCCAGCCCGCGTCGCGCGCGACGTTGCCGCGGGGGTCAAGCTCGACGCCGAGATCGGTGAGCAGGCCCGGCCGCTCCGGCCCGGTGAAGCCCATCGCCAGCAGCACCAGCTCACAGGCCAGCTCGACGTCGGTCCCCTCGACCTTCTCGAACCGGCCCCCCTCGAAGCGGACCTCGTGCATGGACAGCGCCCGCACGTTGCCCGCCTCGTCGCCGAGGAAACGCTCCGTGGAGACGGCGAACACCCGCTCGCCGCCCTCCTCGTGCGCGCTGGACACCCGGTAGAGGATCGGGAACGACGGCCACGGGTTGGTCGGCGCCCGCAGCTCCGGCGGCCGGGGCATGATCTCCAGCTGGTGCACGGAGACGGCGCCCTGGCGGTGCGAGGTGCCCAGGCAGTCCGCGCCGGTGTCGCCACCGCCGATGATCACGACCCGCTTGCCCGCCGCGGTGATCGGAGGGGTGTCCAGTTCACCGAGGGCGACCCGGTTCGCCGGGGTGAGGAACTCCATCGCCAGGTGAATGCCGCCGAGCTCACGACCGGGCACCGGCAGGTCCCGCCCGACCGTCGACCCGCCGGCCAGCACCACCGCGTCGTAGGAGGAGCGCAGCTCGTCGGCGGAGATGTCCACCCCGACGTTGCAGGAGGTGACGAACGACGTGCCCTCCGCCTCCATCTGGGCGAGACGCCGGTCGAGGACCGCCTTCTCCATCTTGAACTCGGGGATGCCGTAGCGCAGCAGGCCGCCCGCGCGGTCGGCCCGCTCGTAGACGACCACCTCGTGCCCGGCCCTGGTGAGCTGCTGGGCGGCCGCGAGCCCGGCCGGCCCGGAGCCGACGACCGCCACCCGCCGCCCGGTGCGCACCGACGGCGGCACCGGCACGACCGTCCCGTCCGCGAAGGCCCGGTCGATGATGCTGACCTCGACCTGCTTGATCGTCACCGGGTCGTCCCCGATGCCGAGCACGCAGGCCGCCTCGCACGGAGCCGGGCACAGCCTGCCGGTGAACTCGGGGAAGTTGTTCGTGGCGTGCAGCCGCTCGATGGCGTCCGACCAGTCCCCGCGCCGGGTCAGGTCGTTCCACTCGGGGATGATGTTCCCCAGCGGGCAGCCGTTGTGACAGAACGGGATGCCGCAGTCCATGCACCGGGCGGCCTGCGCGCGCAGGTCGGACTCCGGGAAGGGCTGGTAGACCTCGTTCCAGTCCTGGATGCGCACGTCGACCGGCCGGCGGGTCGGCAGCTCCCGGCGGTGCTTGAGGAAGCCAGTCGGATCAGCCATGCCACTCCTTGCGAATCCGGGCGGGCCGCTCGGCCCCAGTCCTGGTCCTGGTCCTGGTCAGCGCGGCGGCGGGCAGCTCAGCCACGGGTCGCCGCCATGATCTCCTCCTCGACGACGAGGCCCTGCTCCTCGGCACGCCGCATCGCGGCCAGCACCCGCTTGTAGTCCCGCGGCATCACCTTGCGGAACGACCCGCGCACGTTCTCCCAGTCGGCGTACAGCCGGGCGGCCGTCGTCGAGCCGGTCTCGCGGCGGTGGCGCACCAGCAGGTCGCGTACGATCGCCTCGTCGGCCTCGTCAAGGCCCTCGACGTCGACCATCTCGGGGTTGATCCGCGCCTCGACCGGTTCGTAGAGGTAGGCGACACCGCCGCTCATCCCGGCGGCGAAGTTGCGCCCGATCGACCCGAGCACCAGCACAGTGCCGCCGGTCATGTACTCGCAGCCGTGGTCGCCCACGCCCTCGACGACCGCCGTGGCCCCGGAATTGCGCACACAGAAGCGCTCCCCGACGATGCCGCGGAAGAACGCCTCCCCCGCCGTCGCCCCGTAGAGCAGGACGTTCCCGGCGACGATGTTCTCCTCGGCGCGCAGCGGCGACTCCTTCGGCGGGAAGACGAAGATCTTGCCGCCGGACAGGCCCTTGCCGGTGTAGTCGTTCGCGTCGCCCTCGAGGGTCAGGGTCATGCCGCGGGGCACGAACGCGCCGAAGCTCTGGCCCGCGGAACCGGTGAAGCGCAGCTGGATGGTGTCGTCGGGCAGGCCCGCGGCGCCGTAGCGCTTCGTCACCTCGTAGCCCAGCATGGTGCCGACCGTGCGGTTGACGTTGCGGATCGGCATCTCCAGCCAGACCGGCCGGCCGTCGTCCAGCGCGCCCTCGCACAGCTGGATGAGCGAGTTGTCCAGCGCCTTGTCCAGCCCGTGGTCCTGGCTGGAGGTGCTGTGCAGCTCGCCGCCGAAGGGCCGCTCGGGGGTGTGCAGCAGCGGGGTGATGTCGAGCCCCGACGCCTTCCAGTGCTCGACCGCGGCGCGGGAGTCGAGCAGGTCGACCCGGCCGACGGCCTCCTGCAGGGTGCGGAAGCCCAGCGCGGCCAGGTAGGCGCGGACCTGCTCGGCGATGTAGATGAAGAACGCCTCGACGAACTCGGGCTTGCCGGTGAAGCGCTCGCGCAACGCCGGGTTCTGGGTGGCGACGCCGACCGGGCAGGTGTCGAGGTGACAGACGCGCATCATCACGCAGCCGGCGACGACCAGCGGCGCGGTGGCGAACCCGAACTCCTCGGCACCGAGCAGTGCGCCGACGATCACGTCGCGACCCGTCTTGAGCTGGCCGTCGACCTGCACGACGATCCGGTCGCGCAGGCCGTTGAGCAGCAGCGTCTGCTGGGTCTCAGCGAGACCCAGCTCCCAGGGGGCACCGGCGTGCTTGAGCGAGGTCAGCGGGGACGCGCCGGTGCCGCCGTCGTGCCCGGAGATCAGCACCACGTCGGCGTGCGCCTTCGACACGCCCGCGGCAACCGTGCCGACGCCGACCTCGGCGACCAGCTTGACGTGCACCCGCGCCTTCGGGTTGGCGTTCTTCAGGTCGTGGATGAGCTGGGCGAGGTCCTCGATCGAGTAGATGTCGTGGTGCGGCGGCGGGGAGATCAGGCCGACGCCGGGAGTGGAGTGCCGCGTCTTCGCGATCCACGGGTAGACCTTGTGGCCGGGCAGCTGGCCGCCCTCGCCGGGCTTGGCACCCTGGGCCATCTTGATCTGGATGTCGTCGGCGTTGGTCAGGTAGTCGCTGGTGACGCCGAAGCGACCGGACGCGACCTGCTTGACCGCGCTGCGGCGCAGGTCACCGTTGGCGTCGGGGACGAAGCGCCGGGCGTCCTCACCGCCCTCGCCGGTGTTGCTCTTGCCGCCGAGCCGGTTCATCGCGATCGCGAGCGTCTCGTGCGCCTCGGCGCTGATCGAGCCGTAGGACATCGCGCCGGTCGCGAAGCGCTTGACGATCTCGCCGACCGGCTCGACCTCGTCGATCGGCACCGGCGGGCGCACGCCCGTGCGCAGCTCGAACAGCCCGCGCAGGGTGGAGTTGTCCCGGGACAGCCCGTCGACCTTGTCGGTGTACTGCTGGAAGACGTCGAACTGGCGGGTGCGGGTGGCGTGCTGGAGCAGGAAGACGGTCTCGGGGTTGAACAGGTGGATCTCGCCCTCGCGCCGCCACTGGTACTCTCCGCCGATCTCCAGCCCGCGGTGGGCGAGCTCGGAGGCGACCCGCGGGTGGGCCCGGTGGTGACGCGCCGCGACCTCGGCGGCGATCACGTCGAGGCCGACGCCGTCGAGGCGGGACGGGGTGCCGACGAAGTAGCGGTCGACGAACTCCTGGGCCAGCCCGATGGCCTCGAAGACCTGCGCGCCGGTGTAGCTGGCGACGGTGGAGATGCCCATCTTGGACATCACCTTCAGCACGCCCTTGCCGAGCGCCTTGATCAGGTTCTTCTCGGCCTGCTCACGGGTGACGCCGGAGACCTCGCCCTCGTCGATGAGGCTGTCCACCGACTCGAACGCCAGGTAGGGGTTCACCGCCGCCGCCCCGTAGCCGGTCAGCAGCGCGATGTGGTGCACCTCGCGGGCGTCGCCGCACTCGACGATGAGCCCGACCTTCGTCCGGGTCCGCTCCCGGATCAGGTGGTGGTGCACGGCCGCGGTGAGCAGCAGCGACGGGATCGGCGCCTTGCGCGCGTCCGAGTCGCGGTCGGAGAGGACGACGATGCGCGCGCCGTCGGCGATCGCCTCGCTGACCCCGGCGCAGATCTCCTCCAGCCGGGCGGCGAGCGCCTCGCCGCCGCCATCCACGTCGTACAGGCCGCTGACGGTCACCGAGGCGAAGCCCGGCATGTCCCCGTCGTCGTTGATGCCGATGATCTTGGCCAGCTGGCTGCTACTGATCACCGGGTAGGGCAGGTGCACCATCCGGCAGGACGCCGGGCCCGGCGCGAGCAGGTTGCCCTCCGGGCCGAGGGTGCGCCCGAGGCTCGTGACCAGCTCCTCCCGGATCGCGTCCAGCGGCGGGTTCGTGACCTGCGCGAACAGCTGGGTGAAGTAGTCGAACAGCAACCTGGGACGGTCCGAGAGCACCGCGACGGGTGTGTCGGTGCCCATCGAGCCGATCGGCTCAGCGCCGGTGCGCGCCATCGGCGCGACCAGGACCCGCAGCTCCTCCTCGGTGTAGCCGAACACCTGCTGGCGGCGCAGCACCGACGAGTGGCCGTACAGGACGTGCTCACGATCGGGCAGGTCGTCGAGCGAGATGAGCCCGGCGTGCAGCCACTCCGCGTAGGGAGCGGCGTTCGCGAGCTCGGTCTTGACCTCCTCGTCGCTGACAATACGGCCCTGCGCGGTGTCGACGAGGAACATCCGCCCCGGCTGCAGCCGGCCCTTGCGCACCACCCGGTGCGGCGGGATGTCGAGCACGCCGACCTCGGAGGCCATCACCACCAGGCCGTCGTCGGTCACCCAGTAGCGCGACGGGCGCAGGCCGTTGCGGTCGAGGACGGCGCCGATGACCGTGCCGTCGGTGAAGGCGATGGACGCGGGGCCGTCCCACGGCTCCATGAGCGTCGAGTGGAACTCGTAGAAGGCGCGCAGCGCCGGATCCATCTCGGTGTGGTTCTCCCACGCCTCGGGGATCATCATCAGCACCGCGTGCGGCAGGCTGCGCCCACCCAGGTGCAGCAGCTCGAGGACCTCGTCGAAACTCGCCGAGTCGCTCGCGCCGTCGGCGCAGATCGGGAACAGGCGGGACAGGTCACCGGGGATGAGGTCGCTGGCCAGCAGCGCCTCCCGGGCCCGCATCCAGTTCCGGTTGCCACGGACGGTGTTGATCTCGCCGTTGTGCGCGACGAACCGGTAGGGGTGCGCCAGCGGCCAGCTCGGGAACGTGTTCGTCGAGAACCGGCTGTGCACGAGCGCGATGGCGCTGGCGAAGCGGGGGTCGTCGAGGTCCGGGAAGTAGGCCGAGAGCTGGTGGGTGGTCAGCATCCCCTTGTAGACCAGGGTGCGCGAGGACAGCGACGCCATGTAGACGCCGGTCTCCCGGCGTATCCGCTTGCGCACGCAGAAGGCGCGCCGCTCCAGGTCGGCGACGTCGAACCCGTCGTCGCCGCTGGTGCCGCCGGTGGTCAGGCTGCCCGGCAACGCGACGAAAAGCTGGCGCATCCGCGGCTCCACCTCGCGAGCCGCATGCCCGACGATGTGGCTGACGGTCGGCACCTCACGCCAGCCGAGAACCCGCAGGCCCTCCTGGCGGACGATGCGGCTGATGGTGCGCACCGCGTCGTCTCGCTCGCCCGCGACCTGCGGGAGGAAGGCGATGCCGACCGCGTAACGCCCCGGTCCCGGTAGCGCGAAGTCGACGACATCCCGCAGGAACAGGTCCGGGACCTGGACCAGGATGCCGGCTCCGTCGCCGGTGTCCGGATCGCTGCCCGACGCGCCGCGATGGTCGAGATTGCGCAGGACGGTCAGGCCCTGGTCAACCAGCTCGTGGCTGCGACGACCGTGCACGTCGACGACGAAGCCGACACCACAGGCATCGTGTTCGAAAGTGGGGTCATAGAGACCTTGCGCACTCGGCATCCGGCGAAGTCCTGTCCGTCTTCAGGGGCTGAAGGAGAGGCGGACGACGCTGTCCGAGGGTGGCACGGGGCATGACGACGCTGGCCCAGCGGCTGTATGCCTCCCGTCGAGTGTGCCACGCGAGGGCGCGATACGCCTTGATCATATATGTCTGGGAGATCACGGCTGTATAACGTCACATTTCCCGGCGTCACTCGCGGCGGCCCGGTAGTGGGGGCGGCCGTCCGTCGTGACAGAGAGCCAGCACGATGCCCGCCGAGGCCCACCGGGCGGCCCGGCCGATCCCTCAGCCAGGCTGTGCCTCGTCAGGGGCGGGGTGGCGCGGGCGGTGCCGTCCCACCGGCGCGGGCGCCGGCGCCACCTCCCACGCCCTGATCCGCAAGAGATCCGCCAGCCGTCGACACGCCGTCCGCAGAGGTCAGGCCACCCGCTGAGGACACCTTGTCATCCACCGGCAGGGCCTCGTTCACCGGCAGGGCCTCGTTCACCGGCAGGGCCTCGTTCACCGGCAGGGCCTCGTTCACCGGCAGGGCCTCGTTCACCGACAGGGCGCTGTCCGAACCCACGGCTTCGGCGGAGGCCGCCCCCGCGGGCGCGGCGTCACCTGCTGACGGCTCTCGTCGCTCCTGCTCGGATACGTCGAGATCGACCGGCCGGCGCACGACGAGCAGGGCCACGACCGCCGCGATGCAGACCAGCATCGACGTCCACACGTTCACCCGGAGCCCGAGAATTCGGTCCGCCGTGTCGATGCGCAGCATCTCGATCCACAGCCGGCCGAACGTGTACAGGGCCACGTACAGGGCGAACAGCCGGCCGCGACCAAGCCGGTGGCGCCAGTCGACGTACAGCAGGATCCCGGCGACGGCGACGTCCCACAGGAACTCGTAGAGAAACGTCGGGTGGTACGTGGCGATGTCGGGATAGACCCGGTGCGCCAGGTCGATGTGCAGCGCCCACGGCAGCGTGGTCGGCCGGCCGTACAACTCCTGGTTGAACCAGTTCCCCCAGCGGCCGATGGCCTGCGCCAGGATGATGCCGGGCGCGGCGATGTCGGCGAACAGGGCGAGGCTGATCCCCAGGCGGCGGGCGGCGATCCACGCGCCGAGCGCGCCGCCGGCGATCGCACCCCAGATACCGAGGCCGCCGTTCCAGATCTTCACCACGTCGCCGATGCGCCCGTGCGCCCCGAAGTAGGGGTCCGGCGTGCTGACGACGTGGTAGATCCGGGCTCCGACGATCCCGAACGGGACCGCCCAGAACGCGATCTCGCTGGCGATCTCCGGCTCCAGGCCGCGAGCACGCAGCCGCCGACCGGTGAGCACGATGGCGACCACGATGCCAATAATGATCATCAGGGCGTAGGCGCGCAGCGGCACCGGCCCGAGATGCACCACACCGCGGGACGGACTGGGGATGGCGGCTTCTACCACGGGGGCCAGGCTATCTCGGCATCTGTCGCGGGCGGCGATCGGGACGCCGGGACGCCCTCGTCATGCGGAGGCGGGGACGCCCCCGCGGACGCCCGCCGCGAGGTCCGCCGCGAGGGCGCGGATGCCCTCGAGGGCGGCCTGCTCGCCGAGGCCGCGGCGCTCGGCGTCCAGCAGCACTCGCACGAGCGCGGAACCGACGATGACACCGTCGGCGAACCCGGCGACCTCGGCGGCCTGGGCGGCCGTGCTGACCCCGAGGCCCACCGCCACCGGCAGCGCCGTCGCCGCGCGCACCCGGTCGACCAGACCCGCGGCCTGCGCCCCGACCTGCGCCCGCGCGCCGGTGACGCCCATCAGTGAGGCGGCGTAGACGAACCCGCTGGCGATGCCTGCGACCCGCTCGATCCGCTCGTCCGACGAGCTCGGCGCCACCAGGAACACGGAGTCCAGGCCGTGCTCGGCGGCGGCGGCAAGCCAGGGGCCCGCCTCCTCGGGCGGCAGATCGGGGGTGATCGTTCCGGCCCCACCGGCGGCGGCGAGATCCGCGGCGAAGCGGGCCGGGCCGTACCGGTCGACCGGATTCCAGTAGGTCATGACGAGGATCGGCGCGCCGGTGGCGGCCACGGCCTCGACCGTGCGCAGCACGTCGCGGGTCGTCACCCCACCGCGCAGCGCCGCGTCGGCGGCATCCTGGATGACCGGGCCGTCCATCGTGGGGTCGGAGTAGGGCAGACCGACCTCCACCACGTCGACACCCGCCTCGACCATCGCCCGCATCGCGGCGATCCCGCCGTCGACCGTCGGGAACCCGGCCGGCAGATAGCCCACCAGCAGGGACCGGCCCTCCTCTCGAGCCGCCGCGAAACACGCGTCCAACCGGCTGTGCATCCGTGCATCCGTTCTGCGTGAGGCCCGCGCGGGCCAGGTGGGATGGACTGCGTCAGGCGCGCGTGGGCGCGTCGGCGTCGAGCAGGCCGAACCAGCGGGCCGCGGTGTCAACATCCTTGTCGCCGCGCCCGGAGCAGTTCACCAGGACCGTCGCATCCGGGCCGAGCTCGCGGGCGACCTCGAAGGCCCCCGCGAAGGCGTGCGCACTCTCGATCGCCACGAGGATGCCCTCCGTCCGGGCGACCAGGGCCAGCGCCTCCATCGCCGCGGTGTCGTCGACGACCCGGTAGGTGGCTCGGCCCGTCTCGTGCAGCAGCGAGTGCTCGGGGCCGATGCCGGGATAGTCGAGGCCCGCGGAGATCGAGTGGGACACCTGCGTCTGACCGTCGTCGTCCTGCAGCAGGTAGGTCCGCATGCCGTGCAGGACACCCGCCGAGCCGCCAGCGATCGCGGCCGCGTGGCGCCCCGTGGCGACGCCGTCGCCGCCCGCCTCGCAGCCGATGAGCGCGACACCGGTGTCGGGGATGAAGGGGTGGAAGATGCCCATCGCATTGGAACCACCGCCGACGCAGGCGACGACCGCGTCTGGCAGGCGGCCGGTGCGCTCCAGCATCTGGGCGCGGGCCTCCACGCCGATGACGCGCTGGAAGTCGCGCACCATCATCGGGAAGGGATGTGGGCCCATGACCGAGCCGATGCAGTAATGCGTCTCCTCGACGGTTGCGACCCAGTCACGCAGAGCCTCGTTGATCGCGTCCTTCAGGGTGCGGCTGCCGGAGGTCACCGGGACGACCCGCGCTCCCAGCATCCGCATCCGGGCGACGTTGAGCGCCTGCCGGCGGGTGTCCTCCTCGCCCATGTAGACGACGCACTCGAGGCCCAGCAGCGCGCAGGCGGTGGCCGTAGCCACCCCGTGCTGGCCGGCGCCCGTCTCGGCGATGACCCGGGTCTTGCCCATCCGGCGGGTCAGCAGGCACTGGCCGAGCACGTTATTGATCTTGTGAGAGCCGGTGTGCGCCAGGTCCTCCCGCTTGAGCAGGATGCGAGCGCCGCCGATCCGCTCGGTCAGGCGACGCGCGTCGGTGAGCGGGGTGGGCCGCCCGGCGTAGGTGGACAGCAGGTCGTCGAGCTCGGCGGTGAACGCCTCGTCCGCACGGGCCTGGTCATAGGAGTCGGTCAGCTCGTCGAGGGCGGCCATGAGCGCCTCGGGCACGAAGCGCCCGCCGAACCGCCCGAAATGACCGGACGCGTCAGGAACCGCCTGCCAGTCCCCCGCCCCCGGATACGCGGCACCATCCCCGGCCGGGGCGGCTGCGACGTGGGGGGCGGCTGACGAGGCGGCGGTTCGACTGGACACGGTCCTGACTGTATCGGTCCGGACCGGCGAGACGGCCGACGCCGGCTCCGCCTGTGGACGACCGCGCCGGCTGTGGACAGCTCGGCGGCCTGCCGGCAATCCGACCCGGACCCACGCCCGAGAGCCCTGGGCGAGAGGTCAGCGCCCGACCCGGGCCGCGGGATGAGCGCCCGCCGCCACCAGATCCGCGACGGTCTGGCGGGGATCTCCGGTGACGGCAGCCTCGCCGACCAGCACCGCATCCGCCCCGGCCGCCGCGTAGGCGAGCAGGTCGTGGGGCCCGCGCACCCCGGACTCGGCCACCGAGAGGACGCCCGCGGGGATCATGGGGGCGAGCCGGGCGAAGGTTCCCCGATCGACCTCCAGAGTCCGCAGGTCGCGCGCGTTGACCCCGATGAGCCGGGCGTCGGCGTCGAGTGCCCGGACGAGCTCGGCCTCGTCGTGGACCTCGACCAGGGCGGTCATCCCGAGCGACTCGATCCGCTCGCGCAGGCCGACGAGCCGCGGCTGGTCCAGCGCTGCGACGATGAGCAGCACGAGGTCAGCGCCATGCGCACGCGCCTCGAAGACCTGGTAGGGCGAGACGACGAAGTCCTTGCGCAGCAGCGGGACGTCGACCGCCCGGCGCACGGCGTCGAGATCGGCGAGGGAGCCGCCGAAGCGGCGGCCCTCCGTCAGCACACTGATCGCCGCGGCGCCGCCCGCCTCGTAGTCGAGGGCGAGCGCGGCCGGATCGGCGATGGCCGCAAGGCTGCCCTTGGACGGAGAACGGCGCTTGACCTCGGCGATCACCGACACCGGGGAGTCGCGGAACACGGCGAGGGCGTCCCTGGGGCCGGGGACGCGCTCCACGCGCTGCTTGAGGTCTGCGAGGGAGGTCTGCTGTTCACGCGCGGCCATATCGGCGCGCACCCCGTCGAGGATCTCGGCGAGAACGCTCATCGACCCGCGCTCGCGGCTGTCGCGGTCATGGGGCCGATGGTAGGCCAGAGCGCCATGACCCGGCAGAGGCACCCGCGCCTGGCTACCACCCGCGACCGGGCGCCTCGTCTACGGGACCGTGACCGCGGCGGTCCGCGACGGGCGCGCCACGCCGATGCGCGCGAGGTCTGGCCGAACCCGCCCGCGATCCCCTATAGTCGAACACACGTTCGAGATCGAGGGAGGTCCGATGGATACTCGCCCCACCTTCTCCGTGCCGCCGCGGCCGGATCGCGTGCCACCCGGCATCGTCGATGAGGACGCGGATCCGCTCGAGGGGCTGCGCCGCCGCCTGGCCCGGATGGATACGTTGATGACCTTGCTGGAGGCCGATCTGGACCGTCAGCGGGAGGCGCTGTCCGCGCTCGTGATGCCACCGGCAGAGCTCGCTCCCTGGGGGTCTGCCAGCCCGCCACCGGACGCCGGGCCAGACCAGGAGGCCGATCCCACCTGCACCGAGCCCGCGGCAGCGGGCGCAGGCCGGGCTGGAGACATGCGCGCGCCGTCGGACGCAGGTCGCCCGCCCGGGTGGAACCGGCCGGGTGGTGGCTTCCGGCCGGTTCCACCCCGGCCGGCAGGCCGCGGCGGCTGGCGAGGAGCTGGGCGCCGGAGTGGATCGCGATGATCAGGTGGGGTCGTGGCCCCGCTCGATCGCGTCCCAGGCGTCGACCGGCCTGGCATCGCGGGCCTGGTAACGGCCGGACATCGCCGGCCAGTGGCGGCCACGGACGACGGCGAGCGCGCCGGCGCCGGTGAGCAGGACACCGCCAAGCAATGCCACCCACGGGCCTGCCGTCTGGTGGACGCTGGTGACGGTCGCCCGCCCGCCGACGGCGAACTGGCGTACCTCGTCGGTACGCCGCACAGCCGGCAGCGGATCCAGCCCGACCCGGGCGGTCACGTAGATGATGCCGATCCCGGCGGCGACGGCGAGCAGTCCGACGATGGTCCGCCCGAGGCGGCGGGTTGCCACGATCGCGACGGCGGCGGCAAGCCCGACGAGCGCGAGCGCCGTCGCGGCCGAGGCGAGGTGGCTGCCCGACCAGTGGACGGGCAGCGGCGCCGCCACGGCTGAGCCGTCCTGATCGGAGCGCGGTGCGCCAACCCTTGCGGAGACCCAGGTCGCTCCACCGCAGGCGAGGACGAGGCCGGCCCCGAGCAGGCAGCCGAGCACCGCAATGCCGCGCTCGCGGCGTCCCTGGCGGGCGGCCTGTGCTCCCCGCTCGCCCAGCGGGTGGCCCGGCCTCGCCGAGGAGTCCGCGGGTGGGGAGCCGGCGGGAGGCGACGCGGCGGTAGGGCGGCCGTCGGGGGTCACGCGGGCGGCCTCAGCGACTCGGCGACCTCGATGGCGCGCAGGACCGCTGCCGCCTTCGTGCGGCTCTCCAGGTCCTCGGCGCGCGGATCGGAGTCGGCGACGATCCCGGCGCCCGCCTGCACGTAGGCCATGCCGTCCCGCAGCACGGCAGTGCGGATCGCGATAGCCGTGTCGAGGTCGCCGCCGAAGTCCAGGTATCCCACGACACCGCCGTAGACCCCTCGGCGCGTCGGTTCCAGCTCGTCGATGACCTCCATCGCGCGCACCTTCGGCGCCCCGGAGAGCGTGCCCGCAGGGAACGTCGCGGTGAGCACGTCCACGGCGCTGCGTTCCGGCGCCACCTCACCGATCACCGTGGAGACGATATGCATGATGTGCGAGTACCGCTCGACCTCGGCGAACTCGACGACCCGCACCGAACCGGGTACACAGACCCGCCCGAGGTCATTGCGCACCAGATCGACAAGCATCACGTGCTCGGAGCGTTCCTTCGGATCGGCCAGCAGCTGCGCCGCGAGCTCGGCGTCCTGCTCGGGCGTCGCCCCCCGTGGGCGGCTGCCCGCGATGGGGTGCAGCAGCGCGCGCCGGCCGGTGACCTTGACATGCGCCTCCGGCGAGGAGCCGACCACGTCGTGGTCGCCGAACCGCAGCAGGTACATGTACGGGCTCGGATTGGTGGTCCGCAGAACCCGGTAGACGTCCAGCGGGTCGGCCATGGTGGCCCGCTCGAAACGCTGGGAGACGACGATCTGAAAGCACTCCCCGGCGCGGATCTCCTCGATGGCCCGCTCGACGGCGGAGTGGAACTCGCCGGGCGGCGTCGCGGAGGCGAAGTCCTTGACCGCGGTGACAGCGCCCCCCGTCGTCGCCACGGTGGGCTCGCTCCACTTCGCCAGATCACTGGTCATGGCCTCGAGCCTGGACACGGCCTCGTCGTAGAGGGCGTCCAGCTCCGCGGCGGAGGCAACGACCGGACTTCCGCCGGGGCCCGCTGCCTCACAGGTGGTGAAGGCGTTGGCAACGAGCAGGCAGGAGCCGTCACGGTGATCGAGCACTGCCAGGTCGGTGGCGAGCAGCATGCGCAACTCGGGCAGATGGAGGTCGTCGACGGCGTGTGTCGGCAGGCGTTCGATTCGGCGCACGATGTCGTAGCCCAGGTACCCCACCAGCCCGCCCATCAGGGGTGGGGCGTCCGGGCCGTTGGCCGCCCGCAGGCATCGTTCCACCGCGCGCAGGATGTCCAGCGGATCGCCCTGTGTGGGCACGCCGGGCGGTGGGGTGCCGCCCACCCAGAGCGCGCGGCCGTCGCGTTCGGTCAGCGTCGCCGCCGCCCGTACGCCGACGAACGAGTAGCGCGACCACTCCCCGCCGTGCTCGGCCGACTCGAGCAGGAACGTACCCGGGCCGCCGGCGAGCTTGCGGTAGATGCCGACCGGAGTCTCCCCGTCCGCGAGCAGGCGGCGGGTGACGGCGACGACGGGATGGGCCGCTGCGGCGGCGTGGAAGCCGGCCCGGTCGGGGATGATGCGCCCGGTTGTCATCGGTCCGCACCCGTCTCGGCCGCGACCGGCGGGTTACCCACGACGGCCGGCAGCGGATCGGCGACGAAGCACGTCCGGGTGCCGGTGTGGCAGGCCGGGCCGATCTGTTCCACGCGGAGCAGCACGGCGTCGCCGTCGCAGTCCAAGGCCACCGAGCGCACCCACTGCTGGTGGCCCGAGGTGTCGCCCTTGACCCAGTACTCGCGCCGGCTGCGGCTCCAGTACGTGGCCCGGCCGGTCGTCAGTGTCCGATGCAGCGCCTCATCATCCATCCATCCGAGCATCAGCACCTCACCGCTGTCGTGCTGCTGGACGACGGCCGGGAACAGTCCGGCGCCGTCGCGGCGGAGGCGGGCGGCGATGGCGGGGTCCAGTGCGCTGGGACGTTCGGTCACGGCTTCATTCTGCTCTCCGCCGGGGCAGCCCTGCCGGGTCGGCCGGGTCGGCATCCGCAGGCTCGGCCGGACCCGACACCACGGCCTGAGCCGGCACCACGGGCGATGCCGGCCCCACGGCCTTGCCGGCGACGGTGCTGGCATCGCCCGACCGGGAGCCGACACCAGCCGCCCACGATCGGTGCAGGCGCTGATACACGCCGGGTGTGGCGACAAGGTCACGATGATGGCCACGTTGCGCGATCCGTCCCGCGTCGACGACCACGACCTCGTCCGCCGCCTCGGCCGTGGACAGACGGTGGGCGATCGTCACCGAGGTGCGGCCGCGGGTCAGCTCGGCGAGCGCGGTGGCCAGTCGGACCTCCGTCTCCGGGTCCACCGCGGAGGTCGCCTCGTCCAGCACCAGCAGATCCGGGTCGGCAAGCCGGGCTCGGGCGAGCGCGACGAGCTGGCGCTCCCCCGCCGACAGCCGGGAGCCGCTCTCGCCGACCCGGGTCCGCGCCCCGGCGGGCAGGCCGTGCAGCCAGTCCGCGATGCCGAGCGCATCGAAGGCGGCCAGCACGGCCGCGTCATCGGCGTCGGGGCGGCCGTAGCGGACGTTGTCGGCGATCGTGATGTCGAACAGGAAGCCATCCTGTGGCACAAGCAGCACCCGCGAGCGCAGCGAGGCGAACCTCACCTCCGCCAGCGCCACCCCGCCCACGGAGACGACACCCTCCGTCGGATCCATGAGCCGGGTCAGCAACTTCGCGAGCGTGGTCTTGCCCGAGCCGGTCTCGCCCACGACCGCGACTCGGGTACGCGGCGCGATCTCCAGGTTGATGTCACGCAGGACAGGCGGACCGTCCGGGTAGGCGAAGCCGACCCCCGCGAAGCACACGCCCAGGGCACCGGCCGGCAGGTCGCGGCCCCAGCCCCGGGTCGGTGCGGTACCGGTCGTGGCGCCCGGCGCCGCCCTGCCGGGTGCCGCGGTCCCACCCGCGTGCGGATCGCCGGGAGCCGTGACGGGGCCGCGAGCCGGGTCACGGACATCGGTGGGGAGATCCAGCACGTCGAGAACCCGCCGCAGGCCGGCGACCGCGTTCGCGGCGTCGTTGAGCACCTCCGTCATCGACTGGATCGGCATCACGAACAGCGTCATGAGGAAGAGGAAGGCGATCAGCCGCCCGGCGCTGATGTGACCGGCGACCCCAAATGCCACACCGACAGTGACAACCGACGCCGTCGCGAGCCCCGCGACCAGCTCGCTCAGGGAGAACACCCCGGCGACGAGGCGCTGTGCGGAGGTCTGCGCCGACCGATAGCGATCGATGGAACCGTCGATGCGCCGCGCGGTGCGGTCCCCGATGCCGTAGGCCCGCACGACGGACGCGCCGACGACCGCCTCCGCGACCGCACCGAGGAGATCGCCGACCCGTTCCCGCACCAGCGCGTAGCGGCGGGCAAGGCGGCGCTGCAGCAGACGGGTCAGCAGGAACATCGGGATGTAGAAAGCCTGCACAAGCAGGGTCAGCGGCCAGGAGTAGACCAGCATCAGCACGGTGGCCAGCAGCATCTGGCCCGACGAGACCAGCAGCATCACGCCGCCGAACTGGAGGAACTGCGACATCTGATCGACGTCGCTGGTGACTCGGGACGTGAGCGAGCCGCGCCGCTGCGCGGACTGGCTGAGCACCGACAGATCGTGGATGTGGCGGAAGGCGCGGATTCGCAGCACCGCCAGGGTGCCCTCCGAGAGCCGGTACAACCGCAGGTTCATCCGGCAGGTCGCGACCGCGGTCACCAGAATCACCCCCGCGGCGACCCCGGCGGCGGCAACGACCAGGCCGAGGTCGACCCGGTCGTCGGAGAGACCACGGTCGAGGATCTGCTGCACGACCACGGGTATGACGACCTTGCCCACGGTGGCCACCAGGGCCAGCGCCACCGTGCCCGCGAGACCCCGGGTCAGCGTCGGCGAGATCGCACGCAGTCGCCGCAGGGTCGAGGCCAGCGTCGCCGCCTCCGGCCTCTGCGCGGTCGGAGGAACCACTGATGGGCTCGGGTCGGCCAGGTCGGCCGAGGTGGGTGTGGGTGTGGGTGTCGTCATGGCGCCGCCTCTGCCACCGGCTCGCCGACCGGATCCGCGGGGGTCTGCGCGGTGAGGTCCGCGCCGGCGGCCCGCGCGGCTTCCTCGTAGGCGGTGATCAGTGCCGCGTAGCGCGGCGAGGACGCCAGCAGGTCCTCGTGCCGCCCGCGCCCGATCACCCGGCCGGCATCGAGGTGGATCACCTCGTCGGCCAGGGCGATCGTCGAGCGGCGCTGGGCGACGACGACGACCGTCGACGCACCGGTGCTGGCACGCAGATCGGCGAGGATCGCGGCCTCGACCCGGGGATCGACGCTGGCTGTGGCGTCGTCCAACACGAGCAGACGGGGAGCGCGCAGCAAGGCGCGGGCCAGGCAGATCCGCTGTCGCTGACCACCCGACAGGGTCGTCCCGCGCTCGCCGACCCGGGTGTCAAGGCCGTCGGGCAGGGCGGCGACGAAGTCGGCGGCCTGAGCACGGCGCAACGCAGCCCAGACCTCCTCGTCGCCCGCGTCGATGCCCAGGGTGACGTTGACCCGCGCGGTGTCGTCGAACAGGAAGGCCTGCTGCGGCACGAGGGCGACGGCGCGGCTCACCTCGCCGGCCGCGAGGTCCCGCAGGTCCACGCCGTCCAGCAGGACGGCGCCGCGGTCCGGGTCGACGAGGCGGGCGAGCAGACCCACCAGGGTCGACTTGCCCGCGCCTGTCCGGCCGGTGATCGCCACGATGCTGCCCGGCGCCACCTCGAAACCAACATCGTCCAGCGCGGGCCGCGCGGCGCCGTCGGCGAGCCCCTCCCCAGCGGCGGGCTCATCCCCGGCGCCCAGTTCGTCCCTGGTGGCGGGGTCTCCCTCGGCGGGGACACGCGCCGAGGGATAGGCATAGCCGACCGCCTCCAGGCGCAGCGCCGCCGGGCCGGCGGCCCGCAGGCCTCGGCTGCCGTGGCGCTGCTCGCCGCGGGCCCGGGTCACGGCGGCGACCCGCTGGTCACCGACGACCGCACGGGGCAGCTCGCCGAACACCCAGCCGAAGGCCCGCAGCGGGAAGGCGAGCAGGGTGAACAGGTAGGCGACGCGGACGAGTTGACCGACGTCCATCGCCCCGGCCCGGATCCGCACGGCGCCGACCACCAGGACAAGCAAAATGCCCAGGTTCGGCAGGGCGTCCGCCAGGGGATCGAACAGGCCGCGCAGCCGGCCGGCGTTGATCATCGCGTCACGAAGCCGGTTGGCGTGCTCGGCGAACCGCGCGGTCTCCTCCTCCTCCCGGCCAAGGGACTTCACGACGAGGGCGCCGTCAAAGGACTCGTGCGCCACCGCGCTGACCTCGCCCCGCAGCCGCTGGGCACCGGCATACCGCGGCCACACCCGCCGCCCGTACCAGACGTTCAGCGCGCCGAAGGCGGGGAACAGCACACAGCCGATCAGCGCGAGGACCGGATCGGTGAGCACGAGCAGAACCACGGCCGCCACGAGCATGACCAGCGCGCCGACGGCGAACGGCAGCGGCATGAGTGGCGACCAGATGGCCTCGACGTCCGCGTTGGCATTGGACAGCAGCGTGCCGGTGGAGTGGCGCTGGTGCCACGACAGCGGCAGCCGCAGGTACTGGCGGGTGACGGCGTGCCGGTCGCGGGCCTGCATCCGGAACACGACCGCGCCACCGGCGAGGCGGCGCAGGTACATGCCCAGCGCGCGGGCGAGGCCGACAAGCGCGAGGGCGCCGCCCGCCGCCGCGACCGCCGACCAGTCGGCGTGGCCGCGGTGGATCGACGGGATCAGCACCCGGTCCGTGGCCTCGCCGAGGACGATGGAACTCGCCACCCCCGTCAGGGTGAACAGGCTGCCGCCGAGCGCCGCGAGAGCGAACATCCGCGGCTCGCCGCGCACACCCCGCCACATACTGGCGAAGCCCAGGGACAGGACGCCGGGGCGTCGGTCGCCACCCGCCAGCCGCCGCGCCATCCACATCCTCCGTACCAACCCGTGTCCCTGCCGCCCGCCGTCGTGCCGTGGCCGGACGGATCAGCGCACGGGGACATCCGCCTGGCGCAGCGCCGCCTTCACCTCTGGGATGCGCAACTGGCCGAAGTGGAAGACGCTCGCGGCGAGCACCGCGTCCGCGCCGGCATCGATCGCCGGGGCGAAATGGGCCAGGTCGCCGGCGCCGCCGCTGGCGATCACGGGTACGTCGACCTGCGCGCGAACCGCGGAGATCATCTCCAGGTCATAGCCGTCGCGGGTGCCGTCGGCGTCCATCGAGTTGAGCAGGATCTCCCCGGCGCCGAGCTCGACGACGCGGGCCGTCCAGGCGACGGCGTCGATCCCGGTGCCCTTGCGGCCACCGTGCGTGGTGACCTCGAAGCGCGGACCGTTCGGATCAGGGCAGCGGCGGGCATCCACCGAGATCACGACGCACTGGTTGCCAAAGCGGTGCGCGCACTCGCGGACCAGCTCAGGCCGCGCGACAGCGGCGGTGTTGATGCCGACCTTGTCGGCACCGGCACGCAGCAGGCGGTCGACGTCGTCGGCCGAGCGGACGCCCCCGCCGACGGTCAGCGGGATGAACACCTGCTCGGCGGTGCGCCGGACGATGTCGTAGGTGGTCGCCCGGTCGCCGCTGGAGGCCGTGATGTCGAGGAACGTCAGCTCGTCGGCGCCTTCGGCGTCGTAGAGGCGTGCCATCTCCACCGGGTCACCCGCATCGCGCAGGTCGGTGAAGTTCACGCCCTTGACGACCCGGCCGGCGTCCACGTCAAGACATGGAATCACCCGGACGGCGACGGTCACCGCCCCTGCCCCTGGGGCGGGGACGCAGCGGCGACGGCGAGGGCTTCGGGCAGGGTGAAGGCCCCGGCGTACAGGGCCTTGCCGACGATCGCGCCCTCGACGCCGGGCACCGCGGCGATCGCCGTGAGGTCGGCGAGCGAGGAGACGCCGCCGCTGGCGACCACCGGACGGTCCGTCGCCGCGGTCACCGACCGCAGCAGCTCGACGTTCGGGCCGGTCAGGGTGCCGTCGCGGCGGACGTCGGTGACCACGTACCGGGCGCAGCCGTCGGCATCGAGCCGGGCCAGGACGTCGAACAGCTCGCCGCCCTCCTGCGTCCAGCCGCGGGCCGCCAGGGTGGTGCCACGTACGTCGAGGCCGACGGCGATCCGCTCCCCCACCCGGTCGATCGCCCGACGGACCCAGTCGGGGTTCTCCAGCGCGGCGGTGCCGATGTTGACCCGGGCGGCACCGGTGGCGAGCGCGGCGTCGAGGGAGTCGTCGTCGCGGATGCCGCCGGACAGCTCGACGGCGACGTCGACCGCGCGCACGACCTTGGCGATGAGCTCCCGGTTCGAGCCCCGGCCGAACGCGGCGTCGAGATCGACCAGATGGATCCACTCGGCGCCGTCCCGCTGCCAGGTGAGCGCCGCCTCAAGGGGGTCGCCGTACGACGTCTCGGAGCCGGCCTCGCCCTGGACGAGGCGCACGGCGCTGCCGTCGGCCACATCGACGGCGGGCAGCAGAGTCAGAGCCATGCAGGCCACCCTACGGGTTTCGCGCAGGCCAGGGATCCGTCGCCGGATCGGGCCCCGCCGGCCGCCCCCGGTTTCAACCCGGCCGGCGGCGGGGATCCCGCGGGTCCGGACGCGTCACGGCCGCCGTCCGCCGCGCACGCCGACCCGACGGGAGGTACGCGAGATGACCAGCACACGTTCGGAGTCCACCGGCGGGACCGGCACTCTGCCTCCCGACGCCCGTGCGGGCACCGGCGCTGGCCCCGAGACCGACGCTCGCTCGACCGCTGGTGGTGGCCAGCCGGCCGCGGTCGACACGGTGCGCTACGAGGTACATCGGCTGTCGGTGACGACGGGCCTTTCCTACGACGAGACGGTGCGACGCTTCGAGGAGGCGGTCCCCGCCCTCGACGATGCGCGCTTCGCCGCGCTCGCGGCCGGTCAGCCAAGCTGGGCGGAGGTGCGCGCCGCCACCGTGCCGCACGCGCCGACCGACTTCCTGCGCTACTGGCGGGGCGACTTCAGCTGGATGCTGCGCGCGGCCGGCGACGAGGGCAGGTGTGTGGAGTACCTGATGGGCAACCACGTCATCGCCGAGCGGATGTTCCGCCACGACCCCGGAATACTGCTGCACGCCCCACTGCGCACGACGATCCACACCGACCCCCACGGCACGACCCGGTTCAGCGTGGACCAGCCGAGCACCCATTTCCGCAGCTACGGCATCCGTGCGGTCACTGTCGTCGGCATCGAGCTCGACCTCAAGCTCGCGACCCTGCTGGAACGCCTCGGCTTTCCCGTCCCCGCGGACCTGACCGCCGGTCGGAGGGCACCCGCCGCCCACACCTGACCCACGTGCCGGCCTCCTTCAGGACAGGGTGCCGAGCCAGTTCGCGAGCAGATGGGCGCCGGCGTCGCCGGACTTCTCGGGGTGGAACTGGGTGGCCCAGAGCGGGCCCCGCTCGACCGCGGCGGCGAACGGCTCGCCGTGCTCGCCGACGGTGTCGCCCGCGCCCTCGTCGGCCTTCGCCGCGTAGGAGTGGACGAAGTAGAAGCGGGTGTCGGCGGGCAGGCCGGCGAACAGCGCGGAGCCGGCGGGCGGGCGCACCGTGTTCCAGCCCATGTGTGGCAGGATCGGGGCGGCGAGGCGGCGCACCTGGCCGGGCAGCACGCCAAGCCCGGCCGTGCGTACCCCGTGCTCTTCGCCCAGTTCGTAGAGCACCTGCATGCCCACGCAGATGCCGAGCACCGGGCGTCCGGCATCGAGCCGCTCGCGCACGACCGCCCCGGCGCCGACCTGGTCGATGCCGGCCATGCACGCCGCGTAGGCGCCCACACCGGGCACGACCAGCCCGTCCGCGGCGCGGGCGGCGGCAAGATCGGCGGTGACCGTCACGTCGGCGCCGACCCGCTCCAGCGCCCGCTGCGCCGAGCGCAGGTTCCCCGAGCCGTAGTCGAGGACGACCACCCGCCGCGAGGCTCCCCCGCTCACGCCTGCGCCCCTCGCCCCGGCACCCCCACGCACGCCCTCGCGGTCGCACGCATCACAGCACGCCCTTGGTGGACGGCACGCCGGCGACCCGGGCGTCGAGGGCCACCGCGTCGCGCATGGCCCGGGCGACCGCCTTGAACTGCGCCTCGACGACGTGGTGGGCGTTGCGCCCGGACAGCACCCGCACGTGCAGGGCGATCCGCGCCGAGGCGGTGATGGACTCGAAGATGTGGCGGGTCAGGGTCGTGTCGTAGGTGCCGATCATGCCGACCAGGTCCGGTTCGACGTGCACGCAGTACGGCCGGCCGGACAGGTCGACGGCGGCCTGCACGAGGGCCTCGTCGAGCGGCACGGTGGCGTCCCCGAACCGGCGGATGCCGGCCTTGTCGCCGAGCGCCTCCCGCAGCGCGGTCCCGAACGCGATCGAGGTGTCCTCGACCGTGTGGTGGGCGTCGATGTGGAGATCGCCGCGGGTACGCACGGTGAGGTCGAACCCGCCGTGCTTGCCGAGCTGGGACATCATGTGGTCGAAGAACGGCACGCCGGTGTCCGACGTCGCCACTCCCGTCCCATCGAGGTCGAGCTCGATGAGGACGTCGGACTCCAGGGTCTTGCGGGCGATGCGTGCAGTACGGGGCATCGGGGTGTCTCGGACCTCTCGGGCGGCGTCGGGTGGCGCGTCAGCGCGGGGCGAGCGTGAGGATGCCGTCCGCGCCGGTCTCGGCGCCGGCAAGCACGCGGGTGAGCGCGGCGAGGAAGGCGTCGATCTCGGCCGGCAGCCCGGCGGTGACCCGCAGCCAGCCGTCGATGCCGACGTCGCGCACCAGCACCCCGGCGTCCAGCAGGGCACGCCAGACGACCCGCTGGTCGGCGAACAGGCCGAAGAACACGAAGTTGGCGTCGCTGGGGGCGAGCCGCAGCCCGATGGTGGGCAGCTCGCGGACGAGCCGGTCCCGCTGGGCCTTCACCGACTCGACCGTCCCGAGCAGCTCGTCGGCGTGCGCGAGGGCGGTGCGGGCGACGGCCTGGGTGAAGCTCGACAGGTGGTAGGGCAGCCGGACCAGCTGCAGTGCGTCCACGACGGCCGGGTGCGCGGCCAGGTAGCCGACGCGGGCGCCGGCCAGCGCGAACGCCTTGCTCATCGTGCGGGTGACGATGAGCCGCGGGTGGCCGGGCAGCAGGGTCAGCGCACTCGGCACCCCGGCCCGGCGGAACTCCGCGTACGCCTCGTCGACGACGACCATCCCACTGCCGACGGTCTGCATCGCCTTGCAGGCGGCGACGACGACGTCCAGCGGCAGGGCAGTTCCGGTCGGGTTGTTCGGCGAGCACAGGAACAACAGCGCCGGGCGGTGCCGTTCGATGGCCTCCACGACCGCCTCGGCAGACAGGGTGAAGTCCGCCGCGCGCTGCTCGCTCACCCACTCGGTGGCCGTGGCCAGGGCGATAAGCCGGTGCATCGAGTACGACGGCTCGAAGCCGACCGCGACCCGGCCCGGGCCACCGAACGCCTGGCACAGCTGCTGGAGGATCTCGTTGGAGCCGTTGGCCGCCCAGACCTGCGCGGTGTGCACGCCGAAGCCGGCGTCCGGCGTCAGGTAGTAGGCGAGGTCGGCGCGCAGGGCGTCGGCACCGCGGTCGGGGTAGCGGTTTGCCTCGGTGGCGGCCAGGGTCGCCGCCTTGCCGAGCGCGTCGACGAGGCCGACGGACGGCGCATGCGGGTTCTCGTTCGTGTTGAGCCGCACGGGCACGTCGAGCTGCGGCGCGCCGTACGGGGACATCCCGCGCAGACTGTCGCGCAGGGGCAGTCCGTCGAGGTCCATCGGGCGCCAGGGCCGGTCGTCGCCGCCTGCCGGCGGGGCATCGGCGGCGGCGGCGAGCCCGGCTCCGACTGTCGGGGCTGTCACCGGAATCGAACCTCCACGGCGTCGGCGTGTGCGGTGAGGTCCTCGGCCCCGGCGAGGGCACGCAGCCGCCCCGACACGGCGTGCAGCGCGTCCGGGGTGCTCTCGACGAGGTGGACCTGCCGCTGGAAGGACGCGACGGACAGCCCGCCGGAGTGGCGCGCCGTGCCGCCGGTGGGCAGGACGTGGTTGGACCCGGCGAGATAGTCGCCGAGCGGGACCGGGGTGTGGGCGCCGACGAACACCGCGCCGGCGTGGCGCACCCGGGCGGCGACCGCGGCGGCGTCGGCGGTCTGGATCTCCAGGTGCTCCGCGGCCCAGGCATCGACGACGGCGAGGCCGGCGTCGAGGTCCGCGACGATCGCGATCGCGCCCTGGCCGGCCAGCGCCTCCTCGACCCGGACCCGGTGGCGGGTGGCGGGCACCTGCTTGCCGAGCTCGATGTCGACGGCGTCGGCGAGCTCGACGGAGGTGGTGACGAGCAGGCAGGCGGCCATCGGGTCGTGCTCGGCCTGGGCGACGAGGTCGGCGGCGACGAAGGCGGCGTCGGCGGTGTGGTCGGCGAGGATCGCGACCTCGGTCGGCCCGGCCTCCGCATCGACACCGACGACGCCGCGCACCAGCCGCTTGGCGGCCGTGACGTAGACGTTGCCCGGCCCGGTGATCACATCCACCGGCGGGCAGGTGGCCGTGCCGTAGGCGGCCATGGCGATCGCCTGCGCACCGCCCGCGGCGTAGACCTCGTCGACCTCGAGCAGCGCACAGGCGCCGAGGACGACCGGATGTGGCGCACCACCGCTCGCCCGCTGCGGCGGGGAGAACACGGCGAGCGAGCCGACCCCGGCCTCCTGCGCGGCCGCCACGTTCATCACGACGCTGCTCGGGTAGGCGACCCGCCCGCCCGGCACGTACAGCCCGACCCGCTCGACGGGCACCCAGCGCTCAGTCACCGTCAGGCCGGGGGCGACCTCGATCGTCACCGACTCGCGCCGCTGGGCGCGATGTACCAGGCGGGCGCGGCGGATCGCCTCGGCGAGCGCGTCGCGCACCGCCGGATCGAGCCCCGCGGCCGCGGCCTCGAGCTCGGCGGCGGGTACCCGCAGGTAGGGCGGGCGGACGCCGTCGAAGCGCTCGGCGGCGTCAAGAACGGCGGCATCGCCGCGGGCACGCACGTCGTCGCAGACCGGCCGGACCGCGTCGACGGCGACGTCCACGTCGATCGCGGCGCGCGGCAGCAGCCGGCGGACCTCCGCGGCGGCGGGCGTCGCTGCCCGCAGATCTAGCCTTCTGAGCACGATATGAGACTAGCTGCCGGCGCGGGGACCGGGGAAATCGCCGCGAGGCGTGGGGTGTCACGCTGGTGTCGTGACCGATCCACGCATCTCCCCCGCGCCGGGCGAGACCCTTTCGACGCTGCTGCACGGCTACCGGGTGCACGCGCGCGCCCCGCGCCGGGTCGTGGCGGCGCTCACCGAGCGGCCCCGGACGCTGCGCGCGCTGGTCCAGGACTCCGGCCTGCCGCGGCGCTCCGTCGAGGAGATCCTCGCGAGCATCGGCGACGACCTGAGCACGGGCTCGGACGGCCGGCTGGTGCTCCGTAACGGTGCCGTCGACCGGTACCGTGATCTGATCGACTACGCCGAGCTGCGGGCGACGACGTCGATCGACCCCCTGGCCGCCGAGCTGGGCCGGCACGGTGCCCTGACGACGACGATGCACGAGCTGATCGCGGCGGCCCCGCGCCCACGCGCCGACCTGGACCACGTTCCTGCCACCGCGGCGACGGTGGTGCGCCGGGCGGTGTGGCTGTGGACGCACTACGACCTGCGCGAGGCCCGCCTGCTGTGCGTCGGCGACCACGACCTGACCTCCCTGGCCGTCATCCTGCTCGCCGCGGAGGTCACGGCCGGTGGGGCTCGTCCGGGGACACCCCGCAACGGCGGGCCGTCGGTCACCGTGGTCGACATCGACGAGGAGCTGCTGGAGTTCCTCGACCGCTCGGCCAGCCGGCACGGGGCGCGGGTGCGCTGCCGGTACGCGGACCTGCGCTTCGGGCTGCCGCCATCCGTGGCCGCCTCGGTCGACCTCGTCTTCACCGACCCGCCCTACACGGCAGCCGGGGTCGCGCTGTTCGCGGCACGCGGCGCGCAGGCGCTCGCCGATCGGGAGCGCGGCCGCGTCCTGGTCGCCTACGGCTACAGCGAACGGGCGCCGGCGCTCGGCGCGAAGGTGCAGCGGGCCCTGCTCGACCAGGGTCTCGTCTTCGAGGCGATCTGGCCGGCGTTCCACACCTATGACGGCGCGGAGGCCGTCGGCGCCCGCGCGGACATGTACGTCTGCCAGCCGACCCCCGCCACCTGGAAGCGCCTGGACCGCCCGGCCGGCCGCGAGCCCGCCCCGCGGGCCATCTACACCCACGGCCGGCAGTCGGAGGAGAGCCAGGCCGCCGGGCCTCCCCCGCCGATACTCGAGGCCGCGGCCCGGTTCCTCGCCGCGGGACCGGCCGGTGGCGGGGACGACGACGGTGAGGACACGAGCCAGAACGGCATCAGCAGGACCAGCGCCGGCGGGGTCGGAGGCGGCAGGGTCGGAGCCCGGTGGGTGTTCCTCGGCGACCGGCCGGCCCTCGACGCGGCGCACGCGCGCCTGGAGACCGTCCTCGACCGGGGGTTGCCAGCGGCTGTGACCGGTTCCGGCGGCCCGCCGTTCGTGGTCGCGGACCTGACCGACGATCCCGGGCCCTGGCTGACCCGGCTGCTGCTGGCGGTGAACGCCGCCCGCCTCGCCGTGATCCTCGACGCCGAGCACCCGACGGCCCGACCGCGCCGGGGTGCCGCCGCGCCGGCCGGCGACCCGGGCGACCTCGGGCCGCTGGCCGCGAAGTGGATCCCCAGCCCCGAGCACGATCTGGTGGCCGCGACGGCCCCCGCCCCGGGGGCGCTGGTGACGTTCGCCGCCGTTGACCCGGCGACGCTGGATCCCGCTGGCCGGCTCGTCCGCTGGCTGCTCGACCGTGCCCACGGTCGGCTCGGCAACGTCTGGCGCGACGGCCTGATCCGGATCGCGCCCGCCGCGGCTGACCAATCGCTGTCCCAACGCGAGGCCCTGGCCGTCGTCCGCGCCGCCGTCGACGATCCCGACGTGCTTGACGCCCGGCTCGTCGACCTTCCCCGCCACCTGCTGGCCACGACGCTCGCCACCGCGGCCAGTACCGCCGACCGTCCAGCTCGCTGACCGTGCGCCCGCGGACGCACGGCCGTGGCCACGAGCGGCCATGGTCGACGCGCGGCCATGGTCGACGCGCGGGCGTGACATGATGTGACGCACAGGCGGGACGTCGCCATGTCACGCTCCGGCCGGCCGCGCCGTCCATTCCTTCGACGGTCGCCCCACGCGGCCCGACGGCCGTGGCCCACGCCCGGCCGAACACCGGAAGGAGCGCGCACACGATGACGCAGCGACTGAACCTGGCCGAGGTCGCGCCAGCGGGATACCAGGCGGTGCTGGGCCTGGAGACCTATGTCCGCACGCACGTCGACGGAACCGTCCTGGAGTTGGTGAAGCTGCGGGCGTCGGTCATCAACGGCTGCGCGTTCTGCGTCGACATGCACAGTCGGGACGCGCTGGCGGCCGGCGAGTCGAGCCGGCGGCTGTTCGCGGTCGCCGCCTGGCACGAGGCGCCGTTCTTCGACGAGCGGGAGCGGGCCGCGCTCGCGCTCACCGACGAGGTCACCCGGCTCGGCCCGGACGGCGTCAGCGACGAGACCTGGGCACAGGTCACCAAGCACTGGTCGGACAAGGAGGTGGCGGACCTCATCCTCGCCATCGTGACGATCAACGCCTGGAACCGCATCGCCATCCCGACCCGCACGAGCCCACCCCTGGACGTCTGAGCCCGGCGCACCGACCAGCCCCGGGCACCGACCAGCCCAGAGCGCCCGTCAGCCCAGGGCCCTCTCAGCCCAGGGTGCACAGGCGGTCGAGCAGGCCCGCGAGAAGGGCCGTGTGCCGGTGCAGCAACCGCCGGTCGAGCTTGTCGAGATGGTCACCCGGCGCGACCTGGAGCAGGTAGGACGGGCCGCTGACGAAGGCGACGGTCGGCAGGCCCAGCCGGTAGGGGAAGGTGCCCTCGCCGTACAGGCCGCCGTCGTACGGCGGGAGCACCGCGACCCGACCGAGTCCGCTGGCCCGGACCTCGGCGACGGCGAGTCGGCGCAGCGCGTCGCTGTTGCCGACCGCGACGACCGCCGGCTCGGTGCGCCTCCGGGGACCATACGGTGCCGCGCCGGCCTGATCGTCCCAGGCCATGGCTCCCAGATGCTCGGCGACCAGCGCGGACCGGATCGATCCGAGCAGCCCCGGCCGGGCGCGCAGGAAGGCGTCCGTCTTCACCGTCCCGGTGTCCGCCGCCATGTGCGCGGGCGAGAACAGGAACATCAGGTTCGACGCCCGTGGCGCCCGGATCGTCGAGGTCGAGGGGGCGCGGCGCAACCGTTCGGCGAGCGCCAGCAGTGCCGGACCACCGTTCTCCTCGAGGGCGTTCTGACCGTCGGTGTGCGTGGCCACCAGGACCGTGCCCCGCGCCGGCCTGCTCCCGCTGCCACTCTCGCTGCCGCTGCCGCTGCCGCTGCCGCTGCCGCTGCCGCTGCCGCTGCTACTGTCGTCTGGTGGCCGGGCCAGCAGGTAGTCGACGTCGACGGTGTCGTGCTGGGCGGTGAGCACGAGGGTCGCGCACACGGGTCCGGCCGTGAGCAGCGCGCGCAGCCTCGCACCCTGCTCACGGTCGACGTGCAGGGTGGGGACCTCGGCGGCGATCTGCTGGTGGGGGGTGTACTGACCGGCGGCCAGCGCAGCGGGCAGGTCCAGGATCTCGATCATGGCGATCGCGCCGTGCCTCCGGGCGAGCGCCAGGTCGGGCTGTGGCGGGAGGCCAAGCCAGACCCGGGTGTAATCCTCGCTGGCGAGCCGGGCGCGTTCGGCGGGCGGCTGGACGTCGATGGCCAGGTCGGTGAGCACGCTGGCGGACAGTCGGGTGATCCGGCCCTCCGCCAGCACGACGGCGCCGGCCACCGACGGGTGGGCCTGGTAGTCCTGCTCCGTGCCGGCGCCGACGTCGACCAGTGGCCCGGTCACGCCCTGCGCCGGCGTCACCCCGGAGCGGGGACGGTAGGCGGCGACGGGCACCACCGTCGTCGCGCCCCGGACGTCGACGATCCGCAGCGCCCAGTGACGGGCCAGCCACCGGGCGAGGGGCACGGGATGCCGGGTGACCTTCAGGCCCAGGTCACGCAGCCGGGTGTCGAGGTCGTCGATGTAGCGCAGGTGGGCGGACGAGCCGGGCAGGCGGGGGCCGAACGACACCATCCGCTCGACCCATTCCCAGAGGACGTCCGGTCCGACCAGCGGTGCTGATCCCCCCAAGCGACCCGCCTCCGCCGGGGCGGGGTCAGGGGCAGTATGGGCCTGCGGCCAGCTCGCGTCCCCGCCCAGACCTGCTGCCGCGGCGGCGGCCGCCCCCGCGAGAAGTCCGCCGCGCGCCGTCAGGGCGCCGCTGTGTCCGGTGCCGCCGGCGAACATGCCCGCGCCCAGTCGCCGCAGGATTCCCCGCCAACTCGGCCCCCCGTAGACACCCACAGCCAGCATGATGTCACAACCTGTTCGACCACCTCGTCGCGCACCAGCCCCCACCGCCGGGTGCGCGCCGCCGGGTTGACCGGACGGGACCGTCCGTCGACGCCCCTGGTCAGGGTCCCGCCGGCCACCGCCGTGAAACAGGTCACGGCGCCGGGCCGACGCGGGTGCCGTCGAGCCGCTCCTACGCTTGTTCGGGCCTTCTACTACAACCCGTAGAAGTGGAGCTGATGCCTGGATGGGCCTTGCGTTGACCGAGCCTTCCGCGGCGATCCTGCGGACGACCATCGGAGTCGTCGGTACGCACGCCGACGAGATCACCACGGTGTTCTACCAACGGCTGTTCGAGGCGCAGCCGCAGCTACGAAGGGTCTTCAACCAGGGCAGCGAGGCCACCGGCGGCCAGGCCCGGGCACTGGCGGCCGCCCTCGTCGGCTTCGCCGGGCGCCTGCTCGCCGAGGCACCGGGACCCGAGTTCGACGCCACCCCGCGACGCATCGCGCACCGCCACGCCTCGCTCGGCATCCGCCCGGACCAGTACCCGCTGGTCGGCCAGCACCTGCTCGCCGCCGTCGGTGAGGTTCTCGGCGAGGCGGTGACGCCGTCGGTGCGCGATGCCTGGGACGAGGCGTACTGGCTGTTCGCGACGACGCTGATCGCCGAGGAAGCACGGATCTACCAGCGCACGAGCACCGATCCGGAGCACCCGTGGCGGCCCTGGCGGGTCACGGCCCGCGTCGCCGCCACCCCGAACGTCGTCTCCCTCGACCTGGTGCCCGCCGGCCCCGACCCGCTGCCGCACTATCTGCCGGGCCAGTACGTGTCGGTGGCGGTGGACCTGCCGGACGGCGGTCGGGCGGCCCGCCAGTACAGCCTGTCCCGGGCGCCGGGCGCCGGCAGCCTGCGGATCACCGTGCGCCGGGTACCCGCCACACAGGCCGCGCCCGCCGGGGTCGTCTCCACCCATCTGCACGACCAGGTCGCGGTCGGCGACGTGCTCGACGTCAGTCCGCCGACCGGCCACGTCACCCTGGCACCGGGCGTGGACCCGCTGGTGCTGATCAGCGCGGGCATCGGGGTCACCCCGATGATGGCGATGCTCGGGCACACCGCCCGGCTGCGCCCGGAACGGACCGTCGTCGCGGTGCACGCCGACCGCTCCCCCGCGCACCACCCGCTGCGCGCCGAACTGCTGGAGATCGTCACTCCACTGCGCGACTTCCGCCTGTACACCTGGTACGAGTCGGACGCGCCACCGCCGCCGGAGACGACCGGCTCACCCGGCGGGGCGCGGCGCACCGTCGGGACGAAGGCCAGACCCGACCAGCACCGGACCGCCGAGCGCGAGGTCCGCCACCTCGGCCGGATCGACGTCGACGCGCTGCCGCTGCCGGACGACGCCCGGGTGTACCTGTGCGGCCCGCTGGGATTCATGCGCGACGTGCGGGCCGGCCTCCTCCGCCGCGGAGTCCCCCAGACCCGCGTCCAGTACGAGGTCTTCGGCTCCGACCCCTGGGCCGGCGCCCCGGCGTGACATACAATCACGAAGGAAGCATCTTCGCGTACGATGATCGTCAGCGGTCGAACGTGTCCCGGTCGGGTGCGGCGAACCCGAGTTCGGTGAGCCGGTCGACGATCCGCCGCGGCGTCCACCGGTAGATCCAGGACGCCGCGAGAATCTCCGCACGGGAGTACGGCCGGTCTACCAGAGGTCCCTCCGGCCCGTCCCGCAGCATGTCGACGAGGGCGCTGTCGACGCCGTCCACAAGGGTTGTCCGCGCGACCCTGGTCAGCGTCGGCACCTCGCAGCCGAGGGCCGCGAGGCGTGCGACGACCAGGTCTGGATTCCATCGCAGATAGCCGGCAGCGCCCATGACATGGGCGAGAGGTACCTGCCCGCTACCGAGCCAGGGTCCGCAGCCATCCAGCCGGGCGCTGAGCATGAGCGCATCCCACGCGCTCAGCCCGTTGACCGCACGGGGCGTCGACACGGAGGAGGAAACCCTGTCGGAACGCCTGGCGAAGAAGATGGAATACTGCTTTTCCACCCGCGCCGGAATCGGATGGGAGGCGTTTTCAGCGTATGCGATGAGTCCGCCCTCGACCTGAAGATCAAGGCCCGTGAGCAGTGTGGCGACCTCCGCGGGATGCCGGTCGCCGAATTCGGCGACGCCCAGCACCGTCGCCACCGAGATCGGCCGGTCGCCCAGTTCCGCCGTGTCGGCCCGGTGAAAGGCGACGGTGATGGCCGCCCGCTCGTCCGTGCCTATTTCCCGAGCCCGCGCGGGAACGGCGAAGCCGAGTCGCGCGAACCGCTCGCGCACCTCTCGCATCTCACATCCGAGCACGCAGGCCGCGTGCAGCAGGTGGGCCAGCGGGAGTCGATCACCGCCCGCAAGCCAGGGCGCCTCCGCGTCGAGAAAGCGGCTCAGCAGCACGAGATCGACGGCGTCGACCCGCTCGACCGAGGGCAGCTCCGTCGGCTCGCTGCGCTCGCCCCCGCTCCCGCGCACCTCAAAACCCAGCCGCCGCAGCCGGTCGACGAGCTCCACCGGGCGCCGCCCGGTGATGCCGGCCGCCGCGAGTACGTGCCCGAACGCCACCGGGCCGTCGGCCAGCCACGGCGCCTCAGCATCGATGTTCGCGGACAGGAGATCGAGATCGTCGGCATGGATGGCGACATCGTGGTCCTGATCCCACCGGGGAGTACTGATCTCGCTGCTCGGGGTGGGACGGACGCCCAGGTCACGTAGCCAGCGCGCCAGGTCCTGAGGTGTCCTCCCGGAAAGATGGGCCGCGGCCAGCAGGGCAGCTCGGCCGGGAGCGGCGGGGCCGGGCCGGTCTCCCCGCGGTGTCGCCTGGTCCAGCAGATCGACGAGCACGCGATCCTGAGCCGCGTCGAACTCATCGGATGGAGCGGGCTCGACTGCCAGGCCCAGCTCGGCCAGCCTCGCCGCGATCTCGGCGGGAGCCCGCCCGGTGACGCCGGCGGCACACAGCAGATGAGAGACGGACACGGCCCCCTCGGCCAGCCATGGGCGTTGCGCATCGACGTCCTGCGCGAGCAGAAGAAGATCGTCCGCTGTCAGCGGCGTCGCGGCCCAACCCGCCGGCTCGGCGACCGCGACGCCGAGCTCCCGTACCCGATCGGCGAGTTTGGCCGGATCACGGCGCAGGCGCACCGCGGCCGCCAGCACCTGGGCCACGGGCAGCGACTCGCCGCGAGACCGTCCCAGAGTCAGCACCAAGTTGTCCAACCGTGGGCTGAACAAGATGGCGTCCTCGGGCTTCGCCCCGACAGTTACAAGATCAGGTGCTACCACTCCCAGGCGTGCCAGGAGGTCGCTGGTCTCGCCGGGGGTGTGGCTGAGCGCGGCGGCCAGCCCCAACACGTCGACTACTCCGAGCCGCTGCCGGTAGCTGATTCGGCGCGTCCACGACTCGTCTCCGCCGAACAGCCCCTGAACGTCGTCCTGGGACAGCTGGCTTGACTCGGCGACGACGAAGCCAAGTTCCCGTAGCAGCCGCGCCGCGGCCCACGGGGTCACGGATCGCTGGCGCGACACCCACAGCAGCGACAGCCGGCCGATCGGCACGCCGATCTGCCGAAAGCCGACGCCGTCGGTCATGCCCTCGGGCCCGCGCACGCTCGACTCCGCTGAGCGGACACGGGTTGCCGCCACCGGAAAGCCGAGTGCCGCGAGCCGCGCGGCGACGACCGCGACCGTTCGGTTGGTCCGGGCCGCCGCCGCGACCAGGAAACCGTGCGGCACCGGAGACTGCTGCAGGGCGGTGCCGTCATCGACATTGAAGATGTCGGCGTCCGCCGCCGCGGACGGCTGCTGAACGGCCGCCGTCGGGCGAGCGACACGGTAGCCGTAACCCGCGAGCCTGGAGCGGATCTCGTCGACCGTCAGGCCTGTATGCAGCGCCGCGCGCAGAATGTGGGCGGCGCCGACACGCCAGGTGATCCATGGCCCCCGGCCCGTCAGATCCCTGCTGAGCAGAACGAGGTCCAGGGGTCGCACGCGTCGCGGCTCGATGCCCCGCGGGGAGACGGGAAGTCCCAGCGCACGCAGCTGCCGGGTGATCTGCGCCGGGTCACGCCCCAGACGCTGTGCCGCCAGCAGGACCTGCCCGACCGGGAGGTCGGATCGGATGATCGGGGAGCGGCCGTCCACCTCCCACGACAGGACCAACAGGTCGTCCTCGGTGATCACCGACCGGGTGAGAGCCTTACCGCTCATCATCGACAGGCCAAGGGCGCGCAGCCGCTCGCGGACGTAGGGGAAGGGACGTCTCATCCGGCCGGCGATATGGGCGACCCAGGACAGCGCGCTGAACAGCGGCGTCGGATATCCGGAGTCCTCGTCCAAACCGACGATCACGAGGTCGCTGGGCACCGCTGCTGGCGGCGCACCGCCATCGTGCCCGTATGCCCCGGCTCCGCCGCTCCAGGCCAGCACACGGCTGTGAACAAGGGCGTCCGACATAAGGGAATAGAGGAGGCCGGAATGAAGCTGCGGGTTCGGCGCAGGCAGGAGTTCTCCGTCCAGCGGCAGGTAGCCGATGCGGTCCACGGGCACCGCTGCCGCCGCGCCGTCCAGCGAGACGCCGCCGTCCCGATCCCGGAGTGCCTGCCAGACGGCATCCGCGGCGATGGGGAACTCGTAGGTGAATCCGTTCAGCCAGGGCCGGGTGATGCCGAACGACTCGTCGGCGACCAGGGCCGGCGTCGCCGCACGTAGCAGATCGTCGACAGCCGTTCTGTCAACCAGTTCGCGGATCGTGTTGCGGTCGACCGACAACTCCGGGGACAGCGCACCGGTGAGATTCAGGACGACACCGAACGCTTTCCGACCCACCCACAGGCCGTCCGCCAGGATCGCGCCCAGTCCGTTGGCCCACCAGACTCCGTCTCCCGCGGGACCAGGCGGGAGGTCCATCTCCGGACGGGTCCCGACATCGGATCGGTATCCCCCACCGGGGCCGAGTCGACGAGTGCGCCGGCGGGCCAGGTGGCGCGGGCGACACCTTCGGTGGCCTGGGTGTCGAACTCGGCGATCCAGAGGATGCGGTGCAGCAGGTCGACGCAGGAGACGGCGGGCTGGCCTGTCTCGCGGCTCAGGCGCAGGCGCACGGTGGTGCCCGCCGCCGCGCCGGGGCCGAGGTTCTGGACGCGGAACAGGTTGCCGGGGCCGGCGATGGTGACGCGGAAGCGGTCGCCGGGACGGCCGTCGAGGTCGAGGCGGCAGGTGTCGACCACGATCTCGTCGGCGATCATGAAGTAGGACAGCACGCCGACGCCGAAGCGGCTGTTGGGGTGGAACTCGATCGGCGGGTCGCAGGCGGCCCAGGTGGCCGTTTCCTGCATGACCTCGGGCAGGTCCACCGCACGGGTGCCGGACTCGGCGAAGGCGTCGGTGAGCTCGCGCAGGCCCATGCCGATGCCGTTGTCGTGGCATTCGATGGTAGGCGCCGCCGTCCGGCTCGAAGCCCTGGGTGAACGTGATCCGACCCGTCCAGTCGGTGGGCCGAGCCGTCGTCCGGGACAGGTACTCCTCGCGGGCGCGGCGGTAGCGGCAGGCGTCGAGCGCGTTCTGGTAGAGCTCGCGGATCGCGAGGCCGCGCTCGGCATAGAGCTGCTCGCCCATGAGCAGTTCCTGCACCTTGTCCTCGGCGAGGCGGAACTGCGCGCCGGCCGAGCTGTACGCCGGCTGGCCGTCGATCTCCACCGCCTGCACCGCATCCGCGGTGGCATGGGTGGGCAGCGCGGCCAGGGCCGGGATCTCGCCGGTCGCCCGGTGGGCCTCGGCGAGCAGTGTGTCGAGGTCGGCGGTGTGCCGTTCCAGCGCAACCTGCACGGCCTGGTGCTGGCAGCGGGCGGACAGGGCCCGCCCCGACCTTCCCCACTTCTGCCACTGGGCGCGGCGGATCGTCTCCGCCAGTTCGCTGAGGTCCACGGCGTCCGCCACGCCGAGATGCTCGACGACGACCACGGGCAGCGCCGACGGCTCCAGCGCCATCCGGTGGGCGACCGCGAGCAGGTAGCCGACGAAGCGCTCCCGCAGCGTCATCTCGTCGGCGGTCGCCGCAGCCACCGTGACCTGCTCGCGCAGGGTCGCGGCCCGGCCTGGCCGGTTCACGGGTAGCTCCGCCATGAGCGTCCAGGCGGCATGCCGGTCGGCCACCCGGCACCACGGATGGTCGGCCGCGACGGACGCGCCCGTGCCCACGGCCGCCGGGAACGGCCGGAAGCGGGCCGGATCGCAGCGCTGGACGAGGTGAAGCTCGCAGGGTCCGCCCCGGCTCGCGCCCGGATCACCGTGCGCCATCCGCACCAGGTGACGCCGCAGTGCCGCCTGCAGCGCGGGCAGATCGGCGGGTGCCGGCCGCTCGGCCAGGACGTCGACCAACGCCCGGAGCAGGGGCGACTCTGCTCGCGGGTAGCGGGTGCGCCGGATGAGGTAGGCGTGCTCGGTGCCACCGCCCGCGGGAAGACAGCCGTCGGACCAGCCCTCCTCGGTGATCGTGGCCCGCAGCGCGTCGTCGATGTCGTCCGCGGCGTCGACGAGGACGAGGACCCTGCCGGCAGGGCTCCGGGAGATCGCCGAAGACCGGTCGAGGGGCACACACAGGTCCCAGAAGGGCTGGTAGCCGGTGTCGGCGTCGGCCGGGACGAGGAAGTCGTGGCCGTCGTGGTGGACGCCATGCCCGGCGAGGACCAGCAGCAGCGTGTCGTCCGGACCCGCGCCGCGCAGAAAGGAGTGGATCGCCGACTTGACGGCGCTGGCGCCGAGACGTGAGCGGTCGTGGACGTCAGCGCGGTAACCGACCGCTTCCAGCGCCTCCGCGGCCGCGTCCAGCAGCGGTGCGAGCGCGGGGCGAGGGGGCAGCGCCTCGTCCTCGTGACCGACGATGCCGATGAGCAGCGCACGACATTCGCCGGAGCCGACGCCGCCCCGGACCGGGACGGATTTCGGTGTGGAGGCGGGCTCACCGCCTACCTGCGACCCCGGAGGCGAGGCGTCGGACATCGCCTCGACGGGCGCCGTGGTCACCGGATGCGTGGCCACACCCCCTGACCGACCCGGGAAGGTGGGCGCCGAGTGCGCGGCGGGAACGCTTGGGGGGATCATCGCGGCGCCGCCCGGGAAGTGCGGCTCGGCGAGTGGCTTCGCCCGCCCCTCGATGGCGTCCCGAACCGCCCGCAGCAGGGCCTCGCGCGCCGCGTCCGCCGGCAGCGCGAACAGGTCGACGGACACCCGCTGCCCGAGGACCCCCGGCCGATCACAGGGCTCGACGCGCACCGGCAGCAGCCGGCGGGCGGCACCGGTCGGATCCGCCGCAAAGGCCGCCTGCCACTCCTGCTCGCCGAACACCGACGTCAGATACGCGTTCGAGCAGACGGCCAGGGTGCGGGTGCTGTAGCGGATGCCGTCCTGCATCGTCGCCGTCCAGTTCGAGCCGGCGACCATGTCCCAGGGCCTGCACCAGCACCCGGTGGCGCGCACTCTCCAGCTGCCAGGCGATCCATTCCGCCCAGGGACGATCCCGGGCGGTGTAGGACACGAAGAAATCCCACCGCTCATCGCCGGACGGCACGTCCCATCCCCCGATACCCATCGACCGGATTGTGACATGTCGCATCGATGCGGTTGCCGCTCGCACTCGCGCCTCGCAGTCGGTCGAAGGAAGCCGCCTGCTCGCGGAGGCGGACGCGGAGGCCAGGCAGAGGCGGAGAGGTCACCGCCCACCCGCCGACCCGGCGGCGGCCGCCCAGGCCACGACCGCCCTCCAGCACAGCCGTCGCGCCAGCCGGGCACGTGCCGAGGGATAGTCACGGTCCTCGGCACGAATCCGCGACTATCCCTCGGCACCATCCGGCGCCGGCGGGCACATCGGGCTCACGGCCGAGGGGAGCAGTCAGGCGGCGGGCTGCCGAGCGAAAGCGGCCACGTGGATATCACCCCGACAGCGTGGGTGTGAAACGGCACCGATTCTATTGTTCTCCCTGCGGGGCCGCTGACCTGGCGACCAGGATCAACCTGACGAAGAACGCTCAGTGCAATATCGGACGGAACGGTAGATGTTGTCGGGCCGGCGTAGGCCCACCGGAAGGGGGCACGTCGCCGCTGGCGCGCCGGCCCACGAAGGACGGAGGCACCGGAGCCCGGCATCATCGGCGTGGCCCGGGAGTACCCCTCCGGGTTTTCCCCGATGGGACGGAGTCCCGGTGTTTGCGATGCTGCGTATGCACTTTACGAAAGGTGACGAATGCGACGACAGCCGGCCGGTAAGACGCCGGAGACGACCCGTCGTCGCGGTCTTGGCGCGGCCGCATGAGTGTGGTCCCGGAATGGGAGATCGACCAGCTGGACCTGCCGCCGCTGGACCTTCCCGACACTGACGGGCTCGTGCTCGCCGGGGCGTCGCCGCGCGGGCCGGGCACGGAATGCGTCGAGGTCGAGTTCCTGCCGATCGAGGCGGACGCGCTGCTGTGCACGGCGGTGGAGGCGGCCTCCTGGCCGCACATCGGCTCCGTTACCGTGCACCCGAGACGCGCTCCGGCTGACCGGACCCGGCTCGCCTTCCTCATCGGCCGGCACCTGCACGTCGAGCGGTCGGCGACCGGCTGGGACTCCCCCGTGGTGACCCTCGGATCGGCGCTTCGGCCCGAGTCCGCCGGGGGGCAGGGCCTGCGGATGGTGCCTCATCACGCCCGGCTGCGCAGCGGCGATCACTGGAACCGTCACACGCTGTGGGAGGTCATGGGCCTGCGCCAGTACGTGACCTGGCTGGACCGCCGCGCGGACTGACACCTGGTCAGCCGACCTCGGACAGGCCTGGGCCGCGCCGTCCCTACCGGGAACGGTCGCTCTCACGGACGGTCGCCCTCGAGGAACGGTCACTCTCAGGACATTTGTCACGAGAGGACGTCGACGGATGGCACGGCATTCTCCGGATCGCCCATGCTGTAATGCCGGGCATGGCGGGGGCGAACACGCGGCTGGCGCGGCATCGGGAGCGGCATGGCGCCCAGCGCGCTGGATGGCTGCGAGCGGCGGTGCTCGGCGCGAATGACGGGCTGGTATCGACATCCAGCCTCGTCGTCGGGGTCGCGGCCAGCGGCGCGTCGGGGGGAGCGATCCTCACGGCGGGTCTCGCGGGCCTGACCGCGGGCGCGCTGTCGATGGCCGCCGGCGAGTACGTGTCGGTCAGCGCGCAGGCGGACGTGGAGCAGGCCGACCAGGCGCTGGAGCGCGCGGAACTCGCAGCGAGCCCCGCCGCGGAGTTCGACGAACTCGTCGGCATCTACGAACAGCGAGGGCTGCCGCGCCCGCTCGCCCGGCAGGTGGCGACGGCGCTGAGCGAACGCGATCCGCTGGCCGCACACATGCGGGACGAGCTGGGGCACAACGAGCTCAACCAGGCACGCCCCCTGCAGGCGTCGGCCGCCTCGGCGAGCAGCTTCGCGGTCGGCGCACTCGTGCCGTTCCTCGGGATGGCCGCGCCGGCGGGGCGGGCCCGGCTGGTACTCATCGTCGCGGCCACCATGGTGGGTCTCGCGGTGGCCGGGGCGCTCGCCGCACGAACCGCGGGCACCCCGCTGCTGCGGCCCACACTGCGGGTCGTCCTCGGCGGCTGCGCGGCCATGGCCGTGACAGCCCTGGTCGGCGTCCTCACGCATACCGCGGTCGGCTGACGAGCGACTCGCCAGCCGACCATCGGGCATCCAGCCTGCGGCCCTCGCCGGCAACGCGGCCTCAGGCGATGGTGGCCTCCGAGACCGTGGGGGCGGCCTCCCCGGCGGACAACCGGCGGGCACGCTCGCGCGCGGGGGCGGCGACGAGACGCTCGGCGAGCGCACCGAATCCAAGCGCGATCGTCGCCCAGAGGATCATCTGGCTGATCACCGTGTAGAAGCGGAACCTGAACAGCACGTCGGCCGGGAAGCCCGGATAGACGATCCGCCCGTCGGGCGCCAGCAGCGGCTGCGGGGTCTCGGTCGCGAACGAGCCGTACTCGGCCCTGTTCACGCCGAGATGGCCGAGCGCCGGCAGCAGCCCCATCGCGACACCGACCAGGACCAGGAAGACCAGGGCGCCGAGCAGGCTCGCGTTCCAGGTTCCGACCCGCCCGACGAGCCGGCGCGCCGCCAGCACGGCCAGCGCCAACGCGATCACCGAGATGGCGACCATCGCCAGGTAGAGGGCGCTACGGGCGCCGATCGTCTCCTCGTGCCCGACCGCAGGCGGATTGGCCGGGTACTTGGCGAACGGGATCAGGTAAAGGCTGACGAAGCCGGCCCCGGCGAGCAGGGCGGCGAGCACCCGCGGCCGGATACCCGGATAGCGCCGCGCGAGGATCAGGTAGACGACGACGAACAGGCCACCCATGGCCAGCCCGAAAAGCGCCATGCCGACGCCGATACCGATGTTGCGCTGCACGGACCGGCTGAAGACCTCGGCAGCCTCCGCGTGACCGCCGTGACCGCCCTGACCGGCGGCCGCGTGCAGCGACTCCTGGGCCTCGTCACGGCCGGATTCGTAGTCGATCGCGTCCTGGATGAAGGGCTCGGCGAAGATACGGGCGAAGACGAAGGCCAGCAGACCGCCGAGCAGGCCGATACCCAGGCCACGGTAGATGTAGCGAAACTCCATCGCGCGACCCCGATCAGTGGCAGGGGAAGCCGAGGAAGTGACGCGCGTCGTGCACGAACTCGTGGATGTGCGAATCCGAGCCGAACAGCGACGTGGCCCCCTGATCGACGCCGATGAAGTACAGCAGCAGCAACGACAGCAGGGCCGTGAGGCCCAGTGCCGCGCGCCGGGCACTGAGCGGGAAGGTGGCCGAGCGTTGCCGTGACTGGGTGACCGGCGTGGTCATGAAGCCTCCTGAGGGATCGTGCGTCCCGGATGTGTGGGCATGCCCGTGCTCAGGTCTGACTTCCGGCCCCGCCGGCCCACCAGGGTGGACGGCACAGACCGATCACAGCGGCGCGACCGTGCCGGATTCTCACCGGCTTCCGCGCACAGGCGATCGGAGTATGCGGTTCAAGGCCGCCTCATGTCAACGGCCGCGAACGCCGCACAACGGAACATCACGGCAGGTAGCAGCCCAGATCAGTCGCCTTCGATCCGACGCACGACGGCGGCGAGGTCGCCCGCGAACGTCGCGCCGAGACGGGTCACCGTGCCGCGAAAGGTTCCGGGACCGGTCCCAGCACGGACAATCTGACGCCGTTTCAGATCGGTCCGACATCTGAGAATAATGACGACGGCGGTGGCGGCGGGGATGGCAACACTGGCGACGTATGCGTTTGCGCTGGTCCCGTGTCCGCGCTGGCACGGATGGGCCGCGACCTGGGCATGGTGCGGCGACGGATGGTGGTGGCGACGTCCGCCGGCAGAATGTCGACCAGCGGGGCGAGGTCCGGGAGCAGATCCGGCTCAAGGGTGAGCGCCCGGAAGACATGGCCCACCGTGATGTCGTGTGCGGGCCGGTGAACGATCGTGATCGGATTCCCGGCTGCCACCTCACCCTCGGCGATCACCCGCAGGTAGGCGCCCGGACAGCCGCGCCGCACGAAGCGTCCGATCAGGTCGGGCACGTCCCAGAATCCGGCGAACACCTGGCAGGGCACCCGCGGCGCGGTCACCTGGAACACCGTCGACCCGATCGCCCAGCGCTCGCCGATGCGGGCGCCGGTCACGTCCAGGCCGGAGGTCGTGAGGTTCTCACCGAAACTGCCCGGCCACAGCTGCCGGCCGAGCTCCCGCGACCACCAGGCGAAGTCCTCGTCGGCGTAGGCATAGGCGGCCCGGTCGGCGCCGCCATGATGGCGACGGTCGACGATGGTGTCCCCGGCAAGGCCAAAGGCGCCGACGCGCACGGGACCCGGTGCGGGCCGCTTGTCGATGCCGGTGCGCCCCATACGCCCGGTCCACTCCCCCGTCCGGACCACCGCCAGGTTGACCGCGAGCAGCCTCACGCCGGTCAGTGTCCCGTGTTGCGGCGAGCAGCACGCCACGGGGGTCGACGTCCGGACGCCTGGAAGCCGTGGTCGGACGGCTGGCTGTGCGGCGCCGGCCGTCCGACCACGGGGATCAGCAGGTCAGGGTGCCGGTGCGCAGCGCGTGGCTGCCGTCGTTGCTGTCATCGGACCAGACGACGGGCTTCTGACCGCCCACGCAGGCGTCCTGCGGGGCAAGGGCGAATCCCTCGTTGTTGTAGTTCGACATCCCGGAGGGTCGCGCGTGCACCGCGGTGACGGCGGAACGGCCCTGGGCGTTGATGTCCAGGGTCGAGGTGCGTCCGGAGCAGGTGTCGTCGCAGGCAGCCCACAGGTGGCCGGTCGCCGGCTCGTATTCCAGGTCCATCACCGCGGAGAAGCCGCTGGCGATCCCGGCGACCCGGGTGTAGGAGGTGCCAGCCTGGTTCAGCGCGTAGGCGTAGACCGTTCCGTTGGCCTCGAGGCCGACGAAGTAGAGGCCGCTACCGTGCCCGGCATAGGTGGCCGGGTTGTACGCCGCACCGGTGTGGTCGTCGCGGAATCCGTGGGCGGTCAGGTAGCTGTCGGGAATCCACGAGATGGCCTCGAGGCCGCTGTTCGCGGCGACCGCAGGCAGGTCGGCGGTGAGGTTCCACTCGGCGGTGGCAGTCAGCGAGGAGGCGGTCGACGAACCGTCGTACCGGAGGACCTTCAGCAGGCTGGTGGTGTCGTGGCTGTTGTCGCGCTCGGTGGACACCATGATGCCGTCCGGGGTGACGGTCACACCTTCCGCGTCCGGGTCACCGGCGCCGTTCGCGTAGTGCAGCGCCTTGCCCGCGGACCAGCCGCCGGTCGTGTCCGGATGCCATTTCCCGCCGCTGGGCACCAACCGGTAGAGCGTGCCCGGACCGTTCTTCACCGCCCACAGCAGGCTGGAGTTCTCGTACGACAGTCCGCTGACGTTCGTCCCGAGCACACCCGTGTCGTCGGCGACGCTGACCGACGAGCCGCCCGGCCACGCCGTCACCGGAATCGTGCAGGAGTTCGGCGCGCCACGGGTGGAGGCGGCGGTCGTCGCGAACGCTCCGGTGCCGTCCGGGCAGCGTCCGTAGGTCGTCGACGCGTGCGACGTCCAGGTGTAGGAGTCGACGAGCGAGGTGCCGTCGGCCTGGTAGAGGCGCACCGAGTCGGAGCTGCCCAGGCCGAACGCCGACTCGACGTCCAGGACCAGGTAGCCACCCGCGGCAAGCGAGGTGCCCGCCGCGATGGTGAACGCGTGCGCGTTGTCGTTGTCCCTGACGACCCAGCCGGAGACGTCGACGGCCGCCGTGCCGATGTTGGTCAGCTCGACCCAGTCCCCGGGCGTGCCACCGCTGGACTCGATCTCGTTGATCCGCACGTCCGCCGGGCCCTGCGCCGTCGCCGGGGCGGCGAGCACACCCGCGCCGAGGAGGGTCAGGGCAGCGGCGGCGGCGAGTCGTGCTCCCGCGCGCGAGAACCTGGGCGCATACCTGCGCAATGCAGCAGCTCCTTCTCCACGATGCCGGCCCCATCCCGGGCAATACCGGACATCTGCCTGGAAACCGGCTACCTGTCCAGGATGCCGGAGAGTGGCGGGTATCGCACTCCGGGCGAGAGCCTGCTGCACACCGTCAACCAGGAGCTGAACGCAGGACCAACGCCGCAGGCGGCACGGATGGCCACTCAGCGTGGACACCCTCGCGGGCGTCCCCTCGCTCCGCACCAGCTCCCGCAGACCTGTGTAATCTCACGGTTGATCTATCTGTAATTTCCATGGTCATCAATGCACGTCTTCCAGCTCACCGACGACGCCCTCGCCGTCCCCCTCGCCAGCCTCTGGTCCGCGGGCCCCGGCTGAACACCTGACTCGGGAAACGGTGCGGCAGCACTGCCGCACCCTGCGTGCACATTGCGTGAGACGTCAGGGATCCAGGCGCGCGCTACCGCATCCGGGGGCAGCGGAGACGCCGTCGCGGACGGTCGGGAGCTGGTCGAGGGGGGCGGGGCCGGCGGTGCGGTGGGAGACGAGCGCCAGACTGGCCTGGCCAGGAGTGAAGCGGTAGTAGCGCACATCCACGGTGTAACTGTTCGCTCCGCTGCTCGGCCCGGCGGCGGTGACGAGGGCCGTGCCAGGCATCTGCGCGGGACGACACGCCCAGGTCGCGACGTAGCCCGTGGAGCCGCCGTAGGCCAGCGCCACCTGCGAGCCAGCCAGCGTGACCAGGCGCAGATGTCCCCCCACATAGCGGAACATGGTCGCGGTGCGCATCGAGGCGCCCTGGTCGGCGAGTACGAACACCTCGGCATGTCCGTCCCGATCAGCATCGGCACTGCCGAGGACGCGGACCTGTTCACCCACCGGACTGCCCGCCGTGAACCGGACGCTGTCCTGGCCGCCGCCGCTGTACTGGACGTGCAGCGTCCCGGCCTGGGCGATCGTGATGGTGTCCGCTCGGCCGTCGCCATCGACGTCACCATCCGCGGCGGGGTGGGCACGGGTCGGGGCGGCGGTACCGGCCTGGGGCTGGCCGGGCTGGGCCGCCGTGACATGCGCTGTCGTGCCGCCAGGCCGCGCCGTACCCGTGACCTGCGACGCACCGGTCACCGGAGTGGTGGCGCCGGACTGCGGGGTGCCGACGGGCTGCGTCGCCGTGACGGCGGGGCTCGTCGTGGCGGCCGCTCCGGCGGTCGTCGACCCCCCGGCCCCGCAGGCGCTCATCGCGAGCATTCCGGCCATCAATACTATTCCGAAGATAAGGGACGGACGACGCACGAATCCTCCGATCACAGGCGACTGTCCGCGCCATGTGACCACGACTCCACGGCGTTCCGCCGAAACTTTCACGTCAGAATGCCGACGACGTCCGGAACCAGACAGAACTGCCGAAGCTGGCCCTACGGAACCGCCGCGACAACCAGTCCAGAGACCATCCGCACGAAAGGACGGTCTCGGACTCGAACCGGAGATCCTCGACCTGCGCGAGGGCGGCGGTGAGGAGCGTTCGCATGGACGTCCTGCCCTGGAACCAATTATGACCGACCGCTGGCATCCTGATCCACGGCACGTCGGCCAGGCGGGCCGCGCCGGCCTCCGCGTCCCTGACCTCACAGGCCGCTCGCCAGGCGCGAACCGTCTCGTGCGTCATCTCCCGGCCCTTCGTAGCGCCACCGTCCCACGCAGATTCGCGGCCGACCCCGCCCCACGCCGTCAACAGCCACGAACCACCAGGTGAGGCCGCGTGCCGGGCCTCAACCGTGACCGGCGCGGATCGGATCGCCGCGAACCGACGCGAAAAACTGTCGGAGGAGGCGCCAGACTCCCAGCCATGGCAGAGTCGCCCGTCTCGATCATGACCCGCGAGACCGTCCTCGCGCTGGCTCCCGACGCGTCCTCGGCGCGTGCCGGGGAGCGGCTCGGCAGCCCCGCGGGGTAGTCCGACCTGGGGTTCGCCGGTGAGGTTGTGTGGGGGTCGTGCCGTGGCAGCGGGGCCAAGCCGTACCAGGTGGTGGTGTTGGCCGGTGCGGAGTTCGTGTCCTCCTGCTCCCGTCCGAGTCGCTAGTTTCCGTGCAAGCACGCCCAGGGCCTGCTGTTTCTCGCCAGCGGCAATCCACGCGCGGTCGAGACCGGAGGTGATGTACCGGAGTGGGTCGCGCAGTGGCTTGCCCGGCGCGCGGCCCGCGCCGCACGGGCTGCCGAGCCGGCCGAACCGTCGAGGAAGGCCACCGTGTCGTCGGCGCGGACGCGGGCCAGGCGCGAGGCGAAGGTCGACGACGGCGTCGTGCAGCTCACTCGCTGGCTCGTCGACCTCGCGCACAACGGGCTTGGCGCCGCCCAGGTCCAGCCCAGGTCCTGGTGGGAGATGGCGGCCAGACGGCTGGTGGACGCGCAGGCACCCGCGCTCGCCGAGGCCGTCCGCGAGATGGCCAGTACCGCCGCCGGCGGCGGGCCGGACTGGCCAACCCGGCTCGCCTATCAGCTTGGTCGTCTCCACCTGCTCAGCCACGGCTGGTCCCGTCGAGGTCGATGTCGCCGCCTATCCCGGGCGCCGGCCGGCCAGGCTGGCGCTCGCCGCCGCGACCGGTACACCGTCCCCGCTCACCGAGCTCGCCTCCCCCGATGGCACCGCTGCCGCGGACGGATGACGGGAGGCGTTGTCCGCGCTCGCCCCGACGCTGGCCGCGGACCCGTGGGCGGATCGGGTCGCCCTCGTCGTCCGCCAGGTGACCGTGCTGCCGACCGCCGACGATGCTGGGCAGGAGGCCGAGGCGCACCGGGGAGCGCGCACCCGGCGCACCCGGTCCGGTGACCAGACCGGCGGTGGTGGCGCGCGGTGGCTGCTGCGAGATCGGGCGGGGCAGGCCCTGCCCCTTGCCGCCGGCGTGGGCGAGCGGTGGGGCTGGTCGCTGCTCGCCGTCAGCGGCGGCCTTCCGCTGGACATCGCCGCCGAGTGGGACGGATTCGAGCTGACGCCCCTGGCTGCCATGCCAAGCCGGCCGCTACCCGTCTCCGGATCGGCCGCCACGGCGGACTCCGCGCGGGCTGCGGACGTGGGCCGGCGGCGGCCGGCGTGGCTGGCGCCGCGGGGTCGGGGCAGCCGTCGGGCGGGAGTGCGCCACCCGCCGGGATTCCGGCGGCGCCCGGCTGGGCGGCGCCCCAGCCCGACGCAGCGCCAGCTACGCCTGGACCTGCGCCGCGACCTCGACCGCTCCCCCGCCTTCGCCTGCACCCCCGACAGGTTCCCCGACCTCCTCGCCACCGCCCTGCGCCGCGAGGAGGTGGGCCGCTGGGCAGCCCTTCACGGCCTCGTCCCGGCCTGACCAGACTGGTGAGGGCAGCCCATCGCCGAATGGTCACCAACGCTGGTAACCCCTGCTGCCGGGAGGTGGAGAACTGCCGTTAGGCTCACGCATCGTGTCGGGGCAAACAGGTAGTTCCGGTGCGAACCTCAGCAGACGGCCGGTCCACGTCAGGCCCAGTCATGATTGTTGATCGGGCGCAGGTGGCTGCCGCGCTTCCCGGCTACGAGCTGGGTAAGCAGGTCGGTGCAGGTGCGTTCGGGCTCGTGCTGTCTGGTTGGCACCGCCGCCTACAGCGCGACGTTGCGATCAAGGTACTCCCCGCGGGGGGTACGGCCCCGTGGCGGCCGGTTTCGCCGCCGAGGCGGTGATCCTCGCCGGCCTCGATCATCCGCACATCGTTCGTGTGTACGACCTCGTGGAAACAGATGATCTGCGCCTGATCGTTATGGAGATGCTGGGCGGGGGGACCCTGACCCGCCGACGCGCAAGCATGGGCCAGCAGGGAACCTGCGCGGTTGGTCTGGCTGTCGCCGGAGCCCTGTCCTGTGCGCACTCCCAGGGAGTGCTGCACCGTGACATCAAGCCCGACAATGTGCTGTTCGACTCTGCCGGCGTGTTGAAGGTGGTCGATTTCGGGATCGCGAAACTGCTGAGTGGAAGGGCAGCCACTGCCAGCGCGGTGATCGGGACGCCACTGTTCATGGCTCCCGAGCAGATCGTGCGGGGACGGTTGGAACCGGCCACAGATCTGTATGCGCTTGGAATGCTGCTGTATCTGCTGCTGGCCGGCACGGCCCTGCCCGATCCGCCTGCGCCCGCGCAGATGCCGTGGCGCGATCAGGACTACCGTCACATTCCGCCGCCGCCAGGCGTTCCGACGCCGGTGGCGGAGGTAGTCCTGCGCGCGCTCGCCACTGTCCCGGCAGACCGGCCGCCCACTGCCCACGCGTTCGCAGTGGATCTTGCCCGGGCCGCCGCCAGTGCCTACGGCCCGGAGTGGATCGCCACATCGGGAGTACTGCTACGGCTCGACGACGAGGTCCACGCCGCCGCCGAACTTCCAGCGAGGTCCGCCCGCCAGCCTCCGTCGCACCTCGCTGACAGCGGGTCGCTTTCACGCTCGTCAGGTAACGCCCCGCAGGATGCGTCGACGGGCAGCGGTAGCGCTGGCCCCAGGCGCCACGCGCGATCGCGGCACCGGCCCGCACCAGTGCGTCTCCGCCTCGCCACCGTCGTGGCGCTGCTCCTTCTCGCCGTCGCCGGCACTCTCCTTGTCACCGCTGCGGCCCGTAGCGGGAATTCACGCGAAACCAGCCACGACACCGCGACAATGGTCCCTCCCGTCCGCCGGACTCCCGTTCCCGCGGCCCATGCCCTGGGCCGGCCACTGACAGGCCACACCGACTGGGCCACCTCGGTGGCGTTCTCTCCCGACGGTCATACCCTCGCAAGCGCCAGCAGGGACACGACGGTGCGGCTGTGGGAGGTGACCGACCGATCCCACCCCCGCCCGCTCGGCCCACCGCTCACCGGCCACACCGACTGGATCTGGTCGGTCGCCTTCTCCCCGGACGGCCACACCCTGGCCAGCGCGAGCAAGGACAACACAGTCCGATTGTGGGCGCTGCCCTGACGCGACTGCACGGGAGCGCACTCCCGCCTGTACCACTGCAGATGAGATGGACCGTCCTATGATTCGTGGCATGCCGAATCTGAGCGTGTCGGTACGTTAGGCCACCCTGAAGGATGCCCGTACGCAGGCCGAGGCCGCCGGGCTCACCCTGTCGGCCTGGGTCGACAAGACCCTGACCGAGGCCATCTGGACGGCCCGGTTCACGCGGCAGCAGCAGCACAACGCCGCGCTCGGGGTGACGTCCCAGGCTCTCGACGACGAGTTCGCCCGTCTGGAGGAGATGCGCCGCCGTGCAGCAGGGTGAGGTGTGGGCACGCGCGGACGCTCCGGCCCACGCCCTCATCGTCTCGGCGGACCTGTACAACCGGGCGGGTACCAGCCGGGTCGTGACCTGCCCCGTCATCCCCGGCGAACCGCTCCCCCACGACGACTACGCCGCGGACGCCGGGATCACCACTCCGATCCGGGGCACGATCCTGCCCGAACTCGTCGCGTGGATGCCGGTCTCCGGGCTGTCTCATCCGCTCGGTCCCATCCCCACCGACGCGTGGCAGCGGGTCGACCAGATCCTGCGCCGGATCCTCGGACCCTGACAGCGGCGGGCCACGGGCCCTCGGTGCCTCTGGGGAGGCCCGCCCGGCGCTGGCGCGACATCCAGTTCAGCTCCGCCGATGAGTTCTGGGCGTGCGCGGTGTCTATCAGGATGTACCCGCCGCGCTACCTACCTGGAGGCCCACTATGACCGCTCCCACGCACCCGGGCCGCATGCTGTTCGTGAACGTCCCCGTGGCGAACCTCGCGCGTAGCACGGAGTTCTTCGCGAAGCTCGGGTTCACCTTCAACCCGGCCTTCACCGACGAGACCGCCGCCTGCATGCTGGTCGGCGAGCAGGCCAGCGTCATGCTGCTCAGCCACGAGAAGTTCGCGGAGTTCTCGAAGCTGCCGATGGCTGATCCCACCACGCATGCGCTGGCGCTCTACTGCTTCAGCGTGTCGTCCCGTGAGGAGGTCAACATCGTCGCCGAGACCGCCCTGGCCGCGGGCGCCGTCGAGGCGGACGGCCTGGAGGACCACGGCTTCATGTGCTCGCGCAGCTTCTTCGACCTCGACGGCCACGGCTGGCAGGTGATGTGGATGGACCCGGCGGCGGCACAGCAGGACCCCGAGGAGTCCGCGGCCTCGCCCCAGGACGCCGGCAATCCGGCCTGACTCGTAGGCGACCGGGTACCCGGCAGCGGATGGATGATGTCCGCGTCGGCCACGCGGTGCTTGCGGGCCGACCGGTGGATCTCCACGCCCAAATGTCGTATTTACGAAACCCCGGCCCACGGCACACTCGTCGGCCATGCCGGCCCACGCTCCGAGCCAGACCGGCTGGACAACGGGCCGAGAAAATCCCTTACCCCACCCCGCATCTCCACCCCCGCGGCGCCGCAGGCGCCCTCGGGGGGCTCGGGGGGTCGCCCCCCCGACAAGCATCGCGGCCCCGGCGCAGGTGATCGCAGATCAACAAGCACGCGGAACCAGCGCGTGGGCGCGGCAGGGATCGAACCTGCGACCACTCGCTTGTAAGGCGAGCGCTCTCCCGCTGAGCTACGCGCCCGGGAGATCAGGGACCAGCAGACCAAGCGTACGCACCCGACGACCTCCTGGGGAGGTTCCAGGCCCCTGAGACGGGGCCAGGTGCCGTCAGGCACCGCCGCGACTTCCAGCGGTGCCGGGTGCCGGGCGCCAGCGGCCGGCCGCGGATGCGGGCCGGCCGCGGGCATTGGTCCCGGCGGGGATCCTAGAGGGCGGCGAGGGCCTTGACGTACTCGGCCTGGTCGCGGGCGTCGGGAATGTTGTTGACGACCTTCCAGCGCACGACACCCTCCTTGTCGATGACGAAGGTGCCGCGCAGGGCGATGCCGCGCTCGGCGTTGAACACGCCGTAGGAGGTCGCGACGGCGCCGTGCGGCCAGAAGTCGGCCAGCAGCGGGAACTCGTAGCCCTGCTGGTCCGCCCAGACCTTGTGGGCGAAGGGCGAGTCGACCGAGACGGCGAGGACCTGCACGTTCTCGTTCTGGAACGCGCCGAGGTCGTCGCGGACCGAGCACAGCTCGCCCTGGCAGACGCCGGTGAAGGTCAGCGGGTAGAAGAGCAGGACGACGTTCCGCTTGCCGCGGAACTCCGACAGGGTGATGGTCTCGTTGTTCTGGTCCTTGAGCGAGAAGTCCGGGGCGACGGAGCCAACCTCGACGGTCATGGGCCGTTCCTCTCCACGACGATGGGGCCGATCACTATGGTGCTGATCACGACAGCGCCCGCCTCGACAGCACCCATCTCGATGGCGGCCCATCTCGACAGCGCTGGCCTCGACGGCGTTGGTCACGCTGGTACTGGTCATGCTCGTGCTGGTCACGCTGGCGGAGCGGGCGGGCGTCCGCGTGGGCCTGCCCGCCATACCGACAGCCAGCATGCCAGGTCCGGGCCGGGAGGAACCGACCGGTTGCCCACCGCGTGGCCCACAACGGCCCATCCGGACCAGCCGCCGACCCCGACCACAGGACAACAGCGGTCCTCACGGAGGGTGAGCTTCACCGTTCCAGGACAACGACGCGGCGAGTGTTCGAGTCCCATACGCCAGACTGGCCTAGTCTGGCCGATCGACGCGGGAGCCATCGGCCGGACATGCGCGTAACACGGTGCGTGCTCCGCGTGCGCCACAGGCATGGACACCGACGAGGGCAGGACCACGTTGACCAACCAGAGCGCAACTCCACAGGGTTACCCCGACCCTCGGCGCTACCCGCGGTCCGAGGGATACGCCGACCAGTCGCCGCACCACGACCAGCCCCAGTACCCGCAGCGCTATCCGGGACAGCACGGTCATCCAGGGCAGCAGGGCTACCCGGAACATCGCGGCCACCCGGAACAGCCGGAGCCCTCCGAGCCGCATCCCATTGACGGGCCGGGAACGTCCACCGGGGGCTTCCCGATCTACGCGTTCCGCGAGTCGCTGTCCGGACCCGCTCCGGAGCAAGGATATCCCGCGACCCCCGACTACGGCTCTCCTGGCCCGTCCGGGCCATCTGGATCGCTGGAGGACCTCGGCGGGTCGGGGGTCCTCGGCAAGCACCGCAACCCCGTCGCCGTCTGGCTCGGCCTCCCGCTGCTCACCCTCGGGGTCTACCCCTTCGTCTGGATCTACAAGACGAACCGGGAGCTGGCCGAGTACGACCGGCGTATCCAGGTCAACCCGGCCCTGTCCCTGCTGGCGTTCCTCGTCGGCTGGGTGCTGATCGTCCCGCCGTTCGTCGCCGCCTGGCGGCTGGGCACCCGCACCCGCGCGGCCCAGCACGCCGCCGGAGTCCCGGAGATCAACGCGGTGCTCGCGTTCGTCCTGTTCCTGGTCGGCTTCGGGCCGCTGTACCTCCAGCTGGAGCTCAACCGCCTGTGGAGCCGCTATCAGGGCGCGGTCGAGGGCCAGCAGGTCCCGCTCTACCGCTGAGCGAGCGGAACGAGGGCCACCGAGCACCGGGCAGGGGCCACGGAGCCGGCCCAGCGCCACGGAGCCGGCCCAGAACCGCCGGGCGGACCCCTGGGAGGGGGTACGCGACCAGCGGACAGGCTGGAGCCCGCGGACGGGCTGAAGACCGGACGAGGGCGCGCGAGACCGCCGAAGGGACATCGGCGGACGGACGCCCGGGCGACGCGGGACACGCCGCCCAGCGCACGCCGGCACGACGCACCGGCACCCCGGACCGGCACGAAGACCCGACGTCGACCTCAGCGGTGGCGCGCGCGCTGTGACTTCGGTGCCGCCAGCCGCTGGCCGGACCACTCCTGCGCGACGCTGAGCGTGCTGGTCTGGACCAGGCCCGCGGTGGGCACCGCGTCCAGCACGTCACTCGGCGCGACATGGCCATCCCGGCCGGCCTTCGGCGTCAGCAGCCAGATCACGCCCTCGTCGGAGAGCTGCCGGCGCGCGTCGATGAGCGCGTTGGCCAGATCCCCGTCGTCCTCGCGCCACCACAGCAGCACGATGTCGACGACGTCGTCGGAGTCCTCGGGGACCAGCTCGGTACCGCTGGCGCTGGTGATCGCGTCCAGCAGGTCCTGGGCGATGTCGTCGTCCTCGTTGAGCGACTGCACCTGGGTCCCGGCGGAGACTCCCAGTCGTTCCGCCCGGCGCTGACCCTCGGCGTTCGCCGCGGTCGGACTCACCCTGCGCTACCTCCTGCTCGTGTGTGTGACATCCCGCCGGTGCCGGCGGAGACGTCCTGTTTCGGTGTCGACGCACCCCGCGATGGTGTCCATCACGTGACGCGTCTCGACCTAGTCCACCGGACCTCCCGGTGGCTGCGCAAGTGCCACGCCGTCGGTTGTGGACCGACGAGGCCGTGGCCAACGTGCGACGACTGTGGGCCGGTACCCGCTGCGGGCCTCGTTCATCCCGGCCGGAGGCCCATCGTTCGCCCTGGCCAGAGGGCCGCCGTTCACCCTGGCCAGGGGGTCGTCGTTCACCCCGACCTGAACCCGGCGAGCGGCCCGGCCGGCGCCCGGGCCGTCACCCCGGCAGGAAACTGAGCAGGACCGTCCGGTCGGGGTTGTCCACATTGATGTCGATCAGCGCGATGGACTGCCAGGTACCGAGGGCGAGCCGGCCATCGAGGACCGGGACGGTCAGCGACGGCGGGATCAGCGCGGGCAGCACATGGGAGCGGCCATGGCCGCGCGAGCCGTGGGCGTGCCGCCAGCGGTCGTCGGCGGGTAGCAGATCGGCCAGCGCAGCGAGCAGGTCGGCGTCACTGCCGGAGCCCAGTTCGAGGACGGCCAGCCCGGCGGTGGCGTGGGGTACGAAAACCGACAGCAGACCGTCACCGCAATCCGCGACGAATCCCGCCGCGTCGGGGGTGAGGTCGACCACTCTCTCCTGCCGGCCGGTGCGCACGGACAGCGTGGTGGTCTTCATCCGGGTGTCCATCACCGCTGATTGTGTACCAGGCGAGGCGAGGCAGGCCGGGAGCGTGGACGACATGTCAACAACACCACGCGCATCGGCCGATTCACTACTCGAAAGTAACCGGGGCGTGCGTGACGAGGTCCCGCAGACGGAGCACGATGGAACCAAGGCGCGCGCCCGTTCAGCGGCGGCCATCCCCGGGTCCCGGGAGCCGGCCGTTCCCTCCGCCACCGGCCGCGCCGAGTTCCACGAGCGAGCGGCCAGGACGCGGCGAAGCATTGATCATGCGGGTTCGCATCCGCGTGCACGAGACGTGACACAGATGCCGCCGGACCAGGCGAAAAGGACCTTTTCGCCTGGTCCGGCGGCGACGGAAGCCTGAGGAGCAGGAGAAGGCGTGGCGCAGGACACACCCCGGAGTTTCTCGGTCATCACCGATGGGCTGCCGAGTCAGCTTCCCGACATCGATCCCGCGGAGACCGGCGAGTGGCTGGAGTCACTGGACGCGGTCATCGAGGAGTCCGGTCGCGGCCGGGCCAGGTTCCTCATGCTCAAGCTCCTCGAGCGGGCCCGGGAGAAGGCCGTCGGCGTGCCCGGGCTCACCAGCACCGACTACATCAACACCATCCCTCCGGAGCGCGAACCCTGGTTCCCGGGGGACGAACACGTCGAACGCCGCATCCGGGCATACATCCGGTGGAACGCGGCCATCATGGTGAGCCGCGCCAACCGGCCCGAGTTCAACGTCGGCGGCCACATCGCGACCTACGCGTCGAGCGCGAGCCTGTACGAGGTTGGATTCAACCATTTCTTCCGGGGCAAGGACCACCTGAGTTCTTCGCCCGGAAGTGCCTCTGGTGACCAGATCTTCATTCAGGGGCACGCCTCCCCCGGCATCTACGCCCGCGCCTTCCTCGAGGGCCGGCTGACCGAACGGCAGCTCGACGCCTTTCGCCGGGAGGGTGAGTCGGGCGGGTTGTCGTCCTATCCGCACCCGCGGCTCATGCCCGACTTCTGGGAGTTTCCGACGGTGTCGATGGGTCTCGGCCCGATCGACGCCATCTACCAGGCGCGGTTCAACCGATACCTGCTCAACCGGCAGATCAAGGACACCTCGAACAGCCGGGTCTGGGCATTCCTCGGCGACGGCGAGATGGATGAGCCCGAGTCGATCGGCGCGCTCGGCGTCGCGGCCCGGGAGGAGCTCGACAACCTCATCTTCGTGGTGAACTGCAACCTGCAGCGCCTCGACGGGCCGGTTCGCGGCAACGGCAAGATCATGCAGGAGCTGGAGTCGCTGTTCCGCGGCGCCGGCTGGAACGTCGTCAAGGTCGTCTGGGGCCGCGACTGGGACCCACTGCTCGCCCAGGACACCGACGGGGTGCTCGTCCACCGGATGAACACCACCCCGGACGGGCAGTTCCAGACGTACTCGACGTCGTCCGGCGAGTACATCCGCGAGCACTTCTTCGGCTCGGACGCCCGGCTGCGCCGGATGGTCGCCGACCGCAGCGACGACGACCTGCGCAAGCTCTCCCGCGGCGGCCACGACTACCGCAAGCTCTACGCGGCCTACAAGGCGGCCACGGAGCACGCGGGCCAGCCGACGGTGATCCTCGCGCACACCATCAAGGGCTGGACGCTGGGCAAGGACTTCGAGGCCCGCAACGCCACCCACCAGATGAAGAAGCTCACCAAGGCCGAGCTCAAGGAGTTCCGCGACCGGCTGTACCTGGAGATCCCGGACTCCGCGCTGTCCGGCGACCTGCCCCCCTACTACCATCCGGGGCCGGACTCCGAGGAGATCCAGTACATGCGGGAGCGCCGGGCCGCGCTCGGCGGCTCGATGCCGCGCCGCGTCACCCGGGCCAAGCCGCTCGCCCAGCCGCCCGCGAAGATCTTCGACGAGCTGCGCCGGGGTTCGGGCAAGCAGCCGGTCGCGACGACGATGGCCTTCGTCCGGCTGCTCAAGGACCTCATGAAGACCAAGGAGATGGGCGCCAGGTTCGTTCCGGTCATCCCGGACGAGGCGCGCACCTTCGGCATGGACGCGATGTTCCCGACGGCGAAGATCTACTCGCCACACGGGCAGCGCTACGAGGCCGTCGACCGCGAGCTCCTGCTCTCCTACCAGGAGTCCGAGCACGGGCAGATGCTGCACGAGGGCATCAGCGAGGCCGGCAGCATGGGCTCGGTGATCGCCGCCGCGACGGCCTACGCCACCCACGCGCAGCACATGATCCCGGTCTACGTCTTCTACTCGATGTTCGGGTTCCAGCGCACCGGCGACCAGATGTGGGCGCTGGGCGACCAGCTCGGCCGCGGCTTCCTGCTCGGCGCGACCGCCGGGCGGACCACGCTCAACGGCGAGGGCCTGCAGCACCAGGACGGCCACTCGCTGCTGCTCGCCTCCACCAACCCGGCCTGCGTCGCCTACGACCCGGCGTTCGCCTTCGAGGTGTCGCACATCGTCCGCGACGCCCTCGACCGGATGTACGGCGAGCGCGACGAGAACGTGTTCTACTACCTCACCGTCTACAACGAGCCGGTACCGCAGCCCGCGGAGCCCGAGGGCCTCGACCCGGCGCAGATCCTCGCCGGCATGTACCGGTTCCGCCCCGCCGAGGCGCTCCCCGGTGGGCTACCGGGATCCGGCAGTGACGGTTCGGCGGTGCCGCGGGCGCAGCTACTCGCCAGCGGCACGGGGATCCACTGGGCGCTGGCGGCCCAGGAGATCCTCGCGGCCGACTTCGGCGTCGCGGCTGACGTGTGGTCGGTGACGTCCTGGAACGAGCTGCGCCGGGAGGCCCTGGAGCACGAGCGGGAGAACCTGCTCGCCCCCGAGGCCGGCGACGCGGTGCCCTACGTGACCCGCATCCTCGACGGCGCCCCCGGCCCCGTCGTCGCGGTGTCCGACTGGATGCGGGCCGTCCCCGACCAGATCTCCCGCTGGGTGCCGCAGCCGTTCACCTCGCTGGGCACCGACGGCTACGGTCGCTCGGACACCCGGCTGGCGCTGCGCCGCCACTTCCGGGTCGACGCCGAGTCGGTCGTGGTCGCCACCCTGGAGGCGCTGGTCCGCGCCGGCGAGGTCAAGGCGAGCGCGGTCGAGGACGCCATCCGCCGCTTCGGCCTGCGCGACGCCGCCGACCCCCACCCCACCACCGAGGATGCCGCCGGCTAGTCCCGCACTCCGGGCGCGCGGCGGCCATACCCCGTCGCGCGCCCACCCGTGGCGGCCGCATCGGTGATCCCTGATCCACGCCGACACGGGACGTAGTCGCGCGCGCCCCGACTCGCGTGGGGCGTATCCGACATATCCCGAGATAGCCCCTCCCCGGCCATGCCGGCGCCAGATCGCGCCGAGGGATAGTCACGGTCCAGGACGAGAAACCGTCCCGTTCCCTCGGCATGACGGGCTCGCCCGCCCCGCGACGCCGTAGGGCGACCGATCAGACCCGGCACCCGGACGGGGGGCGCGTCGCGGTCGGCGTCGGCGTCGGTCGGCCGGCGAGCCGACCCACCCGGGGAGACACGTTCGACCCACCGACGCGGCCGAGACCACACCCGAACCACCCCCGCCCGGACGTCCCACCACCGGGGTGCCCGACGCCACGCCGCCCGACGCCGCCCCGCCACGAGAGGGCGCCGGGACGCCGCTCCGCGAGCCTTCCCGCACGACCCGGCACTGTCGTCACCGATAGTGACCACATCCGGGCCACAGCGACGCGCCAGACCGCCCCGAACCCGCGATGCCGAAACGTCCTGCCTGGTCACCGGCACTCTGGTGCCGGCACGGTCATGCCCCGCCTCCTGGCACAACGAGTTCCACAACGGGTCGGCAAACACTAGTCTCACGGGGGTGACATCCGGAGATCGGCGACGCGGAGTACACCGCCGTGCGCACGCTGCCGGCGGCACTTCCCCCACCCGCCGCCCAGCGCCGCTACGGTGTCGAAGAGCTTCGGGTTGTGGTCTACCTGGCACACGAGACCACACAGTGATCCGATATGGCCGGCCCCCGCCGCGCCGCCGTGATCCGGCCACCGGTGGCGACGCCGGGCCGGGCACGTGCACGGATTTCGGACGACGGCTGCCCGGCGCAGACCGCGACGGTCGAGGAGGACGAGGTGAACGGTGTCACGACGACCCCCACACCCGCGGCGGCACCAGCTCCGCCGGGGACCGGCGGGCTCGCGGTGACCCCGCGGCGATCCGGGTGCGCCGAGGCGCCGGCCGGGGCTGGGCGGGCGGCATGATCCTGCGGGCCCGCCGCATCGAACGGCTGGAAGAACATCCCAACCTGCGTGGCATCCTGGGCATCCTCGCCCAGCTGGTGCACACCACCGACGTCGAGCTGGGTTCGCTGGCCGCGGCCTGGCGCAACTCCGGCTACCTGGCCGCCGCCCGCGACAAGGCGCTGGCCCCGGACTCGCCGCTGATCGTCGAGGTGCTCGCCGCGTTCGACGCGCTGAGCGCCATCTACGCTGACGACCTCGCCGGCGCCGACTACGTCACCGTCGAGCCGTCGGTGGCGGCCACCGCGCTGCGGGCGATGCGCGACGCGGTCGCCGCGTCCTACGCCCGGCCGATCCTGGGCCGCGCCGAGTACGCGGCGCTCATGCGCCCGTGGCGGACGGTCTATCCGCGGGCCCGCTCGCACGAGCCCGACCTGGGGCCGGCCGCGGCGGACGTCAAGCGGGTGCTGGCGGCCCTGCCCGTGCTCGCCGGCCGCTGCCACGACCCCGACAGTCTCGAGGTCTTCGACGGGCTGCTGGTCAGCGCGCTGACCCGAGACGACTCCGCTCACCAGCAGGCCATGGACGCCGCGTTCGCGAGCGCCGTGGTGACGGGCCGGCGCCGGGTCTGGACGCTGGTGCGGCGCAGCGCCGCCGAGGGCTTCTGGCGGCTGTGCCCGGACTGCCGCAGCGCCCGGGTCGCCACCGACTCCAGCGAGGACCACCGGGTGATGGAGCTGTGCGCGGACCTGGCCTGCGCGCTGCTCGTCGAGGACCTCCTCGACGGCGACCAGTTCACCCAGCTCACCCGTCCCCTGCACACACTCATCCCGCTGCAGCATCGCGGCGGCTGACAGCAGCGCAGAGCGGCTGGACCCGGACGGTCGTCAGGTCCGGGGCCGGTAGACGACCAGCCGGGCCCCGCCCGGCGCGATCACGATGCGCTCGACTCCCTCGGTGACCTCGCCGTCGCAGGCGAACGGGAGCGCGCCGGCCTGCTCCGAGGAGATCAGCACCCGCTCCACGGTGCGCTGCTCGTAGACGCGGCTGCGCCCGAGCCGCCCGATGAGCACGGCGCCGACCAGGCGCAGCCGGGCCAGCGGCGCGGCCGCGTCGACGACCCGCAGGTCCAGGCGGCCCTCGTCGAGGCGGCCGCGGAAGGTCGGCGCGAAGCCGTCGGGATGGTAGACCCCGTTCCCGACGAAGATCAGCCAGACCCGGCGGCGTTCGTCGTCGATGCTCACCTCGAACGGCGGTTCGTGGCGCAGCACCCAGCACAGCGCGATGACCATCGCCGGCCACTTGCCGATGCGCCGCTCGAACCGCTCCCGGACAGCGACCATGTCCGGGTAGCCCCCGAGACTGGCCGTGTTCACGAAGATCCGGGCGAACCGGTCGAACGACGCCGAGATGCCGTCGGCCCGCCCGACGTCAACGGCGACGGCCGAGCCCTCCCGCACGGCGTGCACCGAGTCGCCCGCGCCGGACAGACCCAGGTCGGCGGCGAAGTGGTTGAGCGTGCCGGCGGGGAAGACCGCGAGCGGCAGACCATGGGCGAGCGCGACCTGCGCCGCCGAGTTGATCGTCCCGTCCCCGCCGGCGACGCCGAGCACGCGCGACGACGAGGCCGCCTCGGCGAGGGCCGCGCCCAGGTCGTCGGCCAGCCCGACCTCGACGACACGGGCCTTCGGCAGGTCGGCGCGCAGCACCGCCAGCAGCTCCGCATGGTGACCCTGGCCGGACCGGGCGTTGACCACCACGGTCAGGCCGTCACCGTGCGGTAGCGCCGGTGCCCAGGCCGACGCGGGGGCCGCCCGCGCCGGCGCCCACGGCCGGCGCGGCATCACCTTGGTCGTCAGCAGCCCGGCGCCGATGCCGAGCAGAATGCCCGCCAGCACGTCGCCGGGATAGTGCACCCCCACGTACACCCGGGAGAACGCCACGGTGGCGGCGAGCGCGGCCACGGGCACGGCGGCGCCGGGCGCGTCGAGCGCGACTCCGGTTGCGAAGGCGGCGGCCGAGGCGGCGTGCCCGGACGGGAACGAGAACGTCGTCAGATCCCGGGAGAGCCGGCGCAGCGGCGGGATGGTGTGCGCCGGCGGGCGGTCCCGGCGGAAGACCAGCTTGGCCGGTCCGTTGGCCAGGATGCTGGCCGCACCGAGCGCGAGCAGGCCACGGGCGGCCGCCGGACGGCGCCGGCCCCGGGTGGCCCCCAGCGCGCCCGCCACACCCCACCACAGCAACCCGTGGTCGGCGGCGTGCGACAGCCGCGGCAGCACCGGGTCGAGCAGCGGGCGCCCACCGGCCAGCGCGGTGAACAGCGACCTGTCCGCGCGGGTGAACGCGTGCACCGCCGTGCGACCCAGGGCGATGTCGCGGCGCATGAGCAGCCGCGCCCGTCGGCCCGCGAGCAGCCGGCCCGCGGTATGCCCGGCCACACCCAGATGCGCGGTCACGCCCGGATGCCCAATCACGCCCAGCGCGCTTGCCCCATGCTTGATCACGCGATGCCCGATCACGCGATGCCCGATCACGCCACGCCCGCCCGTCGATCTCGCCGCCACGCCGGCACCGTACCCACACCAGCGGCTGTTGGATCAAACCGGTCGAACGTCACACCCCGCGACACACCCCCACGGGGCCCCTCGACAGCTCGCCCCGCCCGGCCCCGACCGCCTGGCGATCAGCTGTGTCGGCGGTGGGTCAGACCGAGACGGGTGCCTGGCTGGTACGGCGCGGTGCGGGCGGACGCGGCACGCAGGCCACCCGCGGCAGCGTGCGGCGGGGCTCGATCGTCCGGCCGGTCGGCAGGATCTCACCGGTGTCCTCGAAGAGGATCACCCCGTTACACAGCAGGCTCCAGCCCTGGTCCCAGTGCTGGCTGGCCACCCGGGCCGCGTCCCGGTCCGCACTGTCCGCGGTGGGGCAGGGCGGGGAGTGCGGGCAGCCGTGGTGCGGCGGTGACACCGCGCGGGAGCCCGCGGACATGGAGGAAGGTTCTGGGTCGTCGCTCGACGCCTGGGGCGCCTGCGCGTCATCTGAAACACGAACACCTTGCACGGGCACCAGACGTTACGCCTCCTCGTAAGACGCGTCACACCGAGGCGCGCGTGAGGGGGGTGGCGTGTCTGCCGCGCCACACCCACAGTCCGGCGCGCAACCCCCCTGACCAGGGCGAGCGGAGCGCGGGGCCGACATGGATGGTCCGGGACGGACCACGGGGTGTCCGCAACGAGATACCGGTAACGGGCCAGGTGGACCAGATCGGTAGGTTACGGGGCTGTGGCCGAGCGATCTGCGGAACCGGCCGTCAGAATGGCTCGCGGACCCGCCCGGCCATAAAGGGGGTACGGACGATGGAGGGTGCTCGCGCCGGGCAACCCGTGGGCGCTGGTGGCGGCCGGGTGTTCGAGGTCTCGGTGGTGATGCCGTGCCTCAACGAGGCCGACTCGGTCGGCGTCTGCGTGCGCAAGGCCCTCGACGGCCTGGCCAGCGCCGGCGCCGTCGGTGAGGTCGTCGTCGTCGACAACGGATCGACCGACGGCTCGGCGAGGATCGCCGAGGAGGCCGGGGCGCGGGTCGTGGCGGAGTCGCGCCGCGGTTACGGCAATGCCTATCTGGCCGGTTTCGCCGCCGCCCGGGGAAGCGTGATCGTGATGGGCGACGCCGACGACACGTACGACTTCTCCGACCTGGCCGCCCTGCTCGCCCCGCTGCGTGCCGGCCGCGCCGACTACGTCCTCGGTTCGCGCTTCGCCGGGCAGATCCTGCCCGGGGCGATGCCATGGCTGCATCGCTACGTCGGCAATCCTGTTCTGACCGGCATCCTCAACCGGCTGTTCGACGTGCGCTCGTCCGACGCGCACTCGGGCATGCGGGCGTTCAGCCGCGAGGCGTACCTGCGGATGCGGCTGCGCTGCGAGGGGATGGAGCTGGCCAGCGAGATCGTCATCGCCGCCGGCCGCGCCGGGCTGCGCATCGAGGAGGTGCCGATCACCTACCACCCGCGGGTGGGTGACTCGAAGCTGCACTCGCTGCGCGACGGCTGGCGCCACCTGCGGTTCATGCTGATGCTCGCGCCGCGCCACCTGTTCGTCCTGCCCGGCCTGGTGCTGCTGGCGCTGGGGCTTGTCGGGCAGGCGGTGCTGCTGCCCGGCTCGCTCAACCTCGGGTTCCACCGCCTGGACCTGCACTTCTCGGTCCTGTTCGCGCTGATGGCGTTGCTGGGTTGGCAGCTGGTGCTGCTCGGTGTCTGCGCCGACGTGCACAACCACGCGGTCGGCTGGCAGGAGCGGCGGCGCTGGCCGCTGCCCCAGATCCACCGGTGGTTCACCCTCGAGCGGGGCCTCGCGCTCGGCACCGGCCTGTTCGCCGTCGGCTTCGTCGTGGACGCGGTGGTGCTCGGGCGGTGGCTGGCGAACGACCTCGGCCCGCTCAACGAGATCCGGCCCGCGCTGTTCGCCATGACGCTCATGGTGCTCGGTGCACAGACCGCTTTCGGCTCGTTCTTCCTGCGTCTGCTCACCGCCGGCCCCAGCGGCGAGCACCAGCGCTCCACCGCCCGCCCGGCGGCCGCGGAGCGGGCCCCCGAGGACCCCACCGGTGGCGCGCCGCTGGTGCCGATGCACTATGAGAGACAGGCCCCGCACGACCCACAGGCGCACGAGGACAGGCCAGCACGGCCGGAGAGATCGGATCGCCCGGACCCACCGGACCACCCGGCCGAGGCCGTCGGGTTCTGACGAACGGCAGGCAGCACGATGTTCGTCCTGGGCAGGCAGCAGTTCCCGCCCCCCGATGGCGACAGGGACGTCCACGCTTCTCCCGAGTCCACGTACCCGGATCTCGCGAACGCCGCGCCGGCGCCCGTCCCAGGTGGCGCGGGTGCCGGCGCCGGTGTCGCTGTGGAGGCGTTCCCGCCGTCGCCGCCGTCTCCGTGGTGGGCGTCGCGGCTGGTCCGGCACCTGCCGTTCGCGGTCATCCTGATAGCGGGCGCCGTGCTGCGGGTGGTAGCCGCCTACGCGTACCGGCCGGCGTTCGAGTTCAGTGGTGACTCCTACGCCTACCTACGCCTGGCGACGCTGCGCTCCCCCGATCCGATGCGCCCGGCCGGGTATCCCGCGTTCCTGCGGCTGATGTCGTTCACCGACGACCTGTGGTGGGTCACCGTCGTCCAGCACGTCGCCGGGCTCGCCCTCGGCGTCGCGCTGTACGCGCTGCTGGTACACCGCCGGGTGGCCGCGCCGATCGCCGCACTCGCCGCCGCGCCGATCCTGCTCGACGCCTACGAGCTGGTCATCGAGCACTACGTGATGGCCGAGACGCTGTTCGCCGTCCTGCTCGTCGGGGCGCTGATCGCGCTGACCTGGTCGCCGCAGCCGTCGGCCTGGGCCTGTGCGGGTGCCGGGCTGCTGCTGGCGGCGGCGGGGCTCGTGCGCACCATCGGGGTGGCGATCGCGGCGCTCGTCGTGCTGTACCTGCTGGTGCGGCGGGTGGGCTGGCTGCGCTTCGGCGGGTTCGCGACGGCGCTCGCGGTGCCGCTGATCGCCTACGCCGCCTGGTTCCACGACGCCCACGGGAAGTACGCCCTCACCGGCGGCGACGCGGTGTGGATGTACGGCCGGGTAGCTCCGATCGCCGAGTGTGACCGGCTCCAGCTCAAGCCGGCGGAGCTCGTCCTGTGCTCCCCGCATCCCGTCGCCGAGCGGCCCGATCCGAGCTACTACGTCTGGAGCGGCACCAGTCCGCACTGGAAGCTGCCCGGCACCCAGGACGAGAAGGACGCGCTGCTGCGCGACTTCACCCATCAGGTGATTCGCCACCAGTTCGGCGACTACACCCGGATGGTCACCGGCGAGGTCGTCCACTACTTCCGCCCTGGCCGTCCCGTCGGGCAGCGGGACTGGCCCGACGCGACCTGGCGCTTCCCCGCCGCGCACGTGCCGCGCTACCTGCACAACAGCGAGCCCCTGCTCGCCTTCCACGGCGACGGCGCCACCAGGTCCGTCCACGAGCCCATGTCCGGCCATCTGCGGGCCTACCAGCGTGTCGGGTTCACGCCCGGGCCGGCCCTGGCCGCCCTGCTGGTGCTCGCCGTGGTGGCCGTCGTCGTGCCCGCCCGGCGCTTCGCGCCCCGCCTCGGCGTGCGCGGGGCCGCGGCCCGGCGCCGGTGGCGGGACCAGTCGCTCGAGCACCGCCGGCTGCGTGCCGACATCGCGCTGCTCGCCGCCGCAGGGCTCACGATGCTGGTCGTACCAGCCGCCACCGTCTGCTTCGACTACCGGTACATGCTGCCCGTGCTCCTCCTGTTCCCGCCGGCAGCCGCCCTGGCGACGCGCCGACTGGTCCTCGTCCGCCGCTCGCGCCGCGAACCCGACGAACCGCCCCGGGCCAGTACTCCCGACCCCGTGGCTGGAACGGACCCCTACACGGACCCCGGCGCTGAGCCGTTCGAGCGGGGTCCCTTCGACCCGGTCCAGACGCTTGCCGACGCTCCCGACACCACCCGTCCGAACCCCGCACGCCGCCGCCACCGGCGCTGACCCACAGTCAGCGGGCTTACCACGCTCCGCTCCCGCCCTTCCAGCGCTCCCCCTCCCCTTCCTGCCTCTCTCCCGTCCGTCTCCCCCTCCCGCGCCTGCCCAGCCCGCCGCTCGTCGCTTCGCGCGACGCGGCGCTCGCGTCGCGCCGAGGCCGGTGCACGGTCCCGTCACCGAAACCGTGCCCATTTCTCGGCATCATGCACGCGAAGCCACTAATGGGTAGCAGGACCACCGCCTAGGGTGGTGGCTGGGTTTCGGGGGGTGGACGGAGTGGGCGAGGGCGGTCAGCGGGTCCAAGGGAGGCCGACGCGAGGGGCCTCCATCGCCGGGCAGGTGTCCATGACGACGTCCAGGCCCGCCTCCCCGGCACGGAGGGCCGCCGCGTCGTCGCGGACGCCGAGCTGAAGCCACACGGCCCTCGCACCGATCTTCACCGCGTCGTCCACGACCGGCCCGGCGAGCTCCGACCGGACGAAGACGTCGACGACATCCACCGGAAAGGGGATCTCGCCGAGGGTCGCGTAGCCCTGCTCCCCGGCCACCGTCGGCGCGGACGGATGGACGGGCACCACCCGCTTGCCATTGCGCCGCAGGTATTCCGCGATGGAGAACGCGGTCCGGCGGGTGTCGTTGGACAGGCCGACCACCGCCCATACATCGGTATCGGTCAGCAGGCGGCGGATCGTGGCGTCGTCTCCATAGCGCATACCCACGCTCAACCCCGGGGACGGTCCGCGTCATCCGGGGCGCGGTCGCGAGCTGGATATCGTCGCCACTGTGGTGCCGAATCGCCACGGTGGCGTGCCGATCGGCACGACAGTCGCACGCGGGCGGCGGCCGAGGCCGGGATGAGCGTCAACGGATGCGAGCGAATGAGTAATGAGTGATGTCGCGGCGGTGGTCTTTGACCTGGACGGGGTTCTCATCGACTCCGAGCAGGTGTGGGACGACGTACGTCGGGCCTACGTCCGCGAGCGCGGCGGGCGGTGGCAGGCCGACAGCACGGCCCGCATGATGGGAATGAGCACGGCCGAGTGGTCGGCGTATCTGGCGAGTCTCGGGGTACCCGGCACGCCGGAGGCAATCGCGGACGAGGTCCGGCAGCTGGTCGCGGACCGGTACGGCGCGGCACCGCCGGTGCTGCCAGGGGCCGCGGGCGCGGTGCGTACGCTCGCGGCGCTGCATCCGCTGGGCCTGGCCAGTTCGTCGCCGCGGTCGCTCATCGAGCTGGTGCTGGGGCACGCCGGGCTCGCGCCGCTGTTCGCGGCGGTCGTCTCGTCCGAGGAGGTCGATCGAGGCAAGCCTGCGCCGGACGTCTACCTCGAGGCCGCGAGGCGGCTGGGCGTGCCCGCCGGTGGGTGTGTGGCGGTCGAGGACTCGGCGAACGGGCTGCGGTCCGCCGCCGCGGCCGGGATGGCGGTCGTGGCCGTCCCGAACGCTCACTTCCCCCCGGGTGAGGAGGCGCTGCGTCTCGCCGACGCTCGGATCTCCACCACTGCGGACCTCAGCCCCGAGGTCATCAACGCCGCCGCCACCGCCCACTCCAGCGGCGCCGCCACCTGATCACAGGCCCGGCCCCCAGGCTGCCGAGAGGAGGGGGCCGGTCTGGCGAGGGCCCGTCGCACGCGCGGCGGCGCGCATAAGATGATCGTGTGAACAACGCGGGCGTCGGCTCCAGCCGTCCGGAGGTGCTCCGGTGAGCAAGCACGAGGTCACCCTGTCCGCCTCCGCCGAGCGGGATCTGGCGAAGCTCGCCGAGCTCACCCGCTCGGAGGTGCGCCGCTTCCTCGACGGCAAGCTGCGCGACGACCCGGCCAAGGCCGGCACGCCGATGCCCGGCGAGCAGGTCGGCATGTTCGAGGCGGCCACCCGGACCTGGCGGCTCCTCTACCGGGTCGACGCCAACACCCGCACCGTGCGGGTCATGGTCGTCGCGCCGCGCGGCTCCCGCTCCCGGATCGTGCCGAGCGCCGGCAGCAGCGGAACCGCCGCCGGCTGGCGGCGCATCTGAGCCCCTCAGAGGCCTGGGGAGAGCCGGGCCCGCGCCCGGAGCGTCAGGAGACGTTGACACCGAAGTCGAGGGCGATGCCGCGCAGGCCGGTGGAGTAGCCCTGGCCGACCGCACGGAACTTCCACTCGCCGCCGTAGCGATAGAGCTCGCCGAAGATCATCGCGGTCTCTGTGGAGGCATCCTCGGTGAGGTCGTAGCGGGCGACCTCGGCGCCGGTGGTTGCGTCGGTGACGCGGATGAAGGCGTCCCGGACCTGGCCGAACGTCTGGCGGCGCGCATCCGCGTCGTAGATCGACACGGTGAAGACGACCTTGGAGGCCTGCGGGGTCAGGGTCTGCAGGTCGACGGTGATCTGCTCGTCGTCCCCGCCCCCACCGCCGACCAGGTTGTCACCGAGGTGACGGACCGCGCCGTCCGGGCTGACCAGGTTGTTGAAGAAGACGAAGTAGCTGTCGGACAGCACCCGCCCGACCTCGCTCACGACGATGGCGCTCGCGTCGAGGTCGTAGTCGGCGCCGCTGGTCTGGCGCACCTTCCAGCCGAGGCCCACCGTCACCGCCGTGAGGTTGGGCGCGACCTTGCTCAGCGAGACGTTCCCGCCCTTGGACAGCGACACGGACGACATGGCACCACCCTATTACCCGCCGACCCGACCGGGACATCCCGTGTTCAACCCGCCGACGAGCTGCGGACGTGCACACCACAGGCCTACCCAAGGCAGGCGCCAAGCGGCGCTCGACGCCGACGGCCTTCCGCCAACACAGTGCCATGCAGGCCTCGTGCCGAGGCAATAGCACGGCCCGGGTCCCCTATGCCGCTTCTATCCCTCGGCACGACGCGGCCGGCACCCCTTCAGGATGACGCGAAGGCTATCCCCCACGCCGAGACGGGCGTCGGAGATGACCGCGCGTGTCTCGGCGTGACGGCCGTCAGGGCGCGGCGGTGAGGGACCAGCGGTCGGGCGTGCCGCGTTCGACGCGGGCGGTGCCGGTGGTGGCGAGGGTGGCGAGGCACGCGAGGGTGTCCGTGACGGCGTTCTGCAGCGCGATGCCGCGCAGGTTGCGCAGCGGGCGGTGCCAGGTGACGAAGGCGGCCAGCTCCCAGGCGGTGCTGGCGCCGGCGCGCAGGCCCTCGACGACCTCGGCGATCCGGCCGCGATGGTGGGCGTCGAGCTCGGCGAGACGGTGGTCCAGAGCCGTGAAGCGGTGCTCGTGGGCGGGCAGCACCTCGCTGGCGTCAAGGTCACGCAGCCGCGCCAGGGAACGCAGCTGGTCGCCGAGGGGATCCGGATTGGTCTCGTCGGGCACGGGGGTGCCGACCGGAGTCACCGGCAGCACGTGGTCGCCGGAGAGCAGCAGTCGGTGGGCGGGTTCCCAGAACGTCAGGTGGCCGGGTGAGTGCCCGGGCGTCCACAGGGTGTGCAGATCCCACCCGGGGATGTCGGGACGGTCCCCGTCCTCGAGCAGGACGTCGGGGCGCGGGAGGGTGCGGGCGGCCAGGTACTCGCTGGTGAGCAGGCTCTCCGTGACATCGGCGGGGACGCCAGCGCCGGCCAGCACGTCGGCGAGGTGGTCGGCGAAACCGTGCTCGGCGCGGGCAAGCACCTCGTCGTCGAGCGGGTGCAGGGAGACCCAGGCGCCGGAGGCCGCCCGGATGCGGGCGGCCAGCCCGTAGTGGTCGGGGTGGGCATGGGTGACGAGGACGCCGCGGACCTCGTGCACGGAGGTGCCCATCAGGGCGAGGCCGTCCTTGAGCGCGGTCAGCGCCTCGTCCCAGTCCCAGCCGGCGTCGATGAGGTACGGGCCGTCGAGGGATTCGATGACGTAGACGAGGGTGTAGGACGGCATGCCGAGCGGCAGTGGGATCGGCACGCTCCACAGCCCGGGGCGGACCTGCTCCACCGGAGGCAACGGCCGCCGCCAGCGCAGCGCCGCCCGGTCCGCGGCCAGCGGCTCCTCGCCGGCGCGCTGCGCGGGCGGCCCAGGCGTCACCAGCGGCCCAGGCGTCACCAGCGGCCCAGGCGTCACCAGCGGCCCAGGCGTCACCAGCGGCCCAGGCGTCACCAGCGGCCCAGGCGTCACCAGCGGCCCGGGCGACACGGCTCTCCGCCCGGAATCGGACGTGGTCACGATCTTCCTCCCGCGGGTCAGGGGACCACCGACGGCCGAGCCGGGTGGCGACGCCCCGCCGGCGTCGGATCCGTTTTGAGGATACCCACGGACCCCGCGAGGATCGTCCGCCGCGAGGTGCGGGTGGGCAGGGACACACCCGGGCGGCGGTACCGGACCAGGCCGTGAACCGCCCGGCACACACCACCCACAGCCAGCGGACGGCGCCAGCGGAATCCCGTGCGGACGGCGCCTTCGCGCCCGGGATCCGTCGGGCACCATCCAGGCGGCCGCCCGCTATTAGGTGCTCTGAATTAGGCACGCGTGCGCCGCGACAATCGCGACTGCGCGCGTGCCCTAGAGTCGGGAGGATGATCGAACCCCCGGCGCCTGGCGACCGGCCGCCCACGGCGGTCGGTCTCGTCGGCGACGTCGGGATGGTGCGCCGACTCAAGGCGCTCGCGCTCACCGGTCCCCTGCACGATCTCGACACCCGCAAGGCGCTCCAGAGCGGCGCGGACCTCACCGTCTACGCCATGGCGGAACTCGGCCTGCACGCCATCGACCTGGTCACCGTGGCGATGGACTTCGACCGCGGCGCCGACCACGACCAGGTGCTGCGCCGGCTGGTGCCGCTGGCCGCCGCCCAGGCCCCAGGCCGGGCCGCCACCGAGCACGAGCGGGTCGCGGCCTGGGTGCTGCACAGCCTCATCAACGTCGGCAACGTCAACCGCGGCTTCGACGCCGGCTACGGCACGCTGCACGCCGACGGCCGCTACGAGCGCCGGCGGTTCGACTTCAAGCTGCTCGTCGAGCTCGCCGACCCGCATGGCGAGATCTACCTGCGGGCCACCGACGAGGCGGTCACCGTCCTGGTCGGGGCGCTGGACACCGACATCACCTCGGCGCAGGTCGCCGCCGAGGTGGCACTCGACACCCTGATCCGCCGCGGCCGGCTCGCCGATGCCCGCGCCGCCGCGGAGGCGGCCCGCTACCGCACCGTCCAGTACGCCGAGCAGCTGCGCCGCCAGCTCGACGCGACCCGGCGCAACGTGCTCGCCGTCGACTGGCTGCACGCCGTGCCCGCTCTCGTCGACGAGGCGCTGACGCACGTCGAGCAGCGCTACCGGCACGAGACGGCGATCCTCACCCACATCCGCCGGTACCGCGACTCGGCCGACGACCCCGACCACAAGCGCCAGGCCGCCGACCTGGTGACGATCGTCGGGGACTGCATCCGCCGGCACACCCAGCTGCAGGCACGCCTGCTCGAGGCCGGGGCGGTGTTCCGGGCCGAGCAGGACCGCCAGCAGTTCGCCACCGCCCCCGCCCGCGGCGGGCTTGACCTGCACGCCCAGCTGCTGGTGCCGACCCTGGCGCTGCCCGCCGGTGACGCCGAGCGCCCCGCGCAGGCCTTCTTTCCCGGCGCCGTCGGCGTGCGGGCCCCACGGGCGCCGCGGATCCTGGACCTCGTCGACCTGCTGCTGCGCCCGCCGGTGGAACGCGATCCGCTCGGCGTGGAAATCGTCGAGGCGGAGCTTTCAGCGTTCACCGAGCCTCCACGCTTCGACGACCAGACCTGGGCGGGCGCGCTGCGCCTGTTCGACGTCGACCCCGCCGTCCCACGCCGGCTGTCCGCGCTGCTGGCCGACGCCCGCCGGGCCGGTGAGCGGGACGTCGCGGAGCTCGTGGTGCTGCTGGCGCTGCACGCGGTCAGCCCGCGCATCGACGCCGCCCGGCAGGCGGGCGACGAGACACTGGCGGTCGCGGTCGACGACGGCACCGAGCTGGACGACCCGGAGTTCGGCGGCGCCGACCTGCTCGTCGGCCGTGCCCGCCTCGTTACACCCGCTCCGCCACCAGGAGCAACGGCAACGGCAGGTACAGCGGTAGCAGGTGCAGAAGCTGCAGCAGCTGCAGCAGCTGCAGCAGGTTCGGGAGCAGCAGCAGCAGGTACAGGAGTGGGGGCGGGAGCCGGCGGTGGGTGAGCAGGAGCGTGCGGTGCAGGAGGCGGCCCGGGACGCGGCGCGGCTGCTGTCGTTCGGGCTGCGGCCCCGGCTGGTGCCGGCCCGGGACGTCGACTACCGCGACCTCGTCCGGCGTTATCTGCGTGACAACGGGTTCGCGGCGCTGACCCAGGCGGTGGCCGCCGGTCTCGGCCTGGTGGTGCTGGACGTCTCCGAGCGCGCCGGCATCGTGCCCGTGGGTGCGGAGGACTCGGCCTTCGCCATGCGCGTCGGCGACTACGCCCGGCGCGCCGGTGGGGAGCACCGGGCCGCCGACCGCCTGTTGCACGCCCTTGCCCAGCTTGCCGTCGCGGCGCTCGCCTACCCGCGGCCCGCCGACCTCGCCGACGCCTCCTACGTGGGACGGGTCAGCGTGCACGGTGTCGACGCCTTCGTCCGGGAAGCCTGCCGCGTCCTCGAGGAACGCGCCGCCGAGGAGGACCACGCCGTCGACCCGCCGCTGGACGCGCCGCGGTTGGAGGCCGCCTGGCGGCTGTACGCCCGGCGCGCGTCGACGGGCACCACCCGGGACGCCCGCCGGCTCGCCGGCTCCACCACCGGCATCGTCGCCCGGGCGATGAACGTCCTGGTCGAGTCCGGCTGTCTCGTCCCCGTCGGGGAGGAGGCCGGCGGCACGTTCCGGACGACGCCGCGCTATCAGGTCCAGGTCCGGGAACTGGCCGCGGATGCCGCGTTCGAGGAGCTGCTGGCGCTGGGCGTCGTCACTGTCACCGACGGCGCCGGGACGGTACGGGTGCTCGACGACGAGCCGGTGCTGCCGGGCGTGCCCGCGCCCGGGGCCACGGACGCCTCGGCCACGGACGCCTCGGCCACGGACGCCTCGGTCCGGGTGGCCGCGGATGTATGAGCTGTCCCGCGTGCGGCTGCACGCGATCGGCCCGCCGGGAGCACGCTTCGCCGATGTGACGCTGGACCTGTCCGGCGTCGGTGCCGAGGTGACCGGCCCGCGCCAGGATGCCCTGTTCCCCGCTGCTCGGACCGCGGCGCCCGCCATCGCCGCGTCCCCCGTCGCGGCGCCGTCCGTCGCGGCGTCCTCCATCACGGCGGCCGAGGACCCGCGACAACGGCCCCGGCGTCCTTCCCCCGCGACCGTGCTGTTCCTGGAGAACGGCGGTGGGAAGAGCGTGCTGATCAGGCTGATCTTCTCGGTCGTGCTGCCGGGACGCCGGCAGGTCGTCGGCACGTCCAACGGCCGGGTGCTGGACAACTTCGTGCTGCCCGGCGACTGCGGGAACGTCGTCTGCGAGTGGCAGCACGCGGTGACCGGGCAGCGGATCATCACCGGAAAGGTCAGCGAGTGGCGTGGGCGCGTGGGCGCGGACGCCGGGCGGCTCGCCGAGGCCTGGTACTCGCTGCGGCCCGGCGGCGACCTGGAGATCACGTCGCTGCCGTTCGCCGTCAACGGGCGTCAGGTCACCCTTGCCGGGCTGCGGTCCCGCCTGCAGGACGCGCACACCGCCGACCCGTCGCTCGCGCTGGCCTGGGAAACCCACCAGGGCGCGTGGAGCGAGCACCTCGACCTCATCGGCCTCGATCCCGAGCTGTTCCGCTACCAGCGGGCGATGAACGCCGGCGAGGGCGAGGCTGCGGAGGCGTTCTCGTTCGGCAGCGACGAGCAGTTCGTGGACTTCCTGCTGCGGGCCGTCACCGCGCCGGAGGATCCGGAGGGCGTCGCGGATGTCGTCGACGGCTACGCGGCCCGGCTCGCGGAACGGGCCGCGCTCGACGCGGAACGCGTGTTCGTCGCCGGTGCGCTGGAACGGCTGCAACCGCTGGTGGACGCGGTGCGCCAGCGGGCCGAGGCCGGTGCCGAGCATGGCGTGGCCCGGGCCCGCGCCGCCGAGCTGCTCGACGGTCTGGCCGCCCGGGTGCGTCAGGACACCGCCAGCCTCGACGGGCTCACGGCCGAGACGGACGTCGCCCGCGACGCGGAACGGGAGGCCGACCGGCTCCGGGCGCGCCGGTTCGGCGAGGTGCTCACACTGCGCCGCCGGATCGCCGAGCTGCGCGTCGAGGCCGCCGAGCATGACCGCGACCGCCTCGTCGCAGCGGCCGCCGGTGCCGCGGCCGAGATCGACGCCTGGCGGGCGACCGAGCAGGTCCTGCGCCTGGCGGCCGCCACCGCCGAGGCCGGTCGACTGTCCCGACTGATCGCCGACGCCGAGGACGCCGCGGCGCCGGCGCTTGCCGACCGCGACGACGCCGCCCGGGCATTGCTGCGCGGCCTGCGCCGACTCGCCGCCGCCTCGACCGAGGCCGCGCAGGCCGCGGACACGCAGGCAGCCCGGCATGAGCGTCAGGCCGCCGCGGCGGAGGCGACTGACCGCCGCGCGAGTGACGAAGCGGCCACGGCGCGCGCCCAGGAGCAGGCTCTGCGACACCGCCGGGACGAGGCCCGCGACGCCCTCGCCGCGGCTGTCCGCTCCGGCCTGCTCGCTCCCGGTGACACCGATCCCGCCCGGGCGGCCCGACAGGCGGCGGCCCACGCCGACCAGGCCGCGGCGGCCGTGCGCGACGCGCTCACCCGCGCCACCCACGCCCAGGATCGCCGCCTCGTCGACGACACCACCCGCGCCGCCGAGGCCCGCGCCGCCGCCCACACCGCACTGGACCGGCTCACCGGGCAGCGCGCGGCGCTGCGGTCGGACGCGGCGGCGCTGCTCGCCGACGGCCGACTCGCCGCGCTGCTCGCCACCCCCCGCCACGCCACCGGCACCGGCACCACCAGCACCGACGCCGACAGCACTGACGCCGACAGCACTGACGCCGACAGCACCGAGGCCGACAGCACCCCAGAGCCGACAGCCGGCCGCGGTCAGGTGGCGGACGCGGGGGCCGAACTCGATGCGGTCGCCGAGGCGGGCGCGGGGCGGTTGACGGAGGCGATCGCGGCCGCCGAGGCGCGCCAGCTCGAGCTGTCCCTGGCCGCGGATGCCGATCGGCGGCTGCTCGGCGCGCTCGGCGGTGGCGGTCTGCGCCCACCGCGCGATGAGGTCACCGCCGCGGTCGAGGCCCTGCGGGCCGCCGGGATCGCGGCCGTGGCAGGCTGGACGCACCTTGCGCATGCCGTGCCGGCGCCCGCGCGCGAGCGGATCGTTCACGGCCGCCCGCATCTCGCCGACGGCGTCGTCATCACCGACCAGACCGGGCCTGCCCGCGTGCGCGAGGCGCTGGCCGCCGCCGCCCTGCTGCCGGACAGCATCGTCGCCGTCGGCGCGGTGGAGGAGCTGCTCGAGGACGCCGACCCGGTCATCGACGGGGAACGGGTCCTGCTCGTGCGGCCGAACCCGGCTCTGTACGATGCCGAGGCCGCCGCCCTCGAGCGCGGCGTGATCCGGTCCCGCCAGGACGAACGGGCCGCGCTCGCCGCCGAGCTGACCGCTCGCCTCACCACCGACCGCGACCTCGCCGCGGCCCTCTCCCGCTGGCGACGTGGCTGCCCTCCCGGCCACCTTGGTCATCTGGACGAGCAGATCGCCGCCGCCCGCTCCGACCTCACCGCGGCCGAGGACGATCTCGCCGCGACGAGACGAGCCGCGGCCGCGGCCGAACAGGCCGCCCGCTCCGACCTCGCCGCGGTCGAGCCACTGCGTGCCGCCGCGGCGCAGGCGGCCGAGCGAGCCACAGCACTTGACCGGCTGGTCCACTCGGCCGGTGATCCCGACGCCCTCTACCGCGACATCGACCAGGCCGCCGCCGTCGTGGCCGATCGGCTGGCGCAGGCCCGGGCCGCACGCGACCACGCCGGCGCCGAACGCCGGGCCGCCGCGGAAGCCGTCCGCCGCGCCGACGAGGCCCGCCGCAACGCCGACGCGGCCCGAGCCGAAGGCGCCGCCATCGTCGGAGCCTCGGACGCCACCTTTGCTGACGCCTCCACCTCCACCGCTGCCCACGCCGACGCCGACGCCGACGTCCCCGCGGAAGCGGAGCCGCCGGTCGCCGTGCTGCGGGCCGCCTACGAGGCGGCGGGTAGGACCTATGCCCAGGTCGAGGTCGGCGCGGACCTGCGGGGTGAGGTGGAGCGGGCCGGACGGGAGGAGGCCGCGGCCCGGGCCGGCGTCGAGGCGGTGCAGGCGGCGGTCCGGGCGCGGGCCCGGGAGCTGCTCGCCGGGACCAGTGGCGGGGACAGCGCGACCCGGGCGGCCGGTGAGGCGCGCGCCCGGCGGGAGGCCGCGGCGATCGGTACCGACCTGGACGAGGCCCGCGAGCGGCTCGGCGCCCTGCGCGAGGAGCTGCGCGCCGCCACCGCCGAGGCGCGCCGGTTCGAAGCCGGGGCGCTCACCGGAGACCGCGTGCCGGCCGATCTCGACCAGGCCGAGGCGATGGTGCGCGACGCGTCGGCCGCCGTGGCCGCCGCCGAGCGGGAGCACGCGCGGACGCGGGCCCGGCGGGAGGAGCTCGTCGAGCTGTCCGCCCGCCGCGGCGACGACCTGGCCGCCTTCGGCGCTGTCGTGGAGAACCTCGCCGATCTCGTGGCCAGCGGCCAGTCCGGCGACGCACCGCCGACCCCCACCGCCGCGGCCACCGCCGGGTCCGCGCCCTCATCCGCGTTCGCCGGAGATGCGGCGCAGGCCCGCGAGGCCGCCCGGCAGGTCCGGCTGGTCCTGCGGGAGACGGCGGCCGGGTACGGCCAGGCCGCCGCGGCGGTGCGCGCCGCGGCCGAGGCCGCCAGCACCTGGGCCGCACAGGACCGGTTCGACGTCGTGCGCACCCCCGCCCGCCGCCAGATGCTGCGCGCCGGACGAGAGACCGTGGCCGACTCGGCGGCCGCCTGGGCCGCGGCGCTCGCCCCGCGGCTACGCAGCCTCGACGAGGACCTGTCCCACATCGGCCGCAACCGCGAGGCGATCGTCGCCCGGCTGGAGGGCATGGTACGGGCCGCGCTCGGCACGCTGCGGACGGCCGGCAGGTTGTCCCGGCTACCCGACCAGCTCGGGGACTGGTCCGGCCAGGAGTTTCTGCGCATCACCTTCGCCGAGCCCGACGACCGGGCGCTGACCGAGGCCCTCGGCCAGGTCGTCGACGACACTGCCGCCGCCGCGATGCAGGCGTCGGGCGCGGGTGGGGGTAGCCAGGGCGGGGCACGAACGGGCAGGTCGGCGGGCATCGCGCGGCGCGACGGGATGGGGCTGCTGCTGCGCGGCGTGCGGGCGGCGATGCCGCGCGGCGTGCGGGTGGAGATCCTCAAACCGGACGCGGTCCTGCGCACCGAGCGGGTGCGGGTCAGCGAGCTGGGCGATGTCTTCTCCGGCGGCCAGCAGCTCACCGCGGCGATCATCCTCTACTGCACGATGGCCGCCCTGCGGGCCAACGACCGCGGCCACCTGCGGGCCTCGCATGCCGGTGTGCTCTTCCTCGACAACCCGATCGGCCGGGCGAGCGCCGGGTACCTGCTCGACCTGCAGCTCGCGGTCGCCGATCGGCTGGGCGTCCAGCTCGTCTACACCACAGGCCTTTTCGACACCGCGGCCCTGTCCGCCTTCCCGCTGATCGTCCGTCTACGCAACGACGCCGACCTGCGCGCGGGGCGCAAGTACCTGCGCGTCGAGGAGCATCTGCGCCCCGGGCTGACCCCACCCGAACCGGCCGGGCCGGCTGGGACGACCATGGGGATGATCACTGCGACGCGGCTGTTCGCGCGACCCCGCGCCGCCGGCGACGGTGCCGGGGGCGCGCAGCTCGTCGGGTAGCGCGCGGGGCAGATCGGCCCCGATGTCCGCGTCCTGACCGGGGAAGATCGCCGGCTAGCTACTGTCTGAGCTGGCGTTACTCGTTAGAGTCAGCACCGGGCCCCGTCGGGACACGGTCCGGGACTTGGCGGGCGCCCCGAGAGCTGCCATGATGATGAAAGCCGCCCGGCACCCCCCGAGCCGGGCGGCACCATCATGTTCGGCCCACGCGCGCCCGGCCGGCGATCGAGCCGGCGGGCCCCGCCGGTCAGCGCGGGCACGGCAGCACGGACAGCTGCCCCGGCAGCTGGGCCCGCTTGCCGTTGAGGTCCGTCACGGATGCCGTGTAGGTGAGCGTGCCGGTCTGTGTGGGAGCCGTGAGCTGGCCGGTCCAGGTGGAGCGGGTGCCCGAGGCCGTGCCGAGGTCCATGGCCAGGGTCTGGTTCTTACCTCCGGGCAGCGCGGCAGCGAGTTGGACGGTGAAGATCCCGACCGCGTCATCAGCCGTGAGGGTGATGGTCGTGGTACTGGCCGCCGCAGCGCTCGCGCCCGCTGCCGCTGTGGCCGGTGTCGGCGGCGGATTGCCGGCCGCCGTATCGCCGCCCTGCGCCGCGCCTGCGGCTGCCGGCTGGCCTCCTACCGGCTGGCCTCCCGCCGGCTGGCTGTTGCGGGTGGGCGCGCCAGCGTTGGCACCGGCCGTCGTCGGGCAGCCCGCGCGCACGATCTGCGCCGGCGCGGCCGTCACGGACATGATCCGGGGCGAGTCATCCACACTGGCGGTGATCCGCAGGTCGCCGCCGCCGCTGCCGCCCCGCGCCTGAACGGGAACGGTCACGTCGACGGGCCCCGCCGGCGCCTTCGCCCGGTCGAGGGTGATCATGAGCGGGACCTGTGCCCCGGGGCTGACCTGCCGCTGGTTCGGGACGACGGAGAGCCACGCGGGCGTGCCGCCGACGACCACGTCGACGGGTGCCGTCCCGTCGCCGCGCAGGTTGACCCGCCAGACCGAGTCCACCTTCCCGAGGTTCACCGAGGTCGTGCTCAGCCCGAGCACCGGTCCACTCGGCCGTGGCGCCACTCCGCGGCGCGTGGCACCCACTCCCCCACCGCCCACGGTGCCCGTACCGGCACCGGCAGTCGGGGAGGCCACCACCGGATCCGTCGGGACGACGTCGGCCGGCCCGGGAAGCGCCGTCGAAAACGGCGTGGACCCGCCCGCGCGCCCCGAGGTGGGCGTGGCGGCCAGTACGTCGGGCGGTGCGCTGCCGAGCGGGCCGCGCTGCGAGCTCTGGGCGCCCGGACGACCGGCGTGGCCGTTCTCCTCCAACCGGAGGCGCAGTATCACCAGGCTTGCCGCCAGCACCGCGAGCGCGGCGGCCGCCGCCGCGATCCGGCCCCACCGGATCGGCAGAATCCGGCCCGATCGGCCCCAGGGAGAACGGTGACGCCCCGCCGAACCGGGACCCCCCGCAACATCGTGCGTCATTACGCTCGAGGCTAGGCCGACGGATCACCTCCCAAGGGCCAAATCGCTCGCTTGCGTCACCAACTCGGCAAAATATTCACTCTGTTTCATCGATGTGACCGGCCGTGCCGGCCGTACGGCCGTGCCGGACCGCCCGGCGACCCCACCAGACCCACCAGGACAGCGTCCAGGTCACCAGCGCGAACCCGAACAGCAGATCCTCGACCGGGGCATAGGCGATGCGCGGTCCGAGGATGGCACCCGGGTCGTAGACGACGATCCCGAACCCGGTGAGGACTCCGTTGGCAATCAGCTGGAACACAATGATGATCGCGTACGAGGTCCAGAAGATCCGCCGGGTCAGCAGCCGGGTACGCAGCACCCACAGGTCCGCGCCGGCCGCGGCGGCAACGCCGATCACCGCCAGTGCGGAGTAGCTCACGGCTGCCCGCCGTCCAGCCTGTCAGAGGCGGGGGGCTCGTCGCCGACCGGCCAGCGGCGCACTACGCGCACGGCCTCCAACGTGAGGATCGCGCAGATCGGAACGACGAGGAAGAACAGCAGCTCGTCGAGGGGCAGCCGGCCCGGCAGCCGGATGCCGGTGACCGAGCGTGGGTCGAAGCTCCAGTGCCCGGCCCCGATGGCGTACACATCCCAGGCCACGAAGACCGCCACGACCGGCAGCAGGGTCAGGGCGAGCCGGCGCGGGCGGGCATAGACACGGGTGCCGAGGAACCGTTCGAGCGGGGCCGTGCCGAGCAGGCAGCCGGCAAGAACCGCCAGATAGCTCAGATGCCGCATCGACGCTCCTGCCGCCGGGTGTCCTCGGCCAGCCCGCTCAGTTCCGCCAGCCCGATCAGTTCCGCCAGTTCAGCCAGCCCAGCCAGTTCAGCCAGCCCAGCCAGCCCAGCCAGCCCAGCCAGTTCAGACGGACCGTAGCCGGCGGGCGAGGGCCGCGGCCTGTGCCGCCGGGTCATCGGCTGCCGTCAGGGCCCGCACGACGACAACCCGGCGGGCACCCGTCGCCAGGATGTCATCAAGGGTGTCCAGGGAGACGCCGCCAGTGACGAACCAGGGCTTGGAGGCGGGGTCGAACGGCGGGGCGTGCCGAGCCGCGAGCCGGGGCAGGCCGAGTCCGACCGGCGGGCGGCCCTCCTTGGTCGGGGTGGCGTGCACGGGACCGACGCAGACGTAGTCCACGTCCGGATTGTCGAGCGCGGCGAGGAACTGCTCGGGGCTGTGCGTCGACTGGCCGATCAGCGTGTCCGGGCCGACGATGCGGCGGGCGAAGGCGGGCGGCACGTCATCCTGGCCGACGTGCAGGATGTCGACACCGGCGAACGCGGTGAGGTCGGCACGGTCGTTGGCACTGACCAGCGTGCCCCGGGCCGCACCCGCCGCCTGGATCTGGCGCAGGCCGCGGATCTCGTCGGACCACTCCAGGCCCTTCTCCCGCAGCTGGATCAGGTCGACGCCAGGGTTCTCGGCCGTCCCGACGACGGCCTCGAGGAACGGCGTGAACTCGGCATGCCGCGGGGTGCACAGGTAGAGCCGGGCGTCGGCAAGGCGCCGCAACCGCCCGGCGCGCGTCTCATCCACCGGCGACGGCACGAACGATCTCCAGGGTGTCACCGTCTGCAAGACGGGCGCGGGTGGACTCGGAGGCGGTCAGCGCCTCACCGTTGAGCTCGACGACAACGGAGCCTGGCCGCAGACCGAGCGAGACCAGCAGCTCCGGCAGGGGTTGACCGGCCCGGACGCCCCGGACAGTGCCGTTGACGACGACTCGGGCCTCGGCCGGCGGCGCGCTCGCCGCAGGTGGGGCGGCGGGTGGCGGGGGTGTCGCGGGCGGCGAGCAGTCGGCCATAACCCGACACTACGGGAGTCGGGCCGCCCGGTCCCGGCGTGGCGAGACCGGGCGGCGCCACGAAATCCGCCGGCGACCGTGATCCGCCGGCGGCCGTGAGATCAGAACGCGAGGGCCTGCGCCCTGCGCTTGACCTCCTTGCCGCGGTTCTCCGTCAGGGCGCGCATGGGGGTGCCGGGCAGGCTCGGATCCTCCCGGAACATCCAGTCCAGCGCCTCCTCGTCGGTGAAGCCGGCGTCCGCCAGAACCGTGAGCAGGCCGGGTAGCCCCTTGACCACGACGCCGTCGCGGATGAACTCCGCCGGCACCCGCAGAATGCCGTCCTCCCGGCGGGCCAGCAACGTCCGGTCGCGCACCATCTGCCGGACTCGGGTTACAGGAACCTGCAACTGCGCCGCGGCGTCAGGCAGGGTCAGCCAATCCATGGTCAACAGTAAACACCCAAGTCGGGCCGACGGCGTAGCCCAGATCGGCCCCGAATCTCCGGCTAACCCCGAGGTCACAGGGCCGCGGCTCGGCCCGGCGGCTCGGCTGCACTCAGCGGAGAGCGACCTGCTCGCCGCCCGCCACCACCGAGCGGGCCGCCGCCTCCAGCACAGCGACCACCGGGCGAGCGGTCTCCACCCCGTAACCGGCCAGCGGCCAGCCGGACACCAGCAGATCGGCCAGCTCGTGGTAGAAGCCGCCGGCCGCCTCGGAGGCGGGCGGGGCGGGGTAACGGGTGCTGATCCCGTCGTGGGTAACGAGCAGCAGCGCTCCGGCGGCACTGGGCTCGGCCGCCGGGGGGCTGGCGTGCCGGCCGCCAGCGCGGGAGGGTTCCGCCCCGGTGTCCACCGCCGGGTCGCCCGGGGCATCGAGCACGAGGCAGCCGCCGTCACCCAGCACCTCCAGGCGGGGACGACGTGCCCCAGCCAGGTCGGAGACGGTGATCTGGGCCTCGGCGCCGCTGGCGAACCGCAGCAGCAGCCGACTGTGATCGGCGTTGCTCACGTGGTACCAGACCCGCGTGAGGCTGGACGCGCTGACCCAGTCGACCGGCTCGCCGACGAGGTCGAGAACCGCCTCGACGCTCGCGACGCCGCGGTCGAAGAGCTGGCCGCCGCTGATCCGCTCGTCGTCGTGCCAGGTACCGAGGGGGCGGCGCGGCCCGCCGTGGCGGGCCTCCAGCCGCATCGGCTCGCCGACCACGCCCCGGCGCACGGCGTCCCGCAGCGCGCGCAGGCCCGCGTCGCCCTCGCCGGCCGGGCGCACGGCCAGCACCCGGGAGCGAGCCGCGGCGAGCTCCGCGAGCTGGTCGACGTCCCCGGGAGCGAGGCACATGGGCGCCTGGACGACCACGTGCTTGCCGGCCTCCAACGCCCGGCCGGCCCACTCCAGGTGCGTGTGGGTCGGCGTGGCGACGATGACGACGCCGAGCTCGGGGTCGTTGACCAGGTCGTCCGGGTCCTCGACGCGGCGGGGCAGGCGCGGGGCGGCGTGCGCGGGCGACCGCACGGCGCTGCCGTCGCACAGCGCGGTCAGGACCAGCCCCTCGGTCGCGTCAACGGCCGCGTGGTGGGCGGCGGCGGTGTCGGGTGTGCCGAGCAGGCCGACGCCGGCGGGCGCCGCGTCCCGAACGCCCAGGCAGTGCCGCAGCCAGCGGCCGACCAGGCGCTGGTAGGCCGGGTCTGCGAGCATCTCGGCGCCACTGCCGAGCGTGAACATGCCCAGGCCCGTGGAGGGGCGCCAGGTGCACACCGGTGCCTCGGTCATCTCGTGCCGGATGAGGATGAGCCGCTCGACGTCGTCGGCGACCTTCTCCGGGACGACCCAGGACTCGCGGGGACGGAAGCCCGCCGACCGCGCCATGATCTCCCCGCCCTGCGGGCCGGGCAGCAGCCGCAGCTCGTGGGCGGGCAGCACCCGCCCGGGGATGAGCCCGCAGGCCTCCACCAGCGGGCTGTCCGGTGGCAGGGCACGCACGGTGGGGCCGGCGAGCAGGACCGGCACCGACTGGCGGGTGCGGTCGAGCAGCTCCTGCTCGACGTGGTCGAGAGGCCGGTCGATGAGTACGAGAAGCGCGTCCGCCGACCGTGCCGAGGTCGGGCCGAGACCCGCTGCCCGCAGATGGTCGCCGAGCGCGTTCACACCGGGCAGGTTCGATACCAGGTGAATGCGAGGCACGCCCGGCACTCTAGTGCGCTAACCCACGTTGTCATCATTCGGGTGGAGAAGGGGCGGTGCAGCCATCCCACCTTTACGACGGTTCGCCCGATATCTCCTCAAACGGCTGCCAACGCATTCCCCGGAGCCGACCGCCGCAGGGCGGACCAGCGGGTTCGTCAGCGCGCCGCGACGAGTTCCTTCATCGAGACCGTGATGTCGGCGAAACGGGTGCGGTCGACACCGCCGCCGGTCGCCATCAGCCGGCGCGAGGCCACCATGTCGATGGGCCGCCCGACCGTCGCGACGCCACGCAGGTGCCCGTCGGGGGCGAACCAGCCGACCGACCAGCCCGTCGGGCGCCTGCCGTCCGCCGGCGGCGCCGCGTCCGGGTCGCCCCGCCAGACCAGCTCGTCGCCTTCCGCACCCGACATGCCGGCGGCCTGCACCATCCAGCCGAACTGTTCCGACCAGAAGTACGGCACGGGATCGTAGACCGGCACCTCCGCGCCCGGGACGGCCAGCAGGGTCGCGGCGGCGACCGTGGGCGAGTGCTGGGCGGTGTCCCAGTGCTCGACGCACAGCCGGCGGCCGTAGCGGCGCGACCACCAGGCCGCGCAGTCCCCGGCGGCGACCACCGGCGGGCCGTCCACGCCCTGCCAGGAGGCGGCCAGGTGCTCGTCGACGACCACGCCGCGCTCGACGGCGAGCCCGCTGCCGGCCAGCCACCCGACGCTCGGCCGGGCGCCGATGCCGACGAGGATCTCGTCGGCCGCCAGCACCTCGCCGCCGGCGAGGACGAGCCCGTCCGCGCTGGTGCGCTCGACCGCGGTGTTCAGGCGCAGCGTGACCCCGGCGCGCTCGTACCAGGCGATGGTGCGGGAGCCGACCAGCGGCCCGAGTGCCGCCCGCAGCGGCGAGTCGGCGGCCTCGACGACCGTCACCCGCACGCCGGCGGCCGCGGCCGTGGTGGCGACCTCGGCGCCGATCCACCCCGCGCCCACGATCACCAGGCGCGACCCGGGCCGCAGCGCGGCGCGTAGCCGGTGGGCGTCGTCGATGGTCCGCAGCACCCGCACCGGGCCGTCGCCGGGCAGCCTCACCGGGTCGGCGCCGGTGGCGATGACGAGACCGTCGAAGTCGAGCGGGCCGGCGTCGGTCTCGACGGTGCCGGGTCGCAGGCCGGTGGCCCGCCGGTCGGTGAGCACCTGGACGCCGTCGAGCGCCAGCGGCAGGGTCGTGTCCGTGACCTTGCCGGTGAGCACCGCCTTGGACAGGGGCGGCCGGTCGTAGGGCAGATGGGACTCCGCGCCGACCAGCGTGATCTCTCCGGTGAAGCCCGCCCGCCGCAGTTCGACGGCCGCCCGACCCCCCGCCATTCCCGCGCCAGTGATGACGATTCGCCGCATCGCCGCAGACTAGCCCGCCGGCCCCGGAGACGTTCGCCGCAGGCGCCCCGATCAGGTGCCCGGGGCCGTGTCCACCAGCGGAAACGCGTCCTTCCAGACCGGCTCGTAGCCGGCAGCGACCAGCATCGCGGCGACCTCGGCGGGCGGGCGCTCGTCCGAGATCGAGAACTGCTCCTGGGCAGTGCCGGGCGTCGAGTAGCCGCCGGGCTCGGTGGACGAGCCGGCGCTCATCGTCGTCACCGCGATGCGGACGAGGCCATCACGCAGCGGGGCGGGCTCCCGGGTCGACAGGGAGAGCGCGAGGTCCGGCCCGAACAGCCGCAGCGCCACGTGGGCCTGGGTGAACTCCGCGTCGGACACCACCACGACCGGCGGGAAGCCGCTGGCCGACGGCTTGATCCGCGGCAGCGCCACGGACACCTCCGTCCGCCAGTAGCGGCGGGTCAGGAACGCGGCGTGCGCGCCGAGCGCGAGCACGTCGGCGCGCCAGTCCGGGGCGAGGCCGAGCAGCGCGCCGATCCCCAGCCGGCGCGCCCCCGCGGACGCGGCCCGCTCGAACGACGACAGCCGCCGGTCATAGTCGCGCTTCCAGCCGGCGACGTGCACCTGCGCGTACCGGTCCCGGTCGTAGGTCTCCTGGTAGTGGACGACGCCTTCAAGCCCCGCCCGCACCAGCCGGGCGTAGGTGTCGTCCGACCAGGTCTGGGTCTCGATGGACAGGGACGGGAACAGCGGGCGCAGCCGCTCGACCACCGCGACGAGGTAGTCCGCGGACACCTCCACCCGGTGCTCGCCCGCGACGAGCAGCACGTGGCGGAAGCCCCGCCCCGCCAGCAGCGCGCCCTCGGCCGCCACCTCGTCGACATCGAGCGTGCGGCGGGCGACCGGCAGCCCACGCGCGAACCCGCAGTAGGTGCAGGACGACAGGCAGGCGTTGGACACGTACAGCGGCGCGAACAGCCGCACGGCCCGGCCGAAGCGGCGCAGCGTGGTCTCGCGGGCGGCCAGCGCCAACTCCTCCAGCCGCTCCCCCGCGGCCGGCGAGAGCAGGACCGCGAGCTCGTCGAGCCCGCGGCGCTCCCGGGCCGGCGCCGGGCGGCCGGCACCCCCCGGCGCGACCCGGCGCAGCAGCGCGTCGACCTCCGCCGGGGTGGCGCGCAGGGAGCGGGCGGACAGCCCCGGCAGGTCGAGGGTGGCGAGCTCCTGGGCGAACAGGCCGGCCGGCGCGCTCATCAGCCCGCCGCCCCGCCAGCGGCCGCCCCGTTCGCGACGGGGCCAACGGAGGTGACGGGGGTGACGGGGGCGCCACCGCCCAGCGTGCCGAGGAAGCCGGTGAGCGGCGAGGATGCCGACGCGACGGTCGCCGTGCCGGGGGCGGCCTGCCCGGCCAGGTAGCCCAGCCGCCCGGCGACGGTCGCCAGCGCGAACGCGCGGGCCATCCGCACCGGGTCGGCGGCCACCGCGATCGCCGTGTTGACCAGCACCGCGTCGGCACCGATCTCCATCGCCTCGGCCGCGTCCGACGGCGTCCCGAGGCCGGCGTCGACGACGACGGGAACGCCGGCGCCGGCGACGATCGCCTCGATCGCGTCCCGGGTGCGCAGCCCACGGTTCGAGCCGATCCAGCTCCCCAGCGGCATCACGGTGGCGCAGCCGGCCTCCTCCAGGCGGCGGGCGAGCACCGGGTCCGCCGAGCAGTAGGGCAGCACGGTGAAACCGTCCGCGACGAGCAGCTCGGCGGCGCGCAGCGTCTCGATAGGGTCGGGCGCGAGCGTGCGCGGATCGGGGGTGACCTCCAGCTTGACCAGGTCCGTGCCGGTGGCCGCACGCCCGAGCCGGGCGAGCCGGTGCGCCTCGGACGCGTCGACGGCGCCGGACGTGTTCGGCAGCAGCGTCATCTCCGCGGGCACGAAGTCGAGGACATCGCCCGCGCCGAGCCGCTCGAGATCGACCCGGCGCAGCGCGACGGTGACGATCTGCGCGCCCGAGGCGAGCAGGCTGTCGCGCATCGTCTCGTGTGAGGCGAACTTGCCGGTGCCCACCAGCAGGCGGCTGCGATAGCCGCAGCCGGCGATCACGAGATCGTCCACCTGCTCCTGCGACATTCTGATCATCCTCCCCACGCGCGCATGACCGCGATCGGGTGCTACGGGTCGCCGGCGGTGGCGCGGGCCGGCCTCTCAGCCCACCTCCGCGGGCTCCCCGGTTCGAACGCCCAGTCTAGACAGAAGGCCGGGAGCCTGGCGGGGGCGACGAGGAAGGTTCGCGCCCCGGGTTGGATCCGGGGGTCCGCACGGCCGCGCCCGTACTGTCGGATTTCCGACCACAGGCGGCGCGGCGCACCGGTCACGCATCTCGGCGGGTAACCTCATCGGCCTCCGGTAGCGGCACCGGTCGGCAACGATCGTAAACTGTCGCCCGTGGATGCCACCGTGGCCGACCCTGTGATAGGCCGGCTTCTCGACGGCCGCTACACGGCGCAGGAACGACTCGCCGTCGGCGGTATGGCGACGGTGTACGTCGCACACGACAACCGGCTGGACCGGCTCGTCGCCCTCAAGGTCATGCATCCCAACCTCAACCACGACCCGGAGTTCGTCGGCCGCTTCCATCGCGAGGCCAAGGCGGTCGCGCGGCTGAACACCTCGCGGGTCGTGTCGGTCCTGGACCAGGGCTCCGACCACACGCCCGCCGGCCTGGTGAACTACCTGGTGATGGAACTGGTCCGCGGCCGGTCGCTGCGCCAGCACCTCGGCGCCCGCGGCCGGCTGCCGGTACCCGAGGCCATCGAGATCATCGAGCCGGTGATGGAGGCGCTCGCCGCCGCACACGCCGCCGGCATCATCCATCGCGACATCAAGCCCGAGAACATCCTGCTCGGCGACGACGGCCAGGTGAAGGTCGCCGACTTCGGCCTGGCCCGCCCGCTCGGCCAGCCCACCCAGGCCCTGACCGACGGCGTGGTGATGGGCACGGTCGGCTACCTCGCCCCCGAGCAGGTCACCCACGGCACCGCCGACACCCGCAGCGACGTCTACGCCGCCGGGGTCGTGCTGTTCGAGTCGCTCACCGGCCAGCTCCCGCACAGCGGCGCGACCCCGATGTCGATGGCCTACCAGTCCGTGCACGGTGACGTGCCCGCCCCGTCCACGATGGTCGAGGGCATCCCCGCCGAGCTCGACGGGCTGGTGCTGCGGGCGACCTCCCGGGACCCGTCGCGCCGCCCGGCCGACGGCGCGGCGCTGCTGGTGGAGCTGGCGCACATCGCGCCGTTCCTGCCCGAGCAGACCGAGTACCACACCGGCTTCACCGGCGAGGTCCAGCGGATCGGCCTGATGGATCCGGCTCCGCCGGGGGCGGGAGCGCTGGCGGAGGCGCCCGACCAGACCCAGGCGTACAGCGCCGAGCAGTACCACGCCGACGGGCTCACCCCCCGCCGCGGCGCCGGCGCGGGGGCACCGCCCGGCGCGGCGGCGGCCGGTGGCCCCTCCACCCAGGCGATGGCCGGCTTCCCGGCGACGCGGGTCCAGCAGGTCCCGGGCTTCGGTTCCGGCGCTCTGCGGGATGACGGCGACTTCCCGGGGGAGGTTCTCCCGGGCGATGAGGGCGGTTACCCCGACGGCCGGCCGCTGGCGCGCGGCCCGGGCTCCCGGGCCGACGCCGACGCCGACGCGCCCTACCCCTCCTCGCCCATGGCGGCGCGGGTGGGAGCCGGCGGTCCGGGAGGCGGCCACGGCCGGCGCCGTGCGGGTGGCGCGCCGGGCCGGCGCCTGCCGCTGCCCCTGCCCCTGCCGCTGCTGGTCGGCGGCGCGGTCGTGCTGGTGCTCGTCGTCGGGTTCGTCGGGCTGCGCGCGCTGTCCGGCGGCAAGATCGAGGTGCCGAAGCTGACGGATGTCAGCAAGTCGGACGCGGAGACGATGCTGCAGGAGGCCGGGCTGAAGGTCACCTACCTCGACCCGGCTGCCAGCCCGACGGTGCTCGCCGGCCACGTCATCTCGCAGGACCCGCGGGACGGCGCGCACGTCAGCAAGGGAAGCGTGGTCAGACTGCGGCTGAGCACGGGGCCGGCCGTGATCCTCGTGCCGGACGTGGCGAACTCCACCCAGGAGCAGGCCACGACCCGTCTGGCCCAGGTGAACCTGACGTTCGCCGGCATCCAGAACCAGGCCAGCAACGACGTCCAGGCCGGCCACGTGATCTCCACTGACCCGCCCGCCAATACCAAGCTGAAGCCGAAGGACAATGTCCGCCTGATCATCTCGTCCGGTCCGGACACCCGCCAGGTGCCGCCCGACATCATCGGCAAGTCCTACGACGACGCCAAGGCGGAGATCGAGGGATTCGGCATCGACGGCGTGGTCGTACAGCAGTCCCTGAGAGTGACGGCCGACAGCGCCCCGAACACCGTGCTCGGCGTCGACCCCCCGGTGGGCCAGCCGATCCCGCCGAACAGCACCGTGACGCTCACCGTCGCCGCCGCGCCAGATGACGGGAACGGCGGGGGTACCGACACGGGCGGTGGCGACGGCAGCGGCGTCCAGGTCACCGTGCCCAACCTCCGGGGCAAGACCGTCCACGACGCGGAGAACATCCTGCATCAGCGCGGCCTCCAGCTCGGAAAGACCAACCTCTTCGCCGACGCCAACGACAGGGTGACCGCCCAGTCCGCACGCCCCGGTTCGAAGATCGAGAAGGGTAGTACAGTGGTGGTCAACACGGCGTGGCAGTTTGGTAACTGAACGAGCAACGACCGCTGGTCGGGCTGGCACGGGGGCGACCACACCTCCCTGACGCTCCGCCGGGCGGCCGGCTTCGGGGAGAGGACGTGAGGGCAGCGCGCGGTCGTGATCGGGGGCACGGCGGCGAGGTGTCTCCCGCGGGGCCTCGGCGAGGCGAGGCGGACGACGATCTCGCCGCGATGCTCGACGGTGCTCGCCCGCCGGCCACTCCCGCCGAGCGGCGCCTTCTCGCCCTCGCCGACGCCGCGCGCGGCCTTCCCCGCCACCAGCTCGACCCGGCCCGCCGCGCCGCCCGGCGTGCCCACCTGATCGCCAACCTCGCCGAGCCCGCCAGCGCCGCGGCTCAGTCCGGGCAGTTCCTCGGCGCCGGCAACGGCCCGGTGGCCAGCGGAGGCTCCGCTACCGGTGGCGAGCAGGTCGCGGACCATGCCTCGTCGGCGCACCCGGCCTGGCACCCGGGTGCTCGGGGCCGGCGGGTGCGGCGGGGCGCGGTGCGTGGCGGTCGGATGCCCCGGGTCGCCCGGTCGCTGACGGCGGCCGGTGTCAGCGCCGCCGTCGCGCTGGTCGTCCTCACCGTCGGCGCCCGTGACGCGCTGCCGGGGCAGCCTCTCTACAGCGTCAAACGGCAGGTGGAGAACGTCGAGCTGACCCTGGCGCGCGATCCCGTGGCGCGGGCGAAGACCCGTCTCGACGTGGCCGGCACGCGCATGGACGAGCTGCGCGCCCTCACCGCCCGCGCCCGTCCCGCCGCCCATGCCCCGGCCGCACCCGCCGCCCCGAGGCCGGCCGCCGGCGCACCGCCGGAGCCGACGAGCATCGGGATCCCTGCCGTCCTCTCCCCCTACGTCCCACATCCGTCCGCGGTGGCCGGGACCCGTACGCCCGCGCCGCTGACCGGTGCCACCACTCCGTTCCCATCCCGGTCCCGCGGGACCGGAGCCTCCGCCGCGGTCCCGGCAGGGCTGCCTCGTCCCGGTGTCGTCCTTCCCCCGGGGGCCGCCACGGCCAGCCCCACGTCGATCGGGTCGGCCGCGGGCGTCCCGGCCGGCACGGTCAACGGCCTCCTGCGTTCCTGGTGCGCCCAGGCTCGCGCCGGGTCCACCGTGCTGCTCGCGCGGGCGTTCGCGGGCAACGCCGACGCCCGCCGCACGATGGCCACCTTCACTCGGGATCAGTCGGACAACCTGAAGGACGTGCTGTCCGCGCTGCCACCCGGGACGGACACGGCGGCGCTCAACTCCGCGCTCGCCCTCATCGCGGAGTTCAGCGCCGCGGTCCAGATCTGGACGCCCCAACACGCCCCGGCGCACCCGACTCCGGATCCCACCACCACCGATCACGAGTCGGACGGGGTCCTCACCACCCAGGACGCCGAGCCCACGCCGACGGCTGTTCCCACCCCGACCGCTACACCGACACCGACACCGACACCGACGGCCGACCCGACACCGACGGCCGGCGAGCCGGTGTCGTCGAGCCCACCCGTGGCCTCGCCGACCCCGACCGTGCCGACGCTCCGGACGCGGCAGCAGGACGCGGACGCCGACCCGCTCGGCACGCGGCCCGCTTCGGGTGCGTCACCGGACGCGACGACCGACGGAGCCGGAACACCCGCCGCCACTCCCCCGACCACCGCGACACCGCCGCCTGCCGCCCCGGCGCCGGAGCCCGTCGAGCCATCCGTACCCACGGACGCGCCGGAAGCCAGCGACAGCACCACTGCCTCCGCAGCAGGTACCAGGGCCGCCACGGCGGCAACGGCCGCCTCCGCATCCGCGGAGACCGGGACCACGAGCGTCGCGACCACGGGCACCGAGACCTCAGGCACCGAGACCGAGCAGTACGACCTCGAGACATCCGCCCGGAGAGCACATCCGAGCCCCACCCAGCGTGACATCGGGGGGTGGGACCCGGCACGGGCGGCACCCGGCCCGGGAGGTCGGGGCCCAGCCGGGGCGGACTCAGTCCGGGCAGGTGGGACTCAGGCCGGGCGAGTGGCGGTCAGGTCGGTGTCGTCCGGGCGGGTGGCGGTGGCGCGCTCGCCGCGGGCGTGCTGGAGCATCTCGGCGACGAGGAACGCCAGCTCCAGGGCCTGGCCGGTGTTCAGCCGCGGGTCGCAGGCCGTCTCGTAGCGACCGCCGAGGTCCTCCTCGCCGATGAGCTCCGCGCCGCCGAGGCACTCGGTGACGTTCTCGCCGGTCAGCTCGATGTGCAGGCCACCGGGGTGGGTGCCCAGCGCCTTGTGCACCTCGAAGAACCCGAAGACCTCGTCGAGGACGTCGTCGAAGTGGCGGGTCTTCACCCCGGAGACGTCGCGGGTGTTGCCGTGCATCGGGTCGCAGGACCAGACGACAGGCGGCCCGGCGGCGTTGACCTTCTCCAGGATCGGCGGCAGGGCGTCGCGGACGCGGCCCGCGCCCATCCGGGAGATGAGGGTGAGGCGGCCGGGGATGTGCTGCGGGTTGAGCCGCTCGGCCAGTTCCAGGACCTCGTCGGGGCTGGCCTTCGGCCCGATCTTGCAGCCGATCGGGTTGTCGACTCGGGAGAGCAGGTCGACATGGGCGCCGTCGAGGTCGCGGGTGCGCTCGCCGATCCAGATCATGTGGGCGGACAGGTCGTACGGCCGGCCCGTCGCGTCCTCGACGCGGGTCAGGGCTCGCTCGTACTCGAGCAGCAGGCCCTCGTGGCTGGTGAACAGCTCGACGCCGGTGAGGGCGGCGGTGCGGTCGAGGTCGATGCCGCAGGCGGCCATGAAGGCCATCGCCCGCTCGATGTCGGTCGCCATCGCCTCGTAGCGGCGGCCGGCGGCCGAGTCGCGCACGAACGCCTTGTTCCACTCGTGGACCTTCGACAGGTCGGCGAAGCCGCCGGTGGCGAAGGCGCGGACGAGGTTGAGCGCCACCGCGCTCTGGTGGTACGAGGCGACCATGCGCATCGGGTCGGGACGGCGCGCCGCCGCCGTCGCGGCGATGTCGTTGACCGCGTCGCCCCGGTAGGAAGGCAGGCCGGTGCTGGCCTCGATGTCGGCCGAACGCGGCTTGGCGTACTGGCCGGCGATGCGCGCGACCTTCACCACCGGCGTGCTCGCGCCGTAGGTGAGCACGACCGCCATCTGCAGCAGCGTCTTCACCTTGTCGCGGATCTTGTTCGCGGTGTTGGCGGCGAAGGTCTCCGCGCAGTCGCCACCCTGCAGCAGGAACGCCTCGCCCCGGGCGACCATCGCGAGCCGATCCGTCAGCGAGCGGACCTCCGGCCCGATGACCAGCGGCGGCAGCGCCGCGAGCTGGTCATAGGCCGCCTGCAGCTCGACCGGATCGGGCCACGAGGGCTGCTGCTTGGCCGGGAGGGTCCGCCAGACGTCCAATGCGCTCACGAGACACCAGAGTACGGTCCCAACCGGCTCCAGGCTGTCCAGTCGGCATCCTCGGCCTGGTCGGTCTGGTCGGCCCCCTAGCCGAAGAAGACCTCCGCCTCCTGGTAGAGCTCCTCGGGCACCGTCTTGAGCTCGCGGGTCGCCTCCGCCAGTGGCACCCGGTCGATCCTGGTGCCGTGCAGGGCCACCATGACGCCGAAGTCGCCCTGGTGGACGGCGTCGATGGCATGCAGTCCGAAGCGGGTCGCGAGCCAGCGGTCGAACGCGCTCGGCGTGCCGCCGCGCTGGAGGTGGCCGAGTACGGTGGCGCGCGCGTCCCGCCCGGTGCGCCCGCGGATCTCGGTCTCCAGCACCGTGGCGATGCCCTGCAGGCGGACGTGCCCGAACGCGTCGAGCTCGCCCTCCTTGGTGACCATGGTGCCGGCCAGCGGGGTGGCGCCCTCGGCGACGACGATGATCGGCGCGTAGTGGGTGGCGAAGCGGGCCTCGACGAACGCGGCGACCTTGTCGAAGTCGAACTGCCGCTCGGGGATGAGGATGACGTTCGCCCCGCCGGCCATGCCACTGTGCAGGGCGATCCAGCCGGCGTGCCGTCCCATCACCTCGACGATGAGCACCCGGTGGTGGCTCTCTGCCGTGGTGTGCAGCCGGTCGATCGCCTCGGTGGCGATGTTGACCGCAGTGTCGAAACCGAACGTGTAGTCGGTCGCGGACAGGTCGTTGTCGATCGTCTTGGGCACGCCGACCACCGGGATGCCCTCCGCGTGCAGCCGGGCAGCCACCCCGAGGGTGTCCTCGCCGCCGATGGCGACGAGCGCGTCGACCCCGGCGGCGGCCAGGTTCTCCCGGACGAGCGCCGGGCCGTCCGCCGCGGCGTAGGGGTTCGTCCGGCTGGAGCCGAGGATGGTGCCGCCGCGCGGCAGGATGCCCCGCACCGCGGCGGTGTCCAGCCGGACCGTGTCGCCGGTCAGCGGCCCGCGCCAGCCGTCCCGGAAGCCCACGAAGCTGTGCCCGTAGATGCCCTCGCCCTTGCGGACGACGGCCCGGATCACCGCGTTGAGCCCCGGGCAGTCCCCGCCACCGGTCAGTACGCCGATCCTCATCCCGCCTCCTCCAGTCGCCCTGCGCACCTCCCCCGCCGGCGGCAGCGTAGCGGCCGGGAGGTCCTCACGGGAGCGTTCACCAGTACGAGGCGTGGCGATTCGAATACGTCAAGCCACGACATGGCCTGGTCGCCCGCCCTCCTCCGCATCGCCACCGCCTCCCCCGCCCGCTTCAGCGCGATTTGTCCGGACGCGAAGGACAGGTGCCGAGAGAAAGTGACGGTTTCCCGGTCGAAAGCGTCCCTGACCCTCGGCACGATTCCCCCGCGACGCGAGTGGCTACCAGTCGCGACGACTTCGCGACGCCAGTGACCCCGCGACGCCAGTGACCCCGCGACGCCAGTGACCCCGCGACGCCAGTGGCGTCAGCGAGGCGGGAAGGCGGCGGCGCGCAGGGGGGCGAGGACCTCCCAGCGGGCGCGGTTGTGCAGGGCGTCGGCGAGGGCGTCGTGGGCGTTGGCCGGCGGCGAGGGCAGCGTCGGGCGCCCGAGCTCCTCCCACAGCTGGCGCAGGTCGCGAGTGAACCGCGGCAGCTGCGCGGGCAGGTCGGTCATCGTCCCGAACAGCTGGCAGAGCACCACGTGGTCGTAGGCGCCGTACCAGGCCCACAGCTCGGGAGTGCCGTCGGCGGTGAGCAGCGCGGCGATCTCGTCGCGGATGCGGGCCCGGGGGCGCCAGGCCGGGTCGGCGGGTGCCGGGAGCTGGTCGAGGACGTTACGCCGGACCCATGGCACGGCGAAGGAGGGGTCGAACTCGGTGGACACGGCGTAGTACCGACGCGAGCCGTCCTCGCTGACGATGCCAATGCTGACCAGGTCGAGCCACAGGTGATCGGCGTCGCGCCGCTCGATGAACTCGGTGTCGTAGAAGAATCGGGTGCCCACCGGCTCAGTCTCCCGCGCGCGGCGACGACCCGTCCGGGGCGGTCCCCGACACCAGCGGGGTCGGCCCGAGGGAAGGCGGTCGGCCGCGCCTCCGCCACGGCCGAAACACAGCGGCGAGCAGCCCCGCCGTGGCCGCCGCCCCGGCCAGCGGGAGCACCCACAGCAGCGGCCCGGAATACTCGTCGTCGCCGTCCGCGGCCGGGGAGTGGCCCGCCGCGCTCACGCCCGAGCCGGCCCGCCCACCCGCGCCACCCGCACCACCCACTGCCGAGGCGGTCCCGGCGGGCGGCGAGGTGCAGCCGGCCGCGCCCGCTGTCCGCAGCGCCGTCACCCGCGGCCCGCCCACGGCCGGTCGGACCTCGATCTGGACCCGGGCCGCCCCGGGCAGGGCCACCACGCACAGCAGGCCGGAGCCGGGAGCCGAGGTCACCCGGGCACCGCTGACCCGCGCCCGGTAGCCGTTCGGGTAGGCCGCCGCCGGCACGCTGATCGCCGTCACGGCGCCCGCCGCCACGGGGGTGCCGGCCGCGGACACCGGGCGATAGGCGACGGTGAGCGTGCCCGAGGGGTCGACCCGCAGCGCCTCGGGCGTACCGGCGATGACCTCCGGATACGGCCGGACGAGCGGGCCCGGCACCGCGGGCGGCGTGGCACCCGCGGCGCCCGGGCCGCCGGTGGTGACCGTCGTACCGCCCGCGGCCGGCGGGTCGTAGAACCAGCTCAGCCCGAAGGTGTCCGCCGCTGCCACCAGACCCGCGAGCGCCGCCGGCGAGCCGTCCTTCCAGCCTGTCAGGTAGCCGGTCGGATCGTTGACGGCGACCCTCGCCGCCGCGTCGAAGGGCGCCGGCCGCTCCCGCCACAGCAGATGGTGCGGATCACGAGCGGCGACGGCGTCCATCAGCGCGGTGCCGTCTCCGGGCACGGCGGGCACCTCGTAGCCGAGCAGCCCCGGCTCGTCGCGCAGTCGGGCCGCGAGCCCGGCGAGCCCGGCCGTCAGGGTCGCGGTGGACAGGGTGCGCCCCACCGTCGTGGGCACCAGACGCAGGACCACTCGCAGGCCACGGGCGGTGACCAGACGGGTGACCACGACGGCCTGGGCCAGGCCCGGATCGGTGCCCCCGGCCGCACCCGCACCCGTGGCCGCGCGTGGATCCGGCCAGCCGGGGACGGCCGGGAAACGGCCGCCGGAGGCCACCGGGACCGCGAGGCGCACGCCGGTGAAGCCGTCAGCGACCCAGGTGTCAAGATCGGCGGCCGTCGGCGTCACCCCGGCCGGGACCGACATGCCCCGCAGGACGACCGTGCGCTGCCGGTCATCGGTCAGGTAGGAGCCTGTCCGCCCGACCGTGGCCGCGGGAGCCGCCCCCGCCGCGCCGGAAGCCGCCGGTGCGGCGAGCGCCACGCCCGGTGACCCGGCGGCGAGAACCCCGGCCAGCCCACCAGCCGCTGCCACCCGCACGGCACGCCCGCGCAACGCGCCACCCCACCGGGCGACGACGATCCGGGACGGGGGCCGGGCCCGGCCTGGGCCGCCCCCTGTCCGGTTGACGAGTTCGGGTCGGGGAGCGCCGTTGCCACGCACGGGACCAATCCTGCCGTGCCGGCCGATGCCGGGTCAGACCGCCCGGTCGACCTGCCCCTCGGCGGACGGCGGCCGCCGGGCCGCGGACCCGCCCGGAAGCTCTGCCGATGCCCGTGCCACCCCCACGCCGGCCGTTCCGGCGGAGCCCGTCGCGGCCGTTCCGGCCGAGCCCGTCGCGGCCGGCTGGGTCGAGAGGACAGTCGCGCCCCCACCCGCCGCCGCCGGCGACGCGGACGGGCCTGGCGCCGGGGAGGGGCCTGGCGACGGGCCTGGCGACGCGGACGGGCCTGGCGCCGCGGCGGCACGAGCGGCGGCCAGCTCCTCCTTGGCCCGCTTGGCGTACATGTCGACGTACTCCTGGCCCGACAGCGCCATCAGCTCGTACATGATCTGGTCGGTGATCGACCGCAGCACGAACCGGTCGTCGGCCATGTCGGCGTACCGGGAGAAGTCCAGCGGCCGGCCCACCCGCATCCCGATCCGCCGGATCTTGGGGATCAGCTGGCCCGGCGGCTGCACCTCGAAAGTTCCGATCATGGCGACGGGGATGACCGGCACGCCGGCCTCCAGCGCCATCCGGGCGACGCCGATCTTGCCCCGGTAGAGCCGGCCGTCCGGGGAGCGGGTGCCCTCCGGGTAGATGCCGATCAGCCGGCCCTGGCGCAGTACGCGAACACCCGACCGCAGGGCGCCCTCGCTGGCCTTGCCGCCGCTGCGGTCGATCGGGATCTGCCCGGCCCCGCTGAAGAAGACCCGTTTGAACCAGCCCTTGACGCCGGCCTCGGTGAAGTAGTCGCTCTTCGCGAGGAAGGTCACCCGACGCGGGACGACAAGCGGCAGGAAGAAGTGATCGAGGAAGGACAGATGGTTGCCCGCGAGGATCGCGGGGCCCTCGGCGGGGATGTTCTCCCCGCCCTCGACCCAGGGGCGCCAGAACGCCCGCAGGACGGGCGAGAGGATCGCCTTGAGCACCCAGTAGAACACGGACAGCTCCCGCCTGGTCACCGTCGTGAGACGACCCCACCCGGGCGCCCACGCCGGCCGCCCTCCACCCAACGCCGATCACATCAGATCCGAGCATCCCACCGCGCGCGGGGTCGGCGAACCGCAGCCCGAGCGTAGGGAGCCCGCCGTAGTCCCGTCCACCGGAACCCGACGGGGCGGCCACACGAAGCCGCGCGACGGATCACATCGGCCTCGCGACACGGGTGCTCGACGGCGCGTGTCTATATCATGCCAGCGGGGGCGTCCTCGTCCCGGGCGGAGCCTTCCTGTCCCGGGCAGAGCGTTCCGGTTTCGGCAGGCTTGTCTCGACAGGGCGTCCCGCGTCGTCGTGGGGCACCGGTGGTGGGGATACGCACGAACGTGGCTTTGGCCCGCGGACCGTGCGAACATGCGTTTACCGACGTTTCTACCGCGCCGCACCGGTACGTGGCGTGCGGGCGGGCGCGGGCACGAAGGGCGGACAGCGATGGCGGAGTCCACAGGCATGGCGCCGGATCCCACGACGCTGCTGTCCGGAGCGGAGCCGTTCGCGTTCAGGGGCGGTGGCCGGGTCGGGGTCCTGCTGGTCCACGGCTTCACCGGCTCCCCCGGCAGCATGCGGCCGTGGGGCGAGGCCCTCGCCGCCGCCGGGCTGACGGTGTCCTGCCCGCTGCTGCCCGGCCACGGCACTCGCTGGCAGGACATGGTCCCCACCACCTGGCCGGACTGGTACACGGTCGTGCGGGGCGAGTTCCTGCGGCTGCGCGCGGAGTGCGAGCGGGTGTTCGTGATGGGCCTGTCGATGGGCGGCACGCTCACGCTGCGGCTCGCCGAGGAGTACGCCGCCGAGATCGCCGGTGTTGTCACCGTCAACGCGAGCCTGGCGACCGAGCGGCGGCTCGCACCGCTGGCCGGCCTGCTCGGCCGGATCGTCCCGTCCCTGCCCGGCGTCGCGGGGGACGTGAAGGCGGCGGGGGTCCCCGAGGTCGGGTACGGTCGGGTGCCGCTGCGCCCCTTCGCCTCCCTGCGCCAGCTCTGGGCGGTCACCCGGGCGGATCTCGCGCGGGTCACCTGTCCGGTCCTCGCCTACCGCAGCGTGGTGGACCACGTCGTCGAGCCCAGCTCCGGGGCGATCCTGCTGGCCGGCGTGAGCGGCCCGGTGGAGGAACGTCTCCTGCCGGACAGCTACCACGTCGCCACGCTCGACAACGACAGGGACACCATCTTCGCGGGCAGTCTCGAGTTCGTCCGAGCACACGCGGCCGATGCGCTCGTGCCCGGCGCGGTCGCCGTCGATGGCTGAGCGCCCGCCGGCGCCCGGCCAGGGCGATCCGGCCTCCGACCAGCCCGGCCCGACCAGCCCGCCCGGGTCCGGCGCCGACAGCAGGCCCGGCGCCGATGGCCCCTCGCCGGGCACCAGCGGCCCGCCATCCGGCAACACCGACCCGCAGGCGCCCCGATCGCAGGAGGCGGACGACGCCGCCTTCTTCGACCTCGTCGCGCATTTCGACGACGAGCCCGACGCCCGGCACTGGCCGGCCGCGGAGGAGGTGGGCGACACCCGCCGCCCGACCGTCATCATCCTGCGCCCGCCGTTCGACCAGAGCCCCTCGCCGGTCCAGGACGACCAGACCGACCCTGGCCTCGACGAGGCCCGCTTCGTCCCCGGGATCGGCCCCCACAGCTTCCGCCGGGACGACGACAGCACCGATGACGTCGTCGTCATCGACCTCGGTGGGGCGGCCGAAACGGACGGCGGCGGCCCACGCGCGCTCGACGATCCGGACGACGAGCACTACATCCCGCCGGAGCCACCACCGCTGCCGCGGATCCGGCCGGTCACCCGCTGGGCCATCGGCTCGATCGCCCTCGGGATGGTGTTCCTCGTCGTCCCGAGCCTGATCGGCCTCAACCAGTCACGGTCACAGGACGTCACCGGAGTGATGCTCATCCTTGGCGGCGTCGGCACCCTTGTCGCGCGCCTGGGCGAGCGACCACCCACCGATTCCGACGGGCCCGACGACGGCGCGGTGATCTGACCGCGACGATCGGCCCGGTGATCTCGCCGCGCTGAACCTGCGGCGGCCCACCGGCGACGCGACGCCCACCGAGAGGACGACCGGGGCCCCGGTCCGCCCCACCGTCACTCCCTCGGGTCCGGTCGCGTTCCCGGCTCACAGCACAGGCGGGGCGGGGTTGATGCGTTCGGCGGCATCGGCTCCGAGGACGACGCCGGCGTGGCACGCCGTCGTACCGGCACCGAGCAGCAGGAGGGCATCGCACGTGCGTTACCACGAGAAGGTCGAGGTGCACGGGCACCTCATGGACACCGGGGTCCTGGCGCGGGTCCTTGACGACGTGCTGGACTACGGCGGCGACTACCGCGTCGATCACATCGACCTCGGGCGCAGCCACGACGACGAGTCCCACGCCGTCATCACCGTCGGTGCCGAGTCGGCCCGCCGCCTCAGCCGCATCCTCATGCGCATCCACGTGCACGGTGTGAACAAGGTCGAGGCCGGCACGGCGCGCTGCGAGCCCGCGGACCGCGACGGCGTCTTCCCACCCGACTTCTACTCCACCACCAACCTGGAGACCGTCGTCCACCTCGACGGCCAGTGGGTGCCGGTGGAGCACCCCGAGATGGACTGTGGCCTGGTCGTCTCGCACGGCCGGGTCCGCACGGTGCCGGTGACCGACGTCCGTGCCGGCGACCAGATCGTCTGCGGCGTCGACGGAGTGAAGGTCGTCCTGCCCGTGACGGATCACTCCAGCCGCCTGTACGCCGAGTCCGAGACGTTCGGCCACCCGCTGCCGAGCTCCACCCAGCCGCAGGCGGTCCTCGTGCGCGCAATCGCCCGCCAGATCCGCGAGGTCAAGGCCGAGGGTGCCCAGGTGCTGTGGGTGGCCGGGCAGACCGTAGTCAGCACCGGCGCCACCCCCGCGCTCGTCGCGCTGGTCGAGGCCGGCTACGTCGACGTGCTGTTCACCGGCAATGCACTGGCCACCCTCGACATCGAGGCGGCGCTGTACGGCTCCCCGCTCGGCGTCAGCCCGCTGCGCAGCGGCCGGGTACAGCGCGGCAGCGAGCAGTACATCCGCGCGATCAACGCGATCCGCCGCGAGGGCTCGATCCGCGCCGCCGTCGAGTCCGGCCTGCTGACCGGCGGCATCATGCACGCGATGGTGAAGGCGAACAAGACGTTCGTCCTCGTCGGCTCCGTACGCGACGACGGCCCGCTGCCGGACGTGCACACCGACGTCGTCGAGGGCCAGCGGGCGATGCGGGCCGCGCTGCGCGGCGTCGGCTACGCGCTGATGGTCGCCACCGCGCAGCACTCGGTTGCCACCGGCAACATCCTGCCGGCATCGATCCCCGTGGCCTGCGTGGACGTCAACCCCTCGACCGTGCAGGCGCTGACCGAACGCACCAGCGCGCATGCTGTCGGCGTCGTTGCCGACACCGGCCTGTTCCTGGAGGAACTAGCCACCGAACTCGTCCCCGACTATCGCCCATCCGCCGGCACCGCTGGCCTCTGACGCCGAGCCTGCGCGTTCGTGCCGAGGGATAGTCACGGTCTGGGCGTCTGAGGCGTGACTTTCCCCCGGCACGACTCGTGTCGCGGCGCGACACGCCGATGCAAGCCAGATCGCGGCCAGCCGGGAGTATCCCTGCGAGGCGCGAGGCCGCGGGCGCCGTCGGAGCCGCCTCCTGCTGGGGCTGGCGGTGGTGGGATCTGGCGGTGGTGGGATCTGGCGGTGGCGGGATGGAGTGCCGCCAGGACCGGGACGCGGTACCGGCTCAGATGCGGGCGAGGTCGGCGGCGCCGACAAGGCCGGCCTGGGAGCCGAGTTCGGCGATGACGACCTCGGCGACGGGGCGATGGCCGCGGCCCGGGATGGACTCCTGGAAACGGTCCCGGGCGGGGGCGAGCAGGAGGTCGCCGGCGTCGGACACGCCGCCGCCGATGACGTAGCGGTCGGGGTCGAGGAGGGCCGCGAGGCTCGCCATGCCCTCGCCGAGCCAGTGGCCGACCTCGGTCAGGCAGCGGATGGCCGCCGGATCACCCTTGCGCGCGGCCTCGGTGACGTCGGGACCGGTGAGGCCGTCGACGTCGCCGCCGGACGCCTCCAGCATCGCGGCGGCGGCCGCCGGGTCGTCGGCGGCGATCTGGCGGGCGATGCGGACGAGGGCCCGGCCGCTGGCGTACTGCTCCCAGCAGCCCTCGTTGCCGCAGCCGCACAGATGGCCGCCGGTCACGACCCGCATGTGGCCAGCCTCGGCACCGATGCCGAACGCCCCGCGGTACAGCTCACCGCCGAGGATCAGGCCGGCGCCGATGCCGGTGCCCACCGTGAGGCAGACCAGGTCACGCCGCCCGCGACCGGCGCCGAAGCGATACTCGGCCCAGGCCATGGCGTTGGCGTCGTTCTCGACGACGACGGGCAGCCCGACCCGGGCGGCGACCTCGTCGCGCAGCGGCTCGTCACGCCAGGCCAGGTTCGGGGCGAAGACGACGCGGGAGCGCTCGGCGTCGATCCAACCGGCGGCGCCGATACCGACGGCCCACACGTCGTAGTCGGCGGTGAGTTCGGCGACCACGGCGGCGATGGTGTCGGCGACCTCGGACGCGGAGTGCCCGGGCGTCGGACGTCGCACGGCATGCAGGACGGTACCGGCCCCGTCGACGACGCCGGCGGCGACCTTGGTGCCACCGACGTCGACCCCGATGGTCAGGCCGAGGGTCCGCCGGTCGTCACCGGAGGCCAGAGCCTCGGCGGCGGTGGTCGTCGAGGTGGGCGGCAGGGGGCTGAGCTCGGCGTCCGGGCCCGTGGGGGCCGAGGAGGTGTGATCCGGGGTTTCGGCGAGGTTGGTGCTCACGTGACATCGATCCTCTGGACGCGGGGTCTGGGCGCTGGTGCGGTTCGTGGGCCGGGCGCGCCTGCCGGCCGTGGGCCGCGGCAGCCGTCCGCCGCCGGCTGGCCGTCCTGCGCAGCCCGGGCTGCCCGTTCTGTCTGGTCCTGCGCCTGCGGGCCCTCCGGCGCCGCCTGGACATCGGCTCCCAGAGTCTCGACAGCGGCGCGGAAGGCGGCGACGAGTGACTCGCCGGCGGCGCGGAGATGGCGCACCACCTCCGGACGGTCCGCCGTCAGCATCGTCACGAGCTGGCACACGGGACAGGACGTGCACGGCCGGGTATGGCCTGCGCATCCCGGTCCGCAGCCGTCCGTCTGACCGGAGCTGTCTCCGTCCGGACCATCCGGGCCGTCCTGGCCCTTCGCCGCCTCGGCGACGGCGGCCCAGAGGCGGCGCCCGGCCTGGCGGGCCGCCGGCCCTATCGCAGGTCGGCCGCCGGCCTGCGTTCCGCGGAACGCGCCCCCTGCCTCCCCCTCGCGCAGCGAGCCCTCCGCATGCGTTCCGCGGAACGCGCCCCCTGCCTCCCCCTCGCGCAGCGAGCCCTCCGCATGCGTTCCGCGGAACGCGCCCCCTGCCTCCGGCTCGCCGGATTCGTCGTCCGCGTGCGTTCCGCGGGACGCGTTGGGTCGCGGGTGCCCGCCGGACGGCGTGGGGCCGTCGGGTGCGGTGAGGGGGTGAGCGTCCGTGTTCGCGGCCAGGCCACGAAGGGCGTCGAGGAGGAGGGCGGCCTCCACGGCCAGCGGGCCGGGGGCAGGCGGGCGCTGGGGCTGGGGGCGCGGGACGGGTGTGTCGGGGGCGGCGGTCATGCGCGGACCCAGCGGTCGGGGTCGGGGACGAAGGAGATGACCAGACGGTCGCCGCGCATCCGGGCTGCGCTCACGTCGCAACGGCGCAGTGCCGCGGGCAGCGGGACGGCGCGGCGGAAGGCTCCGATGGTCACCACCAGGTCGTCCCCGAGACGAGCCAGGTCAACCTGCGAACCGTCGACGAACGGGAGACCGAAGGAAAGGGCGAAGCCGTCGTCGGTGCGCTCGACCCGGGGCTGCTCGCCGACGTCGGCGGCGGACAGGCCGAGCACCCCGGCGGGGTCGAGCTCGCCGTAGGTGGCGGCGCCGAACGCGGCGAGCTCCTCCATGCCCACCGGCTCGCCGGGGCGGTACCCGACGGGCAGGATCGGCGACGGCGCGACGGCGCCGGTGATCTCCAGGAGTGTCTCGCGGTGGGCGGCGGCCCAGCCGGCCCGCCAGGCGTCGGCGCCGGCGGGCGAGAAGATCCGGTTCACGATGACGCCGTCAAGGGTGTAGCCGTGCAGCGCGAGGGCGGTGAGGCTGCCGCGGGCGGCGGGCAGGGCGCCGCGCTCGGGCGTGAGCACGAGGCGGACGCTGGTCGCGGCGTGGTCGGTGAGGATCGCGCGCAGGTCGACGGCGGCGCGGTGCACCCGGCTGACCGTGTCGTAGGCGGGGGCGGCGAGGGTGCCCCACCGACCGCCGAGCGCGGCCGCCCAGCCGAAGCCGGGGCGCAGCCAGCGGGCGAAGGCGCCGTCAGGTGGCAGCAGCCGCCGGCAGTACCACGCCAGCGTCTCCGGGAAGGCCAGCAGGCGCAGCAGCCCGGCGACGGGGCCGCCGTCGACGATCACCACGTCGTACTCGCCGCTCATCAGGCAATCGCGCAGCTCCAGCAGTGTCAGCGTCTCGATGGCGCCGGGCAGGAACGCGAGCTCCTCCAGCTCCACCGGGTCGACGTCGACGGACGGCCAGGTGCCGGCGAGCACCTCACGCACGGCCGGCCAGCGGGCCTCCACCGCACGGCGCAGGTCGACCTGCGCCGCGGCCAGGCGCGGCTCGAGCTCGATCGGGTCGGCGCCGATCGGATGGTCCAGCGCGCCGGCGAGGCCGGCGGCCGGGTCGAGCGACAGCACCAGGGTGCGGTGACCCCGCTGCGCGGCGAGGACTGCGGTCGCCGCCGCCACCGTCGTCGTACCGGCGCCGCCCTTGCCAGTGACGAGCACACACCGCACCTGGGCTCAGCTCTCGACGTGCTTCTTGAGGTCCTTCAGAGCGGCGTCGACGATGCCGTTCTGCACCTTGCGCCGCAGCAGACCGGGGATCTTGATCCTTGTCTCGGCGGTGAGGTCATAGGTGACCTCGGTGCTGCCGTCGCCAAGGTCGCGCAGCGTGTAGCTGCCGTCCTGGGAGGACATGGCCTGCCCCTCGACCATCGACCAGGTGACCTGCTCGTCGTCGGACCAGGTGTACTCGTTGACGAACTCGTCCTTGACGACGACGGCGTTGATCCGGAAACGGGCGCGCCGGGGCCGCCCGTCCGGCCCGACCTCGAGGACCTCGGCCTCCTCGATCTGGCCGACCCAGGTCGGGTAGGCGGGGATGTCGGCGATCGCACCCATCACCGCGGCCGGCCGGGCATTGATGACGATCGTCGATCGGGCGTGGTCCGCCATGGAGACAAGCACCTCCACATTCGTCAAGCATGTCTGAAGGAGCACGGCGCCGCCGGCTCTCCGGTATCCCGATCACTCCCGACCCCGGGTCATTCCCCGACCGATCGCCTGAGGCTACCGGAACCCGGGCCACTTCCCGTCGAGCGGCCGGATTCGGTCGGCCCGGCGGTTACCACTCGAGGACGAACGGCGTCGGCTGGGCGTTGAAATGGCCGACGTTCACACACCGCGTGCCGCCGATGTCGAGGCTCGCGGCGAGCGGCTGGTGCACATGACCGAACAGCACGTAGCGCGGCTGCGTCGCGTGAATGGCCGCGAGGACCGCCGCGCTGCCCCGCTCGAACCGGCGGGCCTCGACGTCGTACACGAGCTCCGGCAGATGCGGTGGGATGTGGCAGCACAGGACGTCGACCGGGCCGAGGGCCGCCACCTTGGTGGCGAACTCCTCCTCGTCGATCTCGTACGGGGTGCGCATCGGGCTGCGCAGGCCGCCGCCGACGAACCCGAACCGCCAGCCGCCGATCGTCGTGGTCTGCCCGTCGAGCAGGGTGATGCCCTCACGCAGGTAGTCGGGATAGAGGTGGGGCAGGTCGACGTTGCCGAAGGTGAGGTAGGTCGGCGTCGGGAACGCGGCGAACAGCTGCTCGTACTGGCGGCGGATGGCGGCCTCGACGATCCGCGACCGGTCGTCCCCGAGACGTGCCCACAACGAGCGCGACCACGCCTGCGCCTCGTCGAAGCGCTGTTCCGTGCGCAGGTGCACGAACCTCCCGACCGCCTCGGCGCCGAACAGGTCGCCCATGATCCCGCGACTGTGATCGCGATAGTCAACGAACAGAATGAGGTCACCGAGGCAGATGAGGGCGTCGGCGCCCTCGCCCGCAGCCGCGAGCGCGTCCGCGCGGCCGTGCACGTCACTCACCACGTGGACCCGCATGGCCCGAGCTTATGGCGCGCGCGAGCTCGTCCGGCCTGTTCCGGACGCGTCGAAAGTGGACGGTCCGGACGCGGACCGTCGGGCCCGTCCCGGTGCGTCGCGATGGGCCGGGGGCCGATGCCGCGGGCGGTCGCCAACATCCGCGCGGACCGCTAACGTCTGGTGCCGGGAACGCCTCACGCGCCTTGTCGGAGCGTCCTGTTCCGACGGGCGCCCCACGCGCGTCGGGTCTGCCCGCCCGCGAGCTGGTTGGAGTAGCAGTGCGTGAGTACACCTCGGCCCCGATGGTCACCGTCGCCGACGACGCCACGCTGACGGACGCCGTCTTCCGCAACGCGCGCGTTCGGCCAGACAAGGTCCTGCTCCGGCACAAGGTGGGCGATCGGTTCATCGCGATGACGACCACCGAGTTTCGCGACGCGGTGGTGGCGACCGCCCGTGGCCTCGTCGCGGCCGGCATCCGCCCTGGCGGGCGGGTGGGCATCCTCTGCCCAAGCCGGTACGAGTGGACCGTTCTCGACTACGCCACCTGGGCGGCAGGGGCCGTCGTCGTACCCATCTACGAGACGTCCAGCCCCGGGCAGATCGAGTGGATCCTGCGCGACGCCGCCGTCGAGCTGCTGGTGGCGGAGAACGCCGAGCTCGCCGAACGGGTCGCCCAGGTACGCGCGAAGGCCCCCGCCCTGCGGGAGGTGCTCGTCCTCGACGACGGGGCGCTCGCGGACCTGGCCGCCCGCGGCGCGGACGTCGACGAGCAGCGGCTCACCGAGGCGCGTGCCGACCTGGGCGCCGCGAGCCTCGCCACGATCATCTACACCTCGGGGACGACGGCGGCGCCCAAGGGCTGCGAGATCACCCACCGGGCGCTGCTCTACACCGCCGAGAGCAGCATCGCGATGCTGCCCGAGGTGTTCCGGCCGGACTCCTCCACCCTGCTGTTCCTGCCGCTGGCGCACGTGTTCGCGCGGATGCTGCAGGTCGGCGTCGTCCAGGGCGGCTACGACCTGGCCTACGCCCCCGACTCACGCACCCTGCTGCCCGACCTGGCGCTGACCAGGCCCAGCTTCCTGCTGGCGGTCCCCCGGGTGTTCGAGAAGGTCTACGCCGGGGCGCGGCACCGGGCCCACAGCGAGGGCCGCGGGCGGATCTTCGACGCGGCCGAGAACACCGCCGTCGCCTACAGCGAGTCCCTCGACGCCGGCGGCCCGGGCATCGCGCTGCGGCTGCGGCACCTGCTGTTCGACCGGCTCGTCTACACGAAGCTGCGGGCCGCCCTCGGCGGTCGGGCCGAGTTCGCGATCAGCGGCGGGGCACCGCTCGGCGCGCGCCTGGGCCACTTCTTCCGCGGCATCGGCTTCACCGTGCTGGAGGGCTACGGCCTGACCGAGACGACCGCCCCCGCCGCCGCGAACCGCCCGCATGCCGTGCGGATGGGAACCGTCGGCCAGCCGCTGCCGGGCGTCACCATCCGGATCGCCGACGACGGGGAGATCCTCATCCGCGGCGAGCTGCTGTTCCGCGCCTACCACAACAACGAGACGGCCACCAAGGAGGCGTTCGACGCCGAGGGCTTCCTGCGAACCGGTGACGTCGGCACGCTCTCCGACACCGGCCACCTGCGCGTCACCGGTCGCAAGAAGGAGCTGCTGGTCACCGCGGGCGGCAAGAACGTCGCGCCGGCGCCCCTGGAGCACGTCATCCAGTCCCATCCGCTGGTCAGCCAGGCCATGCTGGTCGGGGACGGGCGGCCGTTCATCGCGGCGCTGGTCACCATCGATCCGGAGGCGTTCGAGCGGTGGCGCGCGGGCTCCGGGCGGCCCGCCGGCGCGGACATCTCCGGCCTCACCGAGGACCCGGCGCTGCGCGCGGAGGTCCAGCAGGCCGTCGACGCCGCCAACGCGACCGTCTCCCGGGCGGAGGGGATCAAGAAGTTCGTGATCCTGCCGCGCGACTTCACCGTCGAGTCCGGCGAGCTCACCCCCAGCCTGAAGGTCCGCCGCGCGCTGGTCCTCGAGCGCTTCGGCGACGCCGTCGAGGCCCTCTACGCCGACGGCCCGGCTCCCCGCTAGTCGCCGTTCGACTCGCCGGTGAGCAGGGCGCGCAGCTGGGCGGCCAGCACGTCCCAGCGCCAGCGCAGTTCCACCCAGGCGCGTCCGGCGGCGCCCATCGACGCGGCGCGGTCGGGGTCGGCGAGCAGGTTTCCGACGGCTGCGGTCACCGCGTCGACGTCGGTGCCGTCCACGACGCAGCCGGTGCGGCCGTCGAGCACCGCGTCAGGGGCGCCGCCGCTGCGCCCGGCGACCACCGGCAGCCCCGCCGCCGAGGCCTCCAGGTAGACGATGCCCAGGCCCTCGACCTCCAGCCCGCCGAGACGGGAGCGACACGGCATGGCGAACACGTCGCCGGCCGCGTAGTGGGCGGGCAGCTCCTCCCACGGCACCGAGCCGGTGAATGTGACGTGCTCGGCGACGTCGACCTCGCGGGCGAGGCGCTCGAGGTCCCGGCGGTACGCACCCCCGCCGACGAGCAGCAGCGCCGTGCCCGGCACCCGGCGGCGCAACGCCGGCAGGACTCGGACCAGCATGTCCTGGCCCTTGCGGGGCACGAGACGGCTCACGCACACCACCACCGGCCGCTCCCCGAGCCCGTGCCGGCGGCGGATCTCCTCGCGGCCTGTTCCCGGGCGGAACAGCCCCGCGTCGACGCCGCTGGGCAGCCGGGCGAACAACGGGTGAGTGCCGAGCGCCGGGCCGATGCGCACCCGGGTGTAGTCGGTGAGGTAGGTGACGACGTCCGCCGTCGAACCGATGCGCCGCAGCACCTGGCGGGCCGCGGGCAGCGCCGCCCAGCCGACCTCGTGGCCATGCGTGCTCGCCAGCACCCGGCGGATGGCCGTACCCCGGCGCAGCCGGGGCGCCAGGAGGCCTAGCGGCGCCGCGGCGCCGAACCAGACCGTGTCGCACCCCTCAGCCCGGGCGACCTCCCGGGCCCGGCGCAGCACGTCCGGGGTCGGCAGCATCAGCGACGTGCAATGGCGCACCACGGGGAAGGGCTGCGCGGCGTCGAACGCGGCCGCGCCCTCCCAGGCCGGCGCGTAGACGACGACCTCACCGGCCGGCAGCCTGGACACGAAGTTGTGCACGTAGGCCTGGATCCCGCCGGGCCGCGGAGGGAAGTCGTTCGTCACGGCCAGGACCCGCATGGGCCCATCGTGCCGCACCCGTCTCCCCGGGCGCCCGCCGGGCACCCCTCACGGCGGCGGACCGTCAGCCGGCGCGGCGCGGCGGCGGGGCACGGCGGGCGGTGCGGGACAGCACCGAGCCCGCCACCTCCGCAGGCGGCGGCAACAGGCCCGCGGCGGCGAGGACCCCGAGCGCGCGGAACTCCTCCGGATCCCACCCGCCAGCGGGCCGCTGCGCGTCGGCGAACAGGACGGTCACGACACAGTCAGCGCACCGGACGCCGCGGGCGACGCAGGAGTCGCAGTCGATCAACATCGCACTCACCTTCCCGGGACCCGGCCGGTGACGACCGGCGGTGGCGACATCCGCGCACCGATTTCCCTACGTCACCGACGGTAGGACCCGGGTCCGACAATTTTCGGCGGGCGCCCTCCGGCGAGCGTCGGGCCGCGAGGGGCCGGCGGCGGGCGTCAGCGGTCGAGGCGGGCGAGCAGCGCCGGTGAGGGCACGGCGCGCGCCCCGGCCGACGCGCTGTTCTCGGCCACCTCCCGGTCGGAGGTGACGACGAAGACCGGCCGTCCCTCCGGCTCCATCCGCACCAACCGGATGATCTCCTCGTCGGCCAGCCGCCCAGGCCGGCTGAACAGCACCCGCACCCCGCGGGGCATCGCCACGCCGACCGGGCGGGCCACCACGGCGGTCGCGTCGAAGACCACCGTGATCTCGCTGTCCGGGTTGCGCCCACCCAGGGCACCGAGCCCGGACAGTAACCGCTCGCGCTGTGCCTGCAGGGTGAGCCGGCCGTAGCCACGCTTGGTCACGTTGTAGCCGTCGACGATGAGGTGCACTCCGGGCACCGCGAGTACCTCGTCGATGAGAATGGGGTCGTCGTCGGGTCGCCCGCGCGCCCCGACGAACGCCCGCGGTGTGCTGGTCGGCCCGTCGCCACTGCGGGCGAGCAGGTCGGCGGGGCGGCTGACCATCGTGGGCAGATCAAGCTCGCGGCGCACCCCGTTCGCCGAGGCGATAAGGGTGTCCAGCAGTACCCGCATGCGGGCTTCGTCGACGCTGCGGGAGTCGCGGGTGTCCCGGCGGGCGCTGGCCAGCGCGCTCTCGAGCTCGTGGATGCGGCCCCGCAGCCGGCGGACCTCCGCCTCGGCGTCGCGCCCGGCGGCGAGCGCCGTGTCCCGTGCCGCCTCGGCCGCTGCCACCGACTCCCGTGCCTCGTCCTGGGCCCGGCGGGCCCGCTCACCCGACGCACGCAGCCGGCGGCGGGCCTCGTCGGCGTCGGCACGGGCGGTGGCGATCTGCTCCCGCAGCGCCTCGGCCTCGGCCGCGGCGCCACGCTGGCTGGCCTCGAGCTGGTCGGTGAGCCGCTGGATCGTTCGCTCGGCCTCGTCGGCCCGGTCGCGCACCTCGTCCTGGGCTGCCTGCTCGGCGGCGGCCTGCACCAGCCGCGGCCAGGTGGGCGCCCGCAGCAGGTAGGCGACCGCGGCGACCCGCTCCGGTGGGGCGGCGGGCGGCGGCCCCTCCGAGGCCTCGACGGCCGCCGCGACGTCCGGATGACGCCGGCGGATCCACTCGGCGACGCGGGCCCGGAACGCCTCGCCGTCGACCGCCGCCGCCAGCGGGACACCGCCCAGCTTGACCCGCCGGGACGCCTTGAACCGGCGAACGGCGAGCAGGGAAGGCGGGACCTCCGTCTCGGGCAGGTCCGCGAGCGTCTGCGCGGCCAGCTCGATGACGTGCTGGCGAACCGCGGCAGGCAACGGCTCACTCATCGCCGTCGCCCCCGGCGGACGCGGCTCCCCAGACGAACGCGGCGCGCCTGATGGATGCAGGCCGGAGCAGAACCGTCAGAGATCCGACCGTTTGCGCACGTTTCGTGCCCAATAGGGCAAAGTGGACGCGATCCCGCGCCCCAACCCCCAGCACCGCTCGCTCCCCCCGCAGGCGGATGCACCGGGATCCATGCCGGATGTGTCCGTCAGCATACGAATGACGGGGATGAGTCGACGGGCCGCGCCTGCCGCGGCTCGTCCGACCGGCCAGACAGCAAGGCACGTGGGGACTCCGGAGCCGACGGGAAAAACGATGACGGTACAGCCTAGCGGCCCGCCCGCGGGGACCCGCGCGTGCCACCGCTATGGAATCACCGTACGGCCGACCCGCGTCAGGGCGGGCATTGTCTCATGTGATAGTCGGCTTATGTAGCCTCGCGTGGTGCGTACCCTACGCGCGAATTCTTCCAAACGCGGCCCTGGCTGCGCCGGAGAGGAACCACCGTGACCGACCAGAACCCGCCCCACCAGCCACCCGGCGGTGGCGACAGCCAGGAGCCGTGGAACCAGTCCAACAGCTCCTGGCCCCAGCCGTCCGCCGACGGGCCGGGCGGAGCGCCGCCCAACCCGCCCTGGGGTGGCGGGCCCGACCAGTCCGACGAGAAGACCCAGCTCGCCTGGTCCGGCGCCGCCCCCGGATCAGCGGGTGCGCCGCCCAGCGGACCGCAGCCGCCGATCCCCGCTCCCGGCGGCCAGCAGTGGGGAACCGGCCCGCGGCCGGGCGCCGACCAGTCGTGGCCGCCGCCGGGAGCCTCCGGTCCGGGTTGGGGCCAGCCCGGCGCTGGCCAGCCCGGCGCCGACCAGCAGGGCTGGGGCCAGCAGGCCCCCGGCGCCGACCAGCAGGGCTGGGGCCAGCAGGTGCCCGCGGATCAGCAGGGTTGGGGGCAGGGCCAGCAGGGCTGGAACCAGGGCGGCTATCCCGCCGGTGGGTCCGGCCCCTATCAGGCGGGCACGGGCTATCAGGCTCCAGGCGGCTACGCGGGCACCGCTCCGGACCCGTATCAGCAGAACCAGCAGGGCGGCTACCCACCGCCCGGCGGCTACCCACCGCCCGGCGGCTGGCCGCCGCCGGGCGGTCCGGTGCCGCCGCAGCCGCGGCGCCGCAACCCGCTTCTGATCATCGTGCCGCTGGCGGTGGTGGCCGCGATCGTGCTCGGGGTGGTGATCGCGCTCGCCGTGGGCGGGGACGACAAGTCCGACAACGTGACCGCCCCACCGCTGCCGTCGCTGACCGTGCCCCCGATTCCCGGCGGCACGGCGACGGCACCGACCCCGCCGGCTCCCACCGCCACCAGCCCGGTGCGCTCCTCGAACTGCGTGCCGTTCACCCCGCAGACGGCGCCCGGCGCGGGCACCGCGGGCATCGGCGGTTCCGGCACCGTGGTCGGCGAGGCCAACTCCTCGGTCAGCGATTTCGAGTCCAAGGTGACGCTCAACTCCGTCTGCGTCACCTCGGGCAAGGTCACCACCTACGGTGACCCGCCGAACCAGGGCGCCTACTACGTGGTGAACGTGACGGTCGAGGTGAGCCGCGGGGACACGTCCGCCTCGCCGTCCGACTTCTACATCCAGACGCCGGACGGGACCCGGTACGACGGGAGCTACGACAACGTCGAGCCTCGGCTGTCCGCGTCGACGGTGAAGGCCGGCCAGAAGGTCCGCGGCAACGTCGTCATCGACGCGCCGCCCGGGGGCGGGGTACTGAACTGGGAGCCGCTGTTCGCGGTCGACCCGGCCAAGTTCCAGCTCTGAGCCAGGGTTCCTGCTCTGAGCCAGGGTTCCTGCTCTGAGCCAGGGTTCCGCGCCGGCACCGAGGAGGTGTGCCGGCGCGGAACGGGAGTGAGCGGCCAGTACCGTTGTGGTGCTAGGCCAGGGCCGCGCGGATGCGTTCGGCCGCCTCGTCCAGCGCGGCGGGGTCGGGATCGTGGTCGGCGCCCGCGAACGAGATCTGACTCTCGTTCTCGATGGGCACCAGGTGGACGTGCGTGTGCGGCACCTCCAGCCCACCGACGATCACGGCCACCCGCCGGGGCTGGTAGGCCTTGTCGATAGCCCGCCCGACCTTCGCCGCGGCAAGCCACAGTGCCGTCTGGACGTCGTCGGGCAGGTCGATCCACCGGTCGATCTCGACCCGCGGGACCACCAGGGTGTGGCCCGGGCGGATCGGCGCGATCGTGAGGAGCGCGACCGTGTCCTCGTCGGAGTACACGATCCGCCCCGGCAGCTCACCATTGATGATCCGGGTGTAGACGCTCGGCATGGCTCACGACCCTATCGAGGTCGCGACGCCCGACCGCCGCTCCCGCCTCGCGCCCATCCCACGTCACGTCACGTCACACGAACGGACGGGCAAATCCCGCAGGACCCGCCGTCATCACCCGGAACTCGTTTCCCTCCGGATCCGACAGGACGTATCCGCGCTCGCCGTCGTCGTCATACCGGCCGACCCGGCGGGCGCCCAGGGTGGACAGCCAGCCGATGACCCGTTCCGCGTCCACCGCGTAGAGATCGAGGTGCAGCCGGCTGGGCCCGCCGCCGCGGCGGGCACCACTGCGCAGCAGCAGCTTCGGCCCCGCCCCCGCCGGGTGTCTCAGCACCGCCGCATCGCCGTCACGACGGACCACCTCGTAGCCCAGCGCGGCGGCCCAGAAACGCACCATCACCTCCACGTTCGCACAGTCGACTGCCACGCGCCCCACCCGGATCCCGTTCGTTTCGAACCACGCCACCCGCGCATGATTTCGCATTTCCGCTGGATTGGCCTGTCGAGTGGGTGCCGCGTGTCTCCGGCGTGGCGCGACACGCCACCGAGAGCAAACACGACGGGACACCTACGGTTCGCGGACAATCCCTCGCGGCGCCGTCGCGCCCGTCGGCCAGTCGAGGGAAGAACACGCTTCGCGGCCACCAGACCGTGCCCACCCCTCGGCACCACCATGATCGCCACGATACGGCCAGGGAGGGAGATCGCGGGGGGCGTCGGGAACTGTCGGTGCCCGGTCCTATGGTGGCGCGGTGCGCCCAGACCCCGCCCCCTTCGCCAGGCCGCCCGTCGCGCATCCCACCGATGCCGCGCCGCGGCCGCGGCAGGCGAGCCTGGAGGAGCTGGGGCGGCCACTCTCCGAGGTGACGTTCGTCGTCGTCGACCTGGAGACGACGGGCACGTCGGCGGCCACGGGTGAAATCACCGAGATCGGCGCGGTGCGGGTCCGTGGCGGCGAGATCCTCGCCGAGATGTCCACGCTCGTGCGGCCCTCCGCCGCCATCCCCCCGATGGTCTCGGTGATCACCGGGATCACCGACGCCATGGTGGCGGTTGCGCCCGCCGAGGCCGAGGTGGTGCCGACCTTCCTGGAGTTCGCCCGCGGCGCCGTGCTCGTCGCTCACAACGCCCCGTTCGACGTCGGCTTCCTGCGGGCCGCGATCGCCCGTTGCGGCTACCCGCAGCCGGCGTGGGAGCAGCTCGACACGCTGCGGGTGGCCCGTCGCGTCATCAGCCGGGACGAGGCGCCGGACTGCCGCCTCGGTACGCTCGCGCGGTTGTTCCGCAGCTCCACCGAACCCTGCCACCGGGCTCTCGCCGACGCCCGCGCCACCGTCGACGTCCTGCACGGGCTCTTCGAGCGGCTCGGCAACCTCGGCGTGCGCACCCTCGAGGAACTGCACGAGTACAGCGCCCGCGTCTCCCCCGCGCAGCGGCGCAAGCGCCACCTCGCGGACGGGCTACCCGCCGGGCCCGGCGTCTACGTCTTCCGCGACGCCGACGGGCGCGCCCTCTACGTCGGCACGTCGCGGTCGGTGCGCTCGCGGGTGCGCACCTACTTCACGGCCAGCGAGCCGCGGACCCGGATGGCGGAGATGGTGGCCCTGGCCGAGCGGGTGGACGCGATCGGCTGCGCTCACGCGCTGGAGGCCGAGGTCCGCGAGCTGCGGCTGATCGCCGAGCACAAGCCGCCGTACAACCGCCGCTCCCGCTTCCCCGAACGCGCCGTGTACGTGCGGCTCACCGACGAGCCGTTCCCCCGGCTCTCCCGGGTGCGCGCCGCCCGCGACGACGCGACCTACCTCGGCCCGTTCGGCAGTCTCCGCGAGGCCGACGACGCGGTGGACGCCCTGCTCGCCGCGGTGCCGCTGCGCCAGTGCACGCCCCGGCTGTCCCCTCGCGTGCGCCGGCCCGCCTGCGCGCTGGCCGACCTCGGCCGGTGCGGGGCGCCCTGCGACGGCCGGGAGGACACCACCACCTATGGCCGTCATGTCGCGGCGGCGCGCGCGGCCATCACCGGCGATCCCGCTCCCGTCGTCGAGGCCGCGACCCGTCGGATGGAGCGGCTCGCGTCGGAGGGGCGTTACGAGGATGCCGCCGTCACCCGCGACCGGCTGGCCGCCTTCGTCCGGGCCGCCGCGCGCGGGCAGCGGCTGGCAGCGCTGACCGGCGTGGCCCAGCTCGTCGCCGCCGCGCCGACCGCCGACGCCGGCTGGGACCTGTCCGTCATCCGCCACGGCCGGCTGGTGTCGGCGGTGACGGTCGCCCGGGGGATCGATCCGCGGCCCTGGGTCGACGCCGCGGTCGCCAGTGCCGAGACCGTGCGGCCCGACCCCGGCCCCACCCCCGCCGCGTCGGCGGCCGAGACGGAGCGGATCGGCCGCTGGCTGGCCGGGCCAGGGGTGCGGCTGGTGCGTCTGGAGGGCACGTGGAGCTGGCCGGCGGCCGGCGCCCAGCGGGCCGCGCTGCGCTTCGCGGACCTCTCTCCCGCCACCCCCGAGCAGCGCGCCGACCCGGCTGCGCGTCCCACCGGCGCCGAGCGCCGCCGGCGCTGATCATGTCTGGGGAACACGTGCCACGCCCGACGTCCGCTGCCCTCTTCGGAGCCGCCGATCCGACCTCGGACGCGCGTGGCCAGGCCCGGAAACGGCCGTGGGGCCGGCGCGCCATCGCTGGCGAACCGGCCCCACGGCCGTTGGACGATCCGGCGCTCGGCGCCGGGCGGGGTTCAGTGCCTGCCGCCGCCCGGACCGCCTTCCTTCTCCTCGACGAAGAAGCCGCTCACGGCCTTGCCGGCCCGCCGGGCGAGCCCCTTGCCGTGCCCGTCGTCCCCATGGCCGTTCGCCGACGGCAGCGCGTAGCGGTCCGTCGGGACGAGCGGGTGGTCGGGCGTCGGCTCGGCCTTCGGCCGGTGGTCCTCCACGAACTCCCCGGTGGGCAGCTGGCGGATGATGCCGGTCTCGATGCCGTGGTGGGCGACCTCGTGGTCCTTCTCCTGCAGGTTCAGGCACAGCTTCTTCGTGACCACGTACGCGATCGGCGGCACGATGATCAGTCCGATACGGCCGGCCCAGGTCATCGCGTTCAGCGAGATGCTGAACGTCTTCGCGATGACGTCGTTACCACCCGAGATCCACAGCACCAGGTAGAAGCTGATCGCCATGGCGCCCAGCGCCGTCCTGGTGGGTGCTTCCCGCGGGCGCTGGAGCAGGTTGTACGACTTCGTGTCACCGGTGAACCGGGCCTCGAGGAACGGCCACAGCGCCAGCAGCGTGAACAGGATGCCGGGCAGCACCGCCGTCGGCCAGAACACCGCCGGAACGGTGTGGCCGAGTCCGCGGAACTCCCAGGGCGGCATCAGTCGGGTTGAGCCGTCGAGGAAGCCGATGTACCAGTCGGGCTGGGACGCCGACGAGACCTTCGACGGGTCGTACGGACCGAACATCCAGATCGGGTTGATCTGCGCCAGGCCGCCGAGCAGCGCGAGCATGGCGAAGGTCATCATGAAGAACCCGCCGGACTTCACCGCGAACACCGGGAACACCCGGTGGCCGACGACGTTGTGCTCGGTCTTGCCCGGGCCGGGGAAGTCCGTGTGCTTCTGGTGCCACAGGATGCCCAGGTGCGCGCCGATCAGGGCGAGCAGGATTCCCGGCACCAGCAGAATGTGGATCACATAGAGCCGGGGCAGGAAGTTGGCGCCCGGGAACTCCCCGTTGAACACCAGGAACGACGCCCAGGTGCCGATGATCGGGATGGACTGGGCGATCGAGGCGGCGATCCGCAGACCGGTGCCGGAGAGCAGGTCGTCCGGCAGCGAGTAGCCGGCGAAGCCCTCGGTGATCGCGAGGATCAGCAGGCCGACACCGATCAGCCAGTTGACCTCGCGCGGCTTGCGGTAGGCGCCGGTGAAGAACACCCGGGCCAGGTGCACGATGATCGAACCGACGAAGACCAGCGCCGCCCAGTGGTGGATCTGGCGGAAGACCAGCCCGGCCCGGGTGTCGAAGCTGATGTCGAGCGTCGAGGCGTAGGCCCGGCTCATCTCCACGCCCTTGAGGGGCACGTAGGAGCCGTTGTAGATGACCTCGGTGTTCGACGGGTCGAAGAACAGCGTCAGATAGATGCCGGTGACCAGCAGGATCACGAAGCTGTAGAGCGCGATTTCCCCGATCATGAATGACCAGTGGTCGGGGAAGACCTTGTTCAGGTTGCGCCGCAGCCCGGCCTGGGTGCCGAACCGGTCGTCCATGGCCCGGTTGGCCTTGCGGACCGGCCCCGGCCGCTTGACGTACTCGGGTGCGGTTGTCATGAGCGCTCCCAGAAGGCGGCACCGACGGGCTCGTCGTAGTCACCGTTGCGGGCGTAGAGGTAGCCGTCCGCGTCCGCGGCGATGGCCAGCTGCGGCAGGGACCGGCTGGCCGGCCCGAAGATCGCCCGGCACCCGTCCGGCACGTTGAACACCGACTGGTGGCAGGGGCAGAGCAGGTGGTGCGTCTGCTGCTCGTAGAGGCTCACCGGGCAGCCGGCATGCGAGCAGATCTTGGAGTAGGCGACGTGGCCGTCGACCGACCAGTCCTCCCGCCCCTTGCGCGGCCGGTCGACCCCCGGTGGCAGGCGGATGAGCAGCGTGGTGCTGTCCGCCTTGGTCTGGATGTCGGTCTTCGGCTTGTAGGTCACCGAGCCGTCCGCGGCGGTGACCGGGATGGCCGGGAAGACCGTCTCGATGCCGCCGATGGACACGTCCCCGAGCTTGACGAGCCGGCCGTCCTCGGTGACGAGGCGCGCGCCCTTCACCCAGGAGGTGTGGTCGAGCTTCTTGCCCGGCTTGGAGTTCGTCAGGTTGAGCAGCGGGACGACGACCAGACCACCGAGCACCGTGCCCGCGCCCAGCAGGGTGCGGCGCAGCAGGGGGTGGCGGGCGAGACCGGTGTCGGCGAAGCCGGCGGTGATCTCCGCCTCAGTGACGGCGATGTCCTCCCTGGAGGAGGTGAACTCGTGCCGCTCCTGCACCGCCTGTTCGTGCGGCATGAGCCGCTTGGCCCACAGGATCATGCCGATGCCGAGCCCGCCGACGGCAAGGCCCAGGGCCGAGCCGAGGCAGGGAGTGTAGTACTCCTTGTGCTTGTCGCCCACGAAGTTCGTGATGATGAAGCCGATCGTGCCGACCACCGAGATCAGGAACCAGAAGGCGATCAGCCGCTCGGCCCGGCGCTCGGCGCGATGGTCGACGTCCTCCGCACGCGGCGGCCGGGGCGTGACCCCGCCCCCGTGCCCGCCGCCGACGGCCGGCCGCATCACCGTGTGCTCGGGTTCGCGGCTGGAGTCGGTCTGGTGCGGCGGCGTCCCGAGAACCTCCGGGCCGTCATGCGTGCCGGCCGGAATGTCCGGGCCGCCGGCCGAGACGTTCGACCCCCGGGCCGGGTGCCCCCCGGTGTCGACCGGGTGCTTGGACCTCTTGAAGATGCTGCTCATCGAATCCTGGTCAGCCTTGTCGGCCGGCTCGCCCTGGTAGCCCAGGTAGTCCATGCGACGCTGGGCGGGGTCGGCCGGCTGGTCCCCTTCGCCTGGTCCCGCCGGTCCCGCCGTCCCCGGGCCCGTCTGGTCACTCATACCTTCTGCCTCGCTCCGATCCACAGGCACACGGCCAGCAGGCCGCCCACGCCCACCAGCAGGCCGAGCAGGCCCTCGGGCACCGGACCGTACTTGCCGAGGCTGAAGCCGCCCGGGCTCCTGGTCTCGTTCAGGTGCCGGACGTAGGCCGCCACGGCGATGGCGTCCTCCTCGTTGATCTGGCGGTCACCGAACACCGGCATCGACTCCGGTCCGGTGCGCATCGCCTCGATGATCTGCGTCGGGGTGGACTCGTTCAGCGAGGGGGCGAACTTGCCGTAGGTCAGCGGGGCGCCCTGGGCGACCGCCTGGTGGCACTGCGCGCAGTTGGCGCGGTAGAGCTCGCCGCCGTGCGACAGGTCGGCGTCGTTCAGCGCCTCATCGGTGACCTTGGGGACCTCGGGTCCCCCACCCAGGCTGCTGACGTACGCCGAGAGCTGGTCGATCTGCGTCCGCGAGTAGATCGGCGGCTTGCGGTCCGCCTGCGCGGCCGGCGCGGCCAGCGGCATGCGGCCGGTGGACACCTGGAAGTCGACCGCGGCCGCGCCGACACCGACGAGGCTCGGCCCGGTGGTGGAACCACCACCGCCCAGGCCGTGGCAGCTGGAGCAGCCCTGCAGGTACAGGGCGCGACCCTGGCGGACGGCCTCGTTGGCGTCGGCCGTCTGCGCGGCGTTGCCGCCCGGGGCCAGCACCGTCCACAGCACGCCGGTGGCCAGCAGGCCGAACATCAGCACGAGGGCAGACGAACGGCGACGGCGGCGCGCGGACTGTCCCTGGCCGCGTGCGGAGCGCCGACGTGCCAGCCGCCGGGTCGGGGACCGGTCTCCCGCGGCTACCGCCGTCGACGCGGCGGCCGCGGCCGGCTCAGGTGCCGCCGAGGCGTCGGCCGCCGCGACGGGCTCGGTGACCGCGGTCGACGTGGGTTCCGGCGGAGTGTCCGGCGAAGTGCCCGAGGATTCAGTCATGTCGCTCACTGGAGGAGGTAGATGGTCGCGAACAGGCCGATCCAGACGACGTCGACAAAGTGCCAGTAGTACGACACGACGATCGCCGATGTCGCCTTCTCCGGCGTGAAGCGCCCGTATGTGGACCGGCCCAGCACCATGACGAAGGCGACGAGACCGCCGATGACGTGCAGGCCGTGGAAGCCGGTGGTCAGGTAGTACACCGACCCGTAGGCATGCGACGCCATCGTGAACTTGTTCTCGCCGAAGTACTCGTTCGCCTGGCCGCCGACGAAGATCAAACCCATGATCAGGGAGATCAGGTACCAGCGGCGCAGCCCGAAGACGTCACCGCGCTCGGCGGCGAACACACCGAGCTGGCAGGTGACACTGGACAGCACCAGGATCACGGTGAAGAACAGCGCGTACCCGACGTGCAGCTCCACGGGACCATGTTCGGAACCGGCGGGGTCGCCGGTGACCGGCGGCCAGTTGCCGCTGTTGACCGAACGGATCGTGAAGTACATCGCGAACAGGGACGCGAAGAACATCAGCTCCGACGACAACCACACGACCGTGCCGACCGAGACCATCGAGGGACGGTTGGCCGTCGGGTGTGGTGGTGGAGCCTTCTCGAGGACGGGGGCTGAGGCCACGTCGGTCATTCTGGCACGCGGCGCCGCACGCGCCACCGTAGGTTCGACGTTCGGTAGGACTACGACTCGTCGATGACCGCCGCCCGAGCCCGCACGGACCTCGCCACGGCGCGCGCAAACGGCTGTGCCACAAGGGAAACCGCAGCGTGCGGGACCGCCGCCGACGGTGCTGAAAAAAGCCAACCGATCGGGTCGATCCGCACGGATGTTGCGTGCCTCACCCGTCGCGCCCCCTCCGCTGGGGCCGGGTCGGCCGGCACCCGGACACAGGCCGGTCGGCACACTCGGAACGCGGAGATCATCGAACGTGTCCGATCATGCGCACCGCGCGACACGCCGCCCGGGTCGCAACGACCCCGGGCGGCGGGCAGCATGCGGGCGTGGGCGCCCGCAGGGGCCGGGCGCCCATGCGGTCGGGTCAGCCGGACATCGCGGCGAGCGCCCGCAGGCCCTCAGCCGGCAACGCGATCCCTGCCTCGGAGCCGGGGTCCACGGCGAGCAGCAGGGTGTCCGACGGCCAGATCCGCCCCAGGGTGGCGATCTGGACCGTCCGGTAGCGCTCCACCTCGGGCAGCGCCTCGGCGAGGCGGCGCTCCGAGGTGAACGTCGGGACGAACTGGGTGCCGTCCTGGCGCTCGGCGACCGGTAGCTGCAGGACGTCGGCGTCATCGCCGGTCAGCGTGCCGGCCCCGCCGCTCGCCTCGTCGCCGAGGTCGGGCAGCAGAACGTCCGCGAGCGCCAGGTCGCCGAGCGCCGCCCTCTCGTCCTCCCCCGCGGCCAGCCGGTGCAAGGCGGTCCGGGCGGCGCTGCCCTGCTCCGACGCGCGGGCACCAGGTACCCGGGCGCCCATCGCGGCGGGCGCGGGACCCCCCGACCCGGAGGCGAGCTGGGACCGTAGCTGGTCATCTGTCACGGGTTACTCCCTTGACGTGGATGAACGTGCTGACGTGTCGTGCCGTAAGGGCCCGGTACCCGGTCATGGCCGCGTCGAACAGGTCGGTCCCACCGAACTTCGGCGCCTGCGTCCTGCGGGACGGCGGGACGGCGGGACGGCCTGCCGTCCTGGGTGCTGCGCCCGCGGCCGGCGGTCAGCCGCGCAGGGCGAGGTCGGCGATCAGCGCGCGGCGGGTAGCCCCGATCAGCGGCGTGCCGTCGTTGTAGGCAGGGTGGTCGACGACGAGCTCCGCGGGCACGTCCGGGTCCCGGAACGCGTCCCGCTGCTCGTCTGCCAGGGCGAAACGGACCATGTGCACGGAGACGGTCTCGGTGGGCACGTCCGGGTCCTCGTCGAGGCCGGGGATCTCCTCACCGGCCACCCGCTGCCCGCCGATCTCCAGGAACAGGCTGTGCTGCAGGCCGGCGAGCCGGCGCAGCTCCTCGCGCACCGTCTCCAGCACCGCGAGTTCGACGAAGACGGTCGCGGTGAGGACATGGCTGCCGGGCAGCAGCCGCGAGTAGGCCTCGATCTCGTGGGCGACGTCGGCGGAGGCCGTCAGCCGCTCGGTGTAGACCATCTCCTGCACCTGGTAGCACAGGGTCTGCTCGTTCTCGAACTCGACGACGACGATGTCACCCACCCGGACGCGGCGCTCGGCGCGCACCGGGATCATCTGCCTGCGCAGGTCGGGGCGACGCGCCGCGTACGCCTGGTGGTCGGTGCTGATGTCGGCGACGGTCAGCGCCATGGTGCGGCCTCCTGTCCGGTCACGGTGGTGGGGGTCCCGGCGGTCCCGGAGACGTGCGGGTCCCGGGGGGTGCGGAAACGAGACCGGCGGCCGGTCCCGGGCGCGGGAAACGCCCGAGAGCCGGCCGCCGGGATGGTGCTGCGGTGCCGTCGCGCCGATGCCGCCACTCAGGCGTCGGCGGTCTCCTCGGCGTTGAGCGCGTCGAGGGCCTTCTTGAAGCGGCCGGCGTGAGTCTTCTCGGCCCGGGCGAGGGTCGAGAACCAGTCCGCGATCTCCTCGAAGCCCTCCTCGCGGGCGGTCTTCGCGAAGCCGGGGTACATGGCGGTGAACTCGTAGGTCTCCCCGGCCACGGCGCTGGCCAGGTTCTTCGTGGTGGTGCCGAGCGGCTCGCCGGTGGCCGGGTCGCCGACCTCGGCGAGGAAGTCGAGGTGACCGAACGCGTGGCCGGTCTCGCCCTCGGCGGTGTCGCGGAACAGCGACGACGCGTCGGTCAGGCCCTCGATGTCGGCCCGGCGGGCGAAGTAGAGGTAACGCCGGTTCGCCTGGCTCTCCCCGGCGAACGCCTCCTTGAGGTTCTCGTGGGTCTTGGTGCCGTCAAGCTTCGGCATGGAGCGCTCCTTCGGATGGGATGGTCACTTCTGGCCGGTCCCGCCCACCCGCAACCTGGGGGGCCGGGCCCGCGCTGCCCGCCTGACAGTCCGGACAGAGTCCCCGGAACTGCAGGTCGTACCCGGTGATGGCGAAGCCCGAGCGACGCGCGATCTCCGCCATCATCCCGTCGGGGACGGGATGATCAATGTCGACCGCCCGCCCACAGCCATCGCACACCGCATGATCGTGCCGACTGGTGTTGGCGTCGTACCGCGCGGCCGAGCCGTCGCCCAGGGTGAGTTCCAACGCCCGACCGGTCGACACCAGCAGCGCCAGCGTGCGATACACCGTAGCGCTGCCGATCCGCGGCGACGCACGGCGCACCCGCTCGTACACCTCCGCTGCGGTTGGATGGTCGTCCGCTGCCCGCAGAACCTCGAGCACGGCCATCCGCTGAGGGGTCAGTCGCAGATCAAACTGGTCGGTCATGGATCACGCCCGTCGCGTTCGCAGCGGAGCATCCGCCGCCGCCCGCCGTGCCGGGCGCACACGTGCCCGGTGGTGCAGCCGACGGAGGGCTCCGCTGGATGAGAACGACTCTCAGTATCGCCTGTCCCCCGCCCCGGGGCAAACCGGGAGGGGCGGCGCAGACGGCGAGCCGGCAACCGGAGAGGGGACGCCGACGCCACGGTGCCGAGCGACAAGCACGGTACTGGGGGTCAGAGCGCACCCAACCCTCGACACCATCCACCCAGCCCCAGCGGCATGCGAGTAGGGGGATCGCGGACGGGCTCGACCGGGTAATCTTCGGGACGGATCGCGCCGGTCAGCCGGTCGCTCCCGATCGTCCCCGATCGCCCTACGCCGCAAGGCCGGGCGGCCGGCGCCGTGTCGGGGCGGCGGTCCGCCCAGGCCGCCGGCCAGCGGCGGCCGCAACGTGGGAAGGCCGCGGACGCCATGAAGACCGTCCTCGTCTACGCCGACCGCGCCGACGTGCGCGCACGCGTGATCTCCGCCCTCGGCCGCCAGCCCGCCGAGGACCTGGGGCCGCTGGAGTTCGTCGAGGCGGCCGACGCCGCCGAGGCGATCGGCGTGGTCGACCATCACGAGGCCGACCTGTGCGTCTTCGACTCCGAGGCGACGCCTACCGGGGGCATGGGCCTGTGCCGGCAGCTGAAGAACGAGGTCGCCGACTGCCCGCCCACCGTCCTGCTCGTCGCCCGCCCGGACGATCGCTGGCTCGCCACCTGGTCGCAGGCCGACGCGGTCGTCACGCACCCGGTCGATCCCGGCCAGCTCACCGAGGCGGTCGTCGCCCTGCTGCGGGCCCGTGCCGGCGGCGCGCCCGCCAGACGCCCCCTGACCGGCGCCCAGCTGGCGAGGTGAGTCGATGACCGTCGAGGCGGCCCCGCCGCCCTCCGTGCCCTCGAGCATGTCCGTTGCCTCTCCCGACGCCGCGTCTGCCGGGTCGGTCGCGTCTGCCGGGTCGGTCGCGTCTGCCGGGTCGGCCGGGTCGGCCGGGTCGGCAGGGTCGGCCGGGTCGGCCGCATCTGCGGGGTCGGGCTCCTCGGCCGGGTCGCCGGGCCCGGCGCCGGCCGCTGGCGGCGCCGCCACGACGAGTTGGGCGGATCTGATCGGGACGCTGCTGGCCGGCGAGTCCCTCCCGCGGGCGCACACCGCATGGGCGATGGACCAGATCATGGCGGGCGCCGCCTCCCACGCGCAGATAGCCGGCTTCGCCGTCGGGCTGCGCGCCAAGGGCGAGACAGCGGCCGAGATCGGGGGTCTGGTCGAGGCGATGCTCGCGCATGCCGCGCCGCTGCGGGTGTCCGCCGAGACGCGGGCGCGCGCCGTCGACACCTGCGGGACAGGCGGGGACCGCTCGAACACGGTCAACATCTCCACGATGGCCGCCCTCGTCGTCGCCGGGGCGGGAGTCCCGGTGATCAAGCATGGCAACCGGGCCGCGTCGTCGTCCTGTGGTTCCGCCGACCTGCTCGCCGAACTCGGGGTGATCGTCGATCTGCCACCGGCCGGGGTTGCGGAGTCGATGGCGAAGGCGGGCATCGCCTTCTGCTTCGCCCGCACCTTCCATCCGGCGTTCCGGCACGTCGCGGTCCCGCGCAGCGATCTCGGCGTTCCCACCGCGTTCAACATTCTCGGCCCGCTGACGAATCCTGCCCATCCCGGCGCCCAGGCGATCGGGGTTGCCGACCCGCGCCTGGCCCCAGTCGTCGCCCAGGTGCTGGCCGACCGGGGTACCCGCGCGCTGGTCTTCCGTGGCGACGACGGCCTGGACGAGCTCAGCCCGGTGACCACGTCGTCCGTGTGGGTCGTCCCTGGTAGCGCCGGCGGTCCGCCGTCGTCGGCCCCGGCCGAGCCGCCGCGCCGGGAGCGGTTCGATCCGCGGGAGGTCGGTATTCACGTGCCGGACGTCGCCGCGCTGCGGGGCGCCGACGCGCCGCACAACGCCGCCGTCACCCGCGGAGTGCTCGCCGGCGAGCCTGGCCCGGTCCGCGACGCGGTGCTGCTCGCCGCGGCCGCCGCCCTGGTCGCGGCGGCCGGTCCGACGCCCGCGTCCATCGCCGAGCAGATCCTCGGCGCCCTGCCGGTGGCCGCCGAGTCCCTCGACTCCGGGGCCGCCCGTACGCTCCTGGATACCTGGGTGGCCGCCAGCCAGGCCGCCGCGGCACCAGGAGCCAGCTCACCTTCCTGAGGGCCCAGACGCGCGCGGCTCAACCCTGCATCCACCTGGGAGCGGCCGCGTCTGCCGTCGCTGCCCGGCTGCCGTCGCCAGGAGACGCGCCGAGGGATAGTGACCCTTTCAGCCTCAAGACCGTCATTTTCCCTCGGCACGAATTGCGACCCGCCCGCCTCCGGTCGGTGGGTCGGTGGGTCGGTGGGTCGGTGGGTCGGTGGGTCGGTGGGTCGGTGGGCCGACCGGAGGAGCCGCGCACACGGCTACGGTCGGTCGAGATGCGGGAGGGCGGCCGGCCTGGGTGACGGCACGCGACGAGGGCCGGTCAGGCCCACCGCGGTGGTGAGCGTGACCGGCCCTCGTCGTCCGTGCGCGTGGCGGCGGGCTCAGTCCTCGGGAACCGGCGGGTTCCAGAAGTTCTCGAACACCAGGCAGGTCACGAACAGCAGGACCAGCGCGGCCCCGAGCACGACCAGCCAGATACCGAAGACGAAGCCCATCGCCGCGGTCACCGCGCTCGCCCCGATGAAGAACGGGTAGTAGCTGCCCGGGGTGAAGTGCCCGAGCTCGCCCGCACCGTCGGCGACCTCGGCATCCGGCAGGTCCTGCGGCCGCATACCGATGCGGCGCCCGGTGAAGATGAGGTAGCCGCCGACCAGCAGGCCCAGCCCGGTGGTGAGGGTGAGGGCCGCCGTGCCGGTCGGATCCTTCGCCCAGAACCAGTAGACCAGCGCCACGGCTCCGGCAAAGATGCCGAAGAAGCTGAAGATGATGCCTTCCACCTTCATAGGATCGCCGCCCTAACTGATCTCGGGTGTCGCATGGTAATCGACCCGGCCGACCGTGGCCGGGAAGTGCAGGTCGAACGCCGGCCGCTCGGAGCGGATCCGGGGCAGCGACCGGAAGTTGTGCCGCGGCGGCGGGCAGGAGGTCGCCCACTCCAGCGAGTTGCCGTAGCCCCACGGGTCGTCGACGACCGCAAGCTGGCCCTTACGGTACGAGTGCCACATGTTGTAGATGAAGGGCAACGTCGACAGGGCGAGCAGGAACGAGCCGGCCGTCGAGAACGTGTTCAGCGTGGTGAAGCCGTCCGACACTCTGTAGTCGGCGTAGCGGCGCGGCATGCCCTTCAGGCCCAGCCAGTGCTGCACCAGGAAGGTGGCGTGGAACCCGAGGAACACGGTCCAGAAATGAATCTTGCCGAGCCGGTCGTTCATCATCCGGCCGGTCACCTTCGGGAACCAGAAGTACGTGCCCGCGTAGGCCGCGAACACGACGGTGCCGAAGATGACGTAGTGGAAGTGGGCGACGACGAAGTAGCTGTCGCTGACGTGGAAGTCGATCGGCGGGCTGGCCAGCAGCACGCCGGTGAGCCCACCGAAGAGGAACGTCACCAGGAAGCCGATCGAGAACAGCATCGGCGTCTCGAAGGTGAGCTGCCCGCGCCACATCGTGCCGATCCAGTTGAAGAACTTGATCCCGGTCGGCACCGCGATGAGGAACGACAGGAAGGCGAAGAACGGCAGCAGCACCGCGCCGGTGACGAACATGTGGTGCGCCCACACCGCGACCGACAGGGCGCCGATGCCGATGGTGGCGAAGACGAGGCCCTTGTAGCCGAACAGCGGCTTGCGGGAGAACACCGGCAGGATCTCGCTGACGATGCCGAAGAACGGCAACGCGAGGATGTAGACCTCGGGATGCCCGAAGAACCAGAAGAGATGCTGCCACAGCAGCGCGCCGCCGTTGCCCGCGTCGAACACGTGCGCGCCGAAGCGGCGGTCGGCCTCCAGCGCCAGCAGCGCCGCGGCGAGGACCGGGAAGGCGATCAGCACGAGGATCGACGTGACCAGGAAGTTCCAGCAGAAGATCGGCAGCCGGAACATCGTCATGCCGGGGGCGCGCATGCACAGGATCGTGGTGATCATGTTGACGGCGCCGAGGATGGTGCCAAGACCCGACACGGCCAGACCCATGATCCACAGGTCCGAGCCGGCGCCCGGCGAGTACACCTCGTTGTTCAGCGGGGCGTAGGCGAACCAGCCGAACGACGCGGCACCGTTCGGCGTCAGGAAGCCGGCCACGACGGTGAGGCTGCCGAACAGGAAGAACCAGTACGACAGCGCGTTCAGCCGCGGGAACGCGACGTCCGGAGCGCCGATCTGCAGCGGGATCAGGAAGTTCGCGTAGGCGAACGCGATCGGCGTCGCGAACATGAGCAGCATCAACGTGCCGTGCATGGTGAACAGCTGGTTGAACTGCTCGTTCGAGAAGTACTGCAGGCCGGGGCGAGCGAGCTCCGACCGCATCATGATCGCTAGGATGCCGGCGAACAGGAAGAACCCGAAGGAGGTCACGAAGTACATGACCGCCAGGTCCTTGTGGGACGTCGTGCGCAGGTAGCCGAGCAGGTTCGTCCGCTTGGGTAGGTGGGGCTGCTCGGGCTCGGCGTGGCCGACGCCCGCTTCGTGCACGAGGGTCACTGTCCGCTCCCGGTGGTTGCGGTCGTCGCGGTGGTGGTCGCGGACGCCGCAGCCTCGGTGGTGGCGATGGGGGCGTTCAGCCGATCCGCGATGAACTTGTTGTACTCCGCCTGCGGCACGACCTTCACGTAGAAGTTCATCCGGTCGTGGTCGGTCCCGCAGAGCTCCGCACACCGGCCGATGAACGTGCCGGTCTTGGTGACGGTGAGCTCGAACTGGTTGATCCGGCCCGGGACCACGTCCCGCTTGAACAGGAACTCGGGCACCCAGAACGAGTGGATGACGTCCGGCGAGGTCTCCACGAACCGGATCGAGCGGCCCTGCGGGAGGACCAGCACCGCGGGCTCACCGGGCCGGCCGGTGACCTCGATGCTGTTCGGGCCCGTCCGCCCCGTGCCCGGGTCGATGTACTTGAACTGCCAGTTCCACCGGAAGCCGATGACGTCGACCGTCACGTCCGGGTGCGCCGAAAGCCGCGTGACCTTCGACTCGTCCCGGGCCGTGTAGAAGAACATCGACGCGACGACAACGACCGGCACAACCGTGTACAGGATTTCGACGGGCAGGTTGTACCGCACCTGACGCGGCAGCACGTCGGTACGCCGGCGGAAGGCGACCACCGCGTACAGGATCATGGCCCACACGATGCCGCCGACGACGAGCGCCGCGATCGCCGAGCCCTGCCACAGATTGAGCAGGCGCGGCGAGTAGTTCGTCACACCATCGGGATAGCCGAAGTTCGGCCTCTCGCAGGCGGTCGCCGCAAGGCCCACGAGGGCGAGCGGACCGACCAGCCGCAGGCTCCGCCCGCGGGAGCGCGCCCGAGCGCGCCCACCCGCCGGGCCGGCTCCCGCTCCAGCACCAGCGGTCACGCCGGCGCCGGCCACGTCGTCCACGGCCTCGGGCGCGCCGCCGGAGTCAGCCGGCGTCGTCGGCGTGCCCTCGACATCCGCGACCGACGGCCGGGTCCGACCGAAGGATCTCCTCACCAGGTCCTGCCTCCCACGACTAGCGGCTCGCGCGGCCCGCGGCGAACCCCGTCCGCCGCCGCGCGCGAAACCCCTTCAAACGCCATGTCACCCCGGTCGATCCCTCCGGACGACATGCTGTCTTCGACACGCTGTAGATGGTGCGGCAGCAGCGTATCTCAGCGGGTCGACAGCTTCTCGCCTCAGGCCCCATCAAGGGGCTGTGATGAAGACCCCCTGCGCGGGCCCGCGGGCGTAGCGTCGAACGCGTGCCGGCCTATCTCGACCACGCGTCGACGACCCCCCTGCATCCCGCCGCCCGCGCGGCGTTGCTGGTGGCGCTCGACGACGGCTGGGCGGACCCGGCGCGGCTCTACCGGGAGGGCCGCCGGGCCCGCCAGTTGCTCGACGCGGCCCGCGAGACGGTCGCCGGCGTGCTCGGCGCCCGCACCGATGAGGTGATCTTCACCGCCAGCGGCACCGAGGCGGCCACCCTGGCGCTGCTCGGCGCGGCCGCGGCCCGCCGCCGCGCCGGTGACGTGGTGATGGTGAGCGCGGTGGAGCACTCCAGCGTGCTGCACGCGGCGCGCCACCACGAACAGGCCGGCGGGCGGGTCGTCGAGGTGGGGGTCGACCGGTTCGCCCGGGTCGACCCGGCGGCGTTCAGGCCGGTGCCGGGGACTGCCGTCGCCAGCCTCCAGCATGCCAACCACGAGGTCGGCACCCTGCAGCCAGTCACCGAGGTGGCCGAGCGGCTGCATGCGGCGGGTGTTCCGCTGCACACCGACGCCGCCGTGACCGTGGGCCACCTGCCCGTGAACCTGGGCACGCTCGGCGCGGACCTGCTGACCGCCAGCGCGCACAAGTTCGGCGGGCCCGCCGGCGTCGGTATCCTCACCGTGCGCACCGGCACCCGCTGGCGCAACCCCGGGCCCACCGACGAGCGCGAGAACGGGCGGGGGGCCGGCTATCCCGATGTCCCGTGCATCGTCGCCGCGGCGGCCGCGCTAGCTGCCCGGGCGGCCGAGATCACCGAGGAGGCCCCGCGGCTGGCCGGCTACGTCGCCGAGCTGCGGCGGCGGCTCCCCACTCTGATCGACGGCGTCGAGCTGCTCGGCGATCCGTCGCTGGCGCCGTCGGTGGGGCACATCAGCGCCTTCTCCTGCCTGTACGTGGAGGGTGAGGCACTGCTGACCGAGCTCGACCGGGCCGGCATCGCGGTCAGCTCCGGGTCGAGCTGCACATCGGACGTCCTGACCCCCAGCCATGTGCTGGTCGCGATGGGGGCGCTGACCCACGGCAACCTGCGGGTCTCGTTCGGCCGGGAGTCCACCCGCGCCGATCTCGACGCCCTGCTCGACGTTCTCCCGCGGGTGGTCCGCTCGGTGCGGGAGCGCCTCGGCGCCCCCGACCTCGACCCGGCGGCCGGGTGAGCGGGGCGATGCACCCGCCCGAGCTCCCGGCCGGGGACGGAGCCTCGCCCACCGTCGTCGACTCCCGCGGTCGGCGCTGCCCGCTGCCGATCATCGACCTCGCGCGCGCGTTTCCCGGGTTGGGCGTCGGCGCCACCATCGCGCTCTGGGCGGACGACCCCGCCGCCGGCCCGGACGTGGCCGCCTGGTGCCGGCTACGGAGCCAGGAGCTGGTGTCGTCCCGCGCGCTGCCCGGCGGCGGGGAGGAGTTCCTCATCCGCCGCCTGAGCTAGGCCCGTCACCATCACCTACAGAGTAGCGACCGAGACCAGTCGCCCCGGCCGGGCGGCACGGCTCCGACCACCGGAGCCGCGCCAGCCTGATCGCAACCAGGGACGAAACGTGGATCCGAGGGTCAGGCCGCGGGCAGGCGCGCCGCGATGTCGGCGGCGGCCTCGGCGCCGTAGGTCTCGGTGATCCGCTTGAGCAGGTCGGACGGCTCGGCGGCGTACTCCTGGGTGCCGACCGTCTCGAGCACCAGGGTGGCGAGCAGGCAGCCGACCTGGGCGGAGCGTTCCAGAGATAGGTCCCAGGACAGCCCGGCGAAGAAGCCGGCGCGGAACGCGTCCCCGACGCCGGTCGGGTCCGGGGTGGCGCGAGCCGGGACCACGGGAACGCGGATCGGGTCACTCTCGGGCGCCTCGATCACCACACCGTCCTTGCCATGGGTGGTGACCCGCACGCCGACCTTCGCGAGGATCTCCTCGTCCGCCCAGCCGGTCTTGCTGGCGAGCAGGGCCTTCTCGTACTCGTTGCAGAACAGGTAGGCGGCGCCGACGACGAGCTCGCGGATCTGCGGACCGTCCATCCGGGCGAGCTGCTGGGAGGGGTCGGCGGCGAACGGGTATCCGCGCTCGCGGCACTCCTGGCTGTGGCGGACCATCGCGGTCGGGTCGTTCGGGCTGACGATCACCATGTCGAGCCCGCCGAAGCGCTCGGCGATCGGGGCCAGCTCGATCTCGGCGGACTCACTCATCGCGCCCGGGTAGAACGAGGCGATCTGGTTGAGGTCCTCGTCGGTGGTGCAGACGAAACGGGCGGTGTGGGCGATCTCACTGACCCGCACCGCGGTGGTGTTGACCCCGTGGCGCTCCAGCCAGGAGCGGTAGTCGGCGAAGTCCTCCCCGACGGCACCCACGAGGATCGGGTGCAGGCCGAGCCGCCCCAGACCGAAGGCGATGTTGGCCGCCACCCCGCCGCGCCGGATTACCAGCTCGTCGACGAGGAAGGACAGCGACACTCTCTGGAGCTGGTCGGCGAGCAGCTGCTCGGCGAACCGCCCCGGGAAGCGCATGAGGTGGTCGGTGGCTATGGAACCCGTCACGGCGATACGCACGATGGTGGAGCCTACCCGGGCGCCCACCGGCCAAGAGCACTGGCCGCCACACCTGTGACCGCCCGCGGCGAACCCGGGCCGCAGACGCCGAACCCGCCGCGGCCCGGAGTGCTCCCGGGTCGCGGCGGGCCGGTCGAACGATCAGGCGATCAGTGGAACGAGTCGCCGCAGGCGCAGGAGCCCTGCGCGTTCGGGTTGTCGATCGTGAAGCCCTGCTTCTCGATCGTGTCGACGAAGTCGATCGTCGCGCCACCGAGGTAGGGGGCGCTCATCCGATCGACGGCGACCCTGACGCCGGAGAAGTCCAGCACGGTGTCACCATCGAGGGACCGCTCGTCGAAGAACAGCTGGTAGCGCATACCCGAGCAGCCGCCGGGCTGCACCGCGATGCGCAGCTTCAGGTCATCCCGACCCTCCTGCTCCAGCAGGTTCTTGACCTTGCCGGCGGCCGTGTCGGTGAGGATGACGCTCGAGGGCTGCGTCACGGTCTCCGTCGTGTCCTGAACGGTCATGGGGACTACTCCTGCCCTAACTGTTACAAGCCTGGCGAGAGGCTCTCTGGTTCCGGTCGGGTACTGCGCTTCCGGTGAGTCGCTTCCGGTCGGGTACCGCCCGCGACGCCGCCCACCCCTGCTGGCGGACGTCCCGGACGCGGCACGGCAGTCACCGCGCCGGCGTTCGCGCGCCGGCCCTGTGCACCGCGTCCACGTACCTGCCCAACACCATCGGACGGGATCCGCTTCCCATCGTAGCCATGCCGATGGACCCGGGCCACGGCGCCGTCCGGCCCATGACGAGACCCCCGTCACCCCGACACCGGACCCACGCCCGATCCCCTGTCGGCGAAACCCCCCGCTATGCGTCGCCGAACGCCTGCCGAACGCCCGCCGTACGCCGGAGCTCCGCATACGATGACGGAAGGGAGTTAGAGTCTCATCGACCATTCGCGGACGGGGCCCGGCGGCGACACCGATCGGGCGGCGCGACGAGCAGGCGGCCAGGCCTGGTGGCCGGTCGACCGGAGGAGTGCCATGACGATCAATCCGACCCTCGGGCGGGAGCCGGCACCCGCCACCCCGACCGGCCCCACCAGCACTGCCAGCCGGGCGGCCGCCAGCCCGGCGCTGGAAGGGCTCGCCCAGGTCGGGGTCAGCGTGTCGCCGCTGGCCCTGCTGCTGCTCGGGCGCGGGTCGGACCCGGCGAGCGAGCGCGGAGTGGACTGCCCCGGCGACCTGCCGGCCGCGGCCGACCCGGACCTGGCCGCCCGCGCCGCCGCCGCGAAGGCGACTCTCGGTGATCGGGTTTTCATCCTGGGCCACCACTACCAGCGTGACGAGGTCATCGCGTTCGCGGACGTCACGGGCGACTCGTTCAAGCTCGCCCAGCAGGCGGCCGCCCGCCCGCAGGCCGAGTCGATCGTCTTCTGCGGTGTGCACTTCATGGCAGAGAGCGCGGACATCCTCACCGGAGCGCACCAGCGGGTCATCCTCCCGGACCTCGCGGCCGGCTGCTCGATGGCCGACATGGCCACCGCCGAGCAGGTGGAGCAGGCGTGGGACGACCTGCTCGACGCCGGCGCCGCCGAGGGCACCGTCCCGGTGAGCTACATGAACTCCTCCGCCGCCATCAAGGCGTTCACCGGCCGTCACGACGGCACGATCTGCACCTCGTCGAACGCCCGGCGCGCTCTGGACTGGGCGTTCGGGGAGCGCGGGGGCGAACGGGTGCTGTTCCTGCCCGACCAGCATCTCGGCCGCAACACGGCCATCGGCGAGCTCGGGATGACCGAGGACGACTGCGTGGTCTACGACCCGCGGCGCCCGAGTGGTGGGCTGACCGCCCGCCAGCTGCGCGAGGCGAAGATGATCCTCTGGCGCGGGCACTGCTCGGTGCACGGCCGCTTCACCCGGGACAGCGTCGACGAGGTGCGCGCGCGGGTGCCCGGCGTGACCGTACTGGTGCACCCGGAGTGCCGCCGCGAGGTCGTCACCGGAGCGGATCTGGTGGGCTCGACGGAGTACATCATCTCCGTCGTCGACGCGGCGCCGGCCGGCTCGGCGTTCGCGATCGGCACCGAGCTGAACCTGGTGCGCCGACTGGCGACCCGCCACCCAGACAAGACGATCGTGTTCCTGGACCGTACGGTGTGTTTCTGCTCCACCATGAACCGGATCGACATGCCGCACCTCGTGTGGGCCCTGGAATCGCTCGCCCGCGGCGAGACGATCAACCAGATCACCGTTGATCCGAACGTGGCCACCTATGCCCGGAAGGCACTCGATCAGATGTTGGCACTGCCCTGATGGCCCTCCTCAAGCGGCGCGGGAGCGCAGATCCGGAGCCCGCTGCCGAGCCGGTGGACGAGGTCGAGGCGGACGTCGTCGACGACCCGCGCCGCACCGCGGGCAAGGGCCGGCCCACCCCGCGGCGCGCCGATGCCCGGGCCGCGCGCGGCCAGGCCGTGACCACCGCGAAGCCGGCCAACCGGCAGGAGGCACGCGCGGTCCGGCGCAAGCAGAGCCAGGACTACCGGGCGGCGATGATTTCCGGGGATGTCAACCGGCTGCCGCCGCGGGAACGCGCTCCGGAGCGGGTGCTCGCCCGTGACTTCGTCGACGCCCGGATCAACGTCGGGCCGTTCTTCCTGCTCGTCGCGGTGGTCTACTTCATCGGCGGGCTGATGCCGCTCGGGATCATCCGGCTCGCCGCCACGGTGGCGATGCTGCTCGGGATCGTCGCCGTGGTGGTCGACTCGATCGTGCTGTCCGTGCAGGTCAGCCGGCGGGTGGCCGAGCGTTACCCGGACTCGCGCGTACGGGTGCGGGCGTATGCCGCCCAGCGCGCCCTGCTCCCCCGCCGCTGGCGCCTGCCCCGCCCCCGCGTCTCCCGCGCCGATCCCAGGCCATAGCTGTCGGCTCACCGTGGGCGCGACCGATCACGCGGATGTTCCTTGCCGACGGGACCACTGACATGATGCCTCTATAGCGCCCACGCGAACGAGCAGACCTGCTCGGGTTCGTACTGTCGCGTCACCGACAGCGTCCCCGTCCGCCTGGTCGTGCGGCTCGCGGCTGGCGCGGACACCGCAATCTGACCTGGGAAGCGAGCGGCCACACAGCAGCGGGCACAGAGGGGAGGCAGCCGTGCACCACGATCCGGCGCTCCTCCTGAGCCTTCTGCGCGACCTGGCCCAGGATCCAGAAAGCATCCTCGGGGAGAATGTGGTCTGGGTCGCTGGCCGTGTTCTCGGTTCCGACAGCGTGGTGTTGCTGTATCGGGAGGGATCCGACGGTCCCGTCATCGGCAGGCACTACGTGCTCCCCGAGCTTGCTTCGATGTTCGGCCCGAACGTGACCACAGAGGAGCTCGCACGGATCATTTTTGTCGATGACATCACTGATCCAAGTGGACCCGGCCGACATCTCGAGGTCGACTGGGCGGACGGCCTGGTCCCGGACCCGCCGGCCGTCACCTGGTGGACCTGAGCAGTTCCTCCTGAGGCACTCCGTGCTGCCGGTCATAGGTTTGACGGGTGAAGCATCGGCGCCTGGGGCGCAGCGGACTGTCGGTCAGCGAGATCTCCTACGGAAACTGGCTCACCCACGGTGACCAGATCGAGGCCGAGGCGGCGACCGCCTGCGTGCGTGCCGCCCTCGACGAGGGCATCACCACCTTCGACACCGCGGACGTGTACGCCGGCACCCGCGCGGAAAGCGTGCTGGGTGCGGCGCTGGCGGGGGTCCGCCGCGAGTCCTACGAACTGTTCACCAAGGTGTATTGGCCGACGGGGCCCGGTGAGAACGACCGGGGTCTCGGCCGCAAGCACATCATCGAGTCCGCGCACGCCTCGCTGCGCCGGCTGGGTACTGACTACGTCGACCTCTACCAGGCGCATCGCTACGACCCGTCGGTGCCGCTCGAGGAGACCCTGCGCGCCTTCGACGACCTGGTACGCGCCGGCAAGGTGCTCTATGTCGGGGTCTCCGAGTGGAGCGCCCAGCAGATCACCGAGGCGGTGCGGCTCGCCGGCGAGCTCGGCCTGGACCGGATCATCTCCAACCAGCCGCAGTACTCGATGCTGTGGCGCACTATCGAGCCCGAGATCGTCCCCGCCTGTGAGCAGGCCGGCATCTCGCAGATCGTCTGGTCACCCATCGCGCAGGGCGTGCTGACCGGCAAGTACCTGCCCGGCCAGGCGCCGCCCGCGGGAACCCGCGCGACCGCCAGCGGCAAGAGCGGGGGGTTGCTCGGCCGGTGGATGTCCGACGAGGTGCTCACCGCCGTCCAGCGGCTGCGGCCCATCGCGGACGAGGCGGGGCTGTCGATGGCGCAGCTCGCCGTGGCGTGGGTGCTGCAGAACCCCAACGTCGCCTCGGCGATCACCGGCGCCTCCCGGCCCGAGCAGGTGCGCGAGAACGTCAGGGCGGCCGGCGTGGTTCTCGACCCGGCGGCTCTCAAGCAGATCGACGACGTGCTTGCCGGCATCGCCACGACCACCGGCTGACCGTGGTCGGGCCACCTGCCGGCCCTGCTCCGGGCCGCCGGTTGGCCGCGGCCAGACCGCTGGTTGGCCAGATGGCGGTCGCCGTCAGCCGCGGAAGGCCGCAGCCATGGCGGTCCAGGTGTGGTCGAGGTCGGAGTCCGGCAGGTAGCGCCCGTCGAGCTCCAGGATGACGACGCCGTGCGCGGCGGCCCACAGGGCCTGCGCCCGGTACGGCTCCCCCACCACCCGGTAGAACGGCTCCCCCGCCCACTGCTCGACGCCCGGGGCGAGCTCGTCGCGGACCAGCGGGCCCACGGTGCACAACCGGTACAGGTTCGGATGCTCCCCTGCGTAGCGCCGGTAGGCCCGCAGCAGGACGTCGACCGCGGTGGACCCGTCCGCGCCGTCGACAACACCGTGCAGCAGCTCCCCGAACTGGACCAGTGCCGCCTCGATCACCCTGGCCTCCAGCTGCGCCTTGCCGGCCACGTGCTTGTAGAGCGAGGGGGCCCGGATACCGAGCACCTCACCGATACGCCGCATCGTCAGGGCGTCGGCGCCCTCCTTCTCGAGCAGCTCGCGGGCCACCGCGACGATCTCGACGATCCGCGGGGACTGCTCGGGCAGCACCGGTCGCGGCGCGACCCGGGCGAGCGGCAGTCCGCCCGCGCCCGGCGTCGCGCCGGTCCGCGCCTCGGGGCCAGCCCCCCTGGGACGGCTCATGCCTCGGCCAGCGCGAAGGCGGGGTGACGGGGGGCGATCGCGCGGATCTCCTCGTCGGTGGAGTCGGGGCCGACGCCCTCGAAGAAGACGCCGACCTCGGCCTTCCACCGCTTCAGATACGCCCGCAGGATCTCGACGCTGTCGGCCGGCGGGACCTCCGTGGCGCGGTACCGGCGGCGCGACCGCCCCCGCAGCAGGTAGAGCTCGCCGTCGGCGGCACGCACGTTGCGCACCCACTGGCCGTGCCCTCGCGCGGAGACGAGGTACTGCCGCCCGTCGAGTACCAGCAGGTTGACCGGTGTGCGCCGCGGCTCGCCGCTGGTGCACCCGCGCACCTCGAGCACCCGGCTGCCGAGCAGGCTTACCCCGGCCCGGGTCAGGCCCGCGACGAGCCGGTTGAACACGTTGCGGGTGAGCCAGCCGGGGGCCCGGTAGTGCGCCTGCCCCGACGACCCCGCCTGCGACGACTGCTCGGCCTGCGACGGCTGCCCGGCGGCCTGTCCGTTGGTGGGCTGCTCGCTCATGATCCGACTCCTCCGTGACAGTGACACTATCGGCTAACGTCGTTAGCCACACGTATAGCTAACGACGTTAGCCGGCTGTCCGTCAAGGCCTTTCGGCCAGCCGGGGCGGAATCAATCAGGTGACCGGGCGCAGGCTCATCGGCCCGTAGACCCGCCGCCCGGACTCCAGCAGCGTGACCTGCACGACCCCGCCGGCGAGCAGCTCCCGCCACTCCTCCCCGATCCAGGACTCGGCGTCGCCCTGGCTGGTGAACGACTCGGAGCCGGCCGCACCGCCGATCGTCGCGGTCGATCCGTCCTCGGTCTCGTACCGCCAGGTCCAGGTCATCGGCGCATCCCTCCGTCCGGGCGACCCACGCGCGGGCCGCCGCTCCCGCCCGGCCGAGCGGCCGGTCCGTCCATCCAACCCTGCCCGGCCTCGCCCGCCCGCCCGGGCGAGCGACCGCACTGCCGCGGGCCGCGATGTCCCGGACGGGGCCGAGGCACGGGCCGGCAGCGGGCTGGGCGGACCGGTCCCGGCATGCCGCACGCCACTGGCGCGGACCGGGAATCCCGGGCCAGGATGTGCTGGGCGCCGGTAACGTCTGCCAGAGACGCCGATGTCGGGCGCGCTTCGGGTGGCGCTGCCGTACGTCCGCCAGCCCCAGGGCGTCCGAGAACCGCCATACGCCCGAGAAACGCCGCACGTCCGTCATGAGTCGGGAGGATCGACCCGCGTGGGAACGACCGTCTACAACGCCGCCGCCTTCGCCGCCGAGTCCGCGGAGCACGACCCGCCGATGTCCTGGTGGGCCGCGGTGATCGTCACCTTTGCGGCGATCTTCCTGCTCGCGGCCGTGCTCGCGCTGATGACCCGCTGGGAGCGCAAGCGCCACCCGCACGGGTGAGCGTGGCGCGCATCCCCCGCCACGGGGGTCCGCGGTGCGGGTGACCCTGCTGGGCACGGGCTCCGCGGATGGCTGGCCGAACCCGTGGTGTGACTGCGCGTCGTGCGCCTGGGCCCGGGGCCACGAGGTCCGCGGGCAGACGGCCGTGCTCGTGGACGACACGCTGCTGATCGACTGCGGCCCGGACGTGCCACGCGCCGCGGCGCGGTTGGGCGTTCGCCTGTCCGGGCTGCGCCACCTGCTGATCAGCCATGCCCACCCGGACCATCTCGGTCCGGAGAGCCTCATGTGGCGGTCGTGGTCGTCGGCCGCCGACCGTCCGCTCGACGTCGTCGCTCCCCCGGCGGCGCTGGACGTGTGCCGCGCGTTCCTGACCCGCTGGGAGGGCTCCGATCCGAGCCGTCCGGGCGCGCCGTTGCGCTTCCATCCCGGGACGGCCGGTGGGCCGCTGCGGCTGGGCGAGGCGGGCGCCACGTACACCGTGCGCCCCCTCGCCGCCCGGCATGGGGACGCGAGCATCGGCCCGGCGGTGCTGTACGACGTGACGGCGCCGGACGGTGGGCGGCTGCTGTACGGCTGCGACACCGCCGCACCGCTGCCCGCCGCCACACTGACCGCGCTCGACGGTCGGGCGTTCGACGTGGTGCTGCTCGAGGAGAACAACGGCGACCGGCCCGGCTTCGGCGAGCATCTCGATCTCGACACCTTCGGCGGTCTGGTGGCCGAGCTGCGCCGCCGCGGGGCCGTGGTCGACGGGACGCGGGTGCTCGCGGTGCACCTCAGCCACCGCAACCCGCCCGGGAACGAGCTGACCCATCGCCTCGCCCACCTCGGTGCCCAGGCACCGGCCGACGGAGACGTCCTGGAGCTCACTCCCCTCTCCGCGCGCACGTCCGTGCCGCGACCGTCCGCGCGGCGGGTGCCGCACCGGGTCCTCATCACCGGCGGAGCACGATCGGGGAAGTCGGCCGAGGCGGAGCGGCGGCTGCTGGGCGAGCCCGCGGTGATGTACGTGGCCACGTCGGCACCGGCGGGTCCCGGTGATCCCGACTGGGCGGCGCGCATCGCGGCGCACCGCGCCCGCCGCCCCGCGGCCTGGACCACCGTGGAAACGCTCGACCTCGTGCCACTGCTGCGCGAGCCCGGACCACCCCTGCTCGTCGATGGCATCGGTCTGTGGGTGGCCGCGTTCCTTGACGATCCGGATGCCCTCGAGGCCCGCGCCACCGAGCTCGTCGAGGCCTGGCGACACACCGCGCGTCACGTCGTGGCCGTGACCGACGAGGTCGGTTCCGGCGTCGTCCCGGCCACGGCCGCGGGGCGACGGTTTCGGGACGCTCTCGGCCGGGTCAACGCGGCCCTCGCCGCATCCGCCGACGAGGTGTGGCAGGTGGTCGCCGGAGTTCCGCTGGCCCTGCGCCCGCCCACCGCGGACCCGCGCCGCGCCGGGTAGTCGATCCGCCCACCGCCTATCCGCCCGCCGTTATCCACAGAACGCGCGGCCTGACTCGACGCCATCCACAGGACTCGAACACGGGTTCGACATCGTGGCCGGGCGGACCTACGGTTCTTCCGTGGTCATGTTCGGCACTTACTCAGGCCTCGAAGTCGAAGCGGAACAGCCCGGCGGAGCACGCGACAAGGAGCCCCTGGCCGCATCCCGGTGGCAGCCAGGCGCAGGATCGCGCCGCGCCGTCGAAGCGCATCATCGCGGCGCACTCCCAGCCCGCCGTGTCCCAGATCCGCAGCGCGCCGTCGCCCCCCGCGGTCGCCAGCCACCTGCCGTCCGGAGAGAACCGCGCGTCCCGCACCGTGTGCACATGCCCGGCCAGGGTCTCGAGGAGCGTCCCGTCGGCCACCCGCCACACGCGGATCACATGGTCGGCGCCCGCGCTCGCGAGCAGCTGGGCGTCCGGCGAGAAGGCCACCCCGAGCACGTCTCCGTCGTGCGCCGGTCCCCCGAGGTCCCGGCCCGCGCGCAGCGAACCGTCCACCGCCCGGAGCCGCAGCGCCCCGTCCGCGCCGCCGGAGGCCACCCAGCGGCCGTCCGGGCTGACGGCGCAGGACAGGGCAGGACCCCGGTGCATCGTCAGGCCGCCGTCAGGTTGCGGCCCTTCCTGCAGGTATGGCGCGCCCTGCGGACCGGGCGGAAGCGGGCGGCCATCGGCCGCATCCCACCGTCGCAGCGTGCCGTCCGCACAGGCGCCGACGACCCATCGGCTCGTCGGATCGAGCGCGAAGGCGTTGATGTCGGAGTCGGCACCGAGCGTCGCCAGCACCTCCCCGGTAGCCGGATCCCAGCGGTGCAGCGCGTCGAGGGCCGCGGGAACGATCACCCAGGCGGCGTCGCTCGCGGCCTCGACCCCGCGGGCGAGATCCACCGCACCCGCGCGGGCGGATCTGGTGGGCTGGCCCGTGCGCAGCGACCAGGCGGCAACAGTCCCGTTGTCGGTGTAGGCGATCACCAGCGGCTCAGGTTCGCCGACGACGACGGCGCAGCCACGCATCGGCTCGTCGCGACCGCCGACCGACGGTTTGGGCTCGTTGACGTCCGCCGCCCACAGTCGGATCGCGCCGTACCGCCCGGCGGCGGCGACCCACGAGCCATCCGGCGACGCCACGCAGGCGCGGCTGCCCACGGCCCCCGACAGATCCGACCGGTGCCGCTGCGTCTCGGCGTCCCACAGGCGGATCACCCCCTCGCGGCTGGTGGTCGCGAGCAGGCGCCCGTCGTGGCCGAGCGCGGCACCCCGGATCGCACCGGCGTCTTCGCGAAGCAGGCCGATGGACCGGCCGTCGGGCATCGACCAGCGCCGGAAGGTGCCGTCCTCGCCCGCGGAGCCCAGCCAGCCGGCACTCGAGGCGACGAGGGAGAGCACCGGGCCGCCATGGCCGGTCAGAGAAGCAGTCTGCTGCCCGGTCCCCGGATCGCAGACACGCACGACGCCGTCGTCCCCGGCTACAGCGATCCAGCCGCCGTCCACGGCGAACACGCACGCGCGCAGCGGCATGTCCGCGAGGGCGGCGAGGAGGATCGGCGTGCCCACGGCAACGTCCCAGCCACGCAGGGTGCCGTCGACCCCGACCGACAGAATCCCGGTGCCGTCGGGGGTGAACACGCAGCCGGTGACCGCGTCGCGATGGCCGCGCAGCACCCGCCCGTGCGGGCCTGGCCCGTCATCGGTCCGCGCCGGCAGTACGTCCGGCCAGTCCACCGGCACGTCCCACAGCCGTACCGTGCCGTCTTTCCCAGCCGAGGCGACCGTGCGCCCGTCAGGCGCCACCGCGCAGGACTCCACCCGGCCGTCATGGCCGCTCAGCACGGCCTGGCCCCGGCCGTCGGGCACCTCCCACAGGCGCACCGTGCCATCCACTCCGGTCGAGACCAGCAACGCGCCATCGCTGGAGACCGCGAGGCCGTTGGCCCACCGGTGGTGGCCACCGAGAGTCCGCCGCAGTGCGGGATGCGGCAGGTCGGGGCGCGACCATCCGTTGCTCAGCCGGGGTCGGGTGACCAGCGGACCAAGCTGGGCCCGCACCGGGTCGAGAGCGGTACCGGCGTCCAGGCGGCTCTGCAGGACCGCGCCCAGCGACGACGCCGGCCGCGTCGGCGTGAGCAGGTGGGCGTCACGAAGGATCACTCGGCGCACGGCGGCGAGCAGCGGATCGTCGGGGATGACCCGTGCCGTGAGGGCCAGATCGGCCTCGACGGACACCGGGCCGAGCGCGGGGCGCGCCAGCTTCGCCAGCATCCACCGCGGATCCCGCAGCAGCGTCGCGGCCTCGGTCGTCCGGCCGGCGCCGAGCAGGTGCGCGACGAGGTACGACCACACGTACCCGGCGGATTCCGGCAACAGCCACCAGGGAGCTGGCAGCGGGTCGCCGGCGTCCCGCCCGGTCTCGAGGAAGGTGTCGCGCAGGGCGTCGCACAGCACCGTCTCCAGCTCTCGCAGTCGCCGTGGGCCGACTCGCATGCGCAGGTAGGAGCGCAGGACGTCCTGCAGGAGCAGCGTGGGTGGGGAACGCCGATAGGCGACCACGAGCGAGAGGTCGGCGAGCTCCTCACAGAGGTCGTCGACCTCGTCAGGGTCGAGATCACCGGTCGCTCCCCAGTACGCCTCGAGGACCTCGCGGGGGATCTCGACGTCCTCGGGGAAGACGGCCAGCTCGAGGTAGCGGTCGAGGCGGTCGCCGGGAAGCAGCCCGAGGCTCGCCGCGAGGGTGGCCTCGACCGCCTCGCCGCGATGCGTGGCGCGGGTGACGTCCAGGCCGGTCGGGCCACGCCGTTCCATCCGGCGCGCCACCCGTTCGGCCGCACGCGCGGCGCTCATGCCATCCCGCACGTGGCGGACCAGTGCCCGGTTGACCAGCCGCAACAGCACCGGCCAGCGGCCGGTCAGGCCAAGCAGCCGCTCGGCGGCGCCGCTCGGAACAGCCCCGGCGCCCTCACCCTCGGCGCCCTCGACAACGTCGCCCTCAACAACGTCGCTGAGCAGCAGCGCCATCGCCTCGGCGTGCGCCATCGCCGGAATCTCGATCGCGCGGGCCCAGGGCAGCAGCTCCCGGAGTCTGGTTGTGACAAGGCGGACGGTGGCCGGGCCGCCCTGCAGGAAGGGCATCAGCTGGGCCCGGTCCCAGACGTCGTCCACGACGAGCAGCCGGGGCTCGTCGGCCAGCAGCGTGCTGAGGTGAAAGCCCGCCTGCTCCGGGTCGGACAGCGTCGGGCGGACACCTCCGAGTGCCTCGCTGAGATCGTTGATCCGGTCCGCGAGGTGGGCGCCCCCCAGCGACGCACCGATCGTGACCCACAGCAGGCCGCCCCCGAAGCGGGTCTCGACCGCGGGCGCCCGACACACCTCGACCGTCACCGTCGTCTTCCCGATGCCGCCCGTGCCGTGCAGGACGATCGGTGCCGGAGCCGCGCCGCGAGTCGGTCCGGAGGTGTTGGCCGCGGCCAGCACCTCCGCGACGATCCGGGTCGTCAGCGTCGGGCGGGGAACGGGATCGGCCCGGCCGGCGGGCAGCATCCACGGACGTGCGGGCCGCGTGGCGGCATCACCCGTGCCTGGCCCGGCCGTGGGCGCGGGCAGGGTGGCCCGCCGCTGTGCGTCGCGGAGTTTGATCAGCGCGTCCAGGACGGCCGTCTCCAGGTCGCCAGCGCCGCGGAAGTCGGCGGTGATGATGCCGGACTCCCGCAGGCGCCGGCGGAACTCGCGCTGGCGGTCCGGGTGGATCTCGTCCACGAAGTCGCCGAACGGGACCTCGGCCTGGTAGTCCAGCAGGAACACCAGCCGGGGAATGCCGGCGTCGGTCGCGGCGGCGAACTCCACCTCTGTGTAGGAGAACTCGGCCCGGCTCGGCACGGGGGTGCCGTAGCGGAAACCGATGAGTCCGACGTACACGTCCGACGAGCGCACCGCCCGCTCGCAGAACTCGGCGGGGTCGTCGTCCCGGGCGCCGAAGTACTCCATGTCGATGGCCCGGTCGCCGGCGAGCGCGATCGCCCGCTCGGCCGCGGCGACGAAGGACCTGTCCCGGGGGAAGCGGCGCAGCTCGGCGGTGTGGCTCAGAAAGACCCGCCGCTCACGCTCGCCGCCTGCCGCGGGGGCGGCGTGGCCGGCTGCCCGGAAACCGTCCATGGGGAGGGTGACTGCACGTGGGCCTGCGCCCGCGAGTCCCTCAGCCGACGGCGGCACGATTCGGAACGTATCCGATCCAGTCGCCTCCGCGCACCCGTCGCAGGACACCCCACGCCGGACCCGCCCGACGATCAGGTAGTAAGGACGACGTGGAATCGCATGAGGTGGAGAGCGTCATCCCGCCCGTCCCCGAGCTGGACGAGGCCGCGATGGTGGCGGCGCGGCGCCGGCAGGGCGAGCTCACCAAGCCGCCGGGAGCGCTCGGTCGCCTCGAGGAGCTCTCGATCTGGCTTGCCGGTGTGCAGGGTGCCTGCCCTCCGCGTCCGTTCGAGCGGGTGCGGGCAGTCGTCATCGCCGGCGACCACGGCGTGGCCGGGGCCGGCGTCTCGGCGTATCCCAGTGACGTCACCGCGCAGATGGTCGCGAACTTCGCCGCCGGTGGCGCGGCCGTCAACGTGCTGGCCCGGCTGGTCGGTGCCGAGGTGCGGGTCGTGGACGTCTCGGTGGACAGCCCCGAGCCCGCCGCGCCGGGCGGGGTCGACGGCACCGCGCCGGGCGAGCGCTATCGGGTGCGGCGCGGTAGCGGTCGCATCGACCGGGAGGACGCCCTGTCCGTCGAGGAGGCCGAACGCGCGTTCCTCGTCGGCCGGCTCGTCGCCGACGAGGAGATCGACGCGGGCGCGGACCTGCTCGTTCCCGGCGAGATGGGAATCGGCAACACGACTCCGGCGGCAGCGATCGTCGCCCTGCTGTGCGACCGGGAGCCCATCGAGGTCGTCGGGCGCGGCACGGGCATCGACGACGCCCGCTGGATGGTCAAGACCGCGGCGATCCGCGATGCGATGCGCCGCGGCCGGCCGTTCGCCGGCAACGCGGCGTCCGTGCTGCGGGTTGTCGGCGGGGCGGATCTGGTGGCCCTGGCCGGGCTGCTGGTCCAGGCCGCGGTGCGGCGCACTCCGGTGATCCTGGACGGTGTGATCGTCACCGCGGCGGCGCTGGCCGCCGAGCGGATCGCGCCGGAGGCGCGGCGGTACTGGATCTCGGGCACCCGCTCCCCCGAACCGGCGCAGGCGATCGCGCTCGGCGCGCTGGGCCTCACGCCGCTGCTTGACGCCGGCCTGCGGCTCGGCGAGGGCACCGGGGCACTGCTCGCTGTGCCGATGCTGCGCGCCGCGCAGGCCACGCTCGCGGAGATGGCGACCTTCGACCAGGCCGGTGTCAGCGGCAAGTCCGCCGAGGCCGCCGGCGCCGGGCCCGATCCGGCCCAGTACTCCGACCCCACCTGACCGTGGCGGCCTACCGGTGATGCGGGCGGCGAGAACCGCGTTCACCCTGCTGACGGTGCTGCCCGTACGCGGGCCCGACCGCCTCGACCGGCGGCTCGCCGGCCGGGCGATGGCGCTGGCCCCCCTCGTCGGCCTGGTCGTCGCGCTCGTCGCCGCGGCGGCGGTCTTCGGCATGCGGATCAGCACGGGAACCCCGGGTCACCGCACCCAGACCCTGCTGCCCGCCGCTGTCGGCATCGCCCTGCTCGCGCTCGCCACCCGCGGCCTGCATCTCGATGGCCTCGCCGACCTTGCCGACGGGCTCGGCGCGCGGCGCGGGCGCGGGCGGGAGCAGGCGCTGGAGGTCATGCGGGAGTCGACGGTCGGCGCCTTCGGCGTCCTCGCCGTCGTCTTCGTCGTGATCCTGCAGATCACCGCGCTCGGCGCCGCCATCTCGGTGCACCGGGGCACCGTCTCGCTGCTTGTGGCGACCATGACCGGTCGCCTCGCCGCCACGCTGGCCTGCGCGGGAAGCACACCGCCGGCGCACCCGAACGGCCTGGGCGCGCTCGTCGCCGGCACCGTGCGCACCCGTGACGCTGTCATGTCCTTCCTGGCCGTGTGCGCCGTGGCGGCCCTCGCCGGCCGGTTCGACGTCGACGGCGGCGACACCGGCCGGGCCGTGCGCGGGGTCCTCGCGGTGTGCGTGGGCACCGTGGTGGCGGTGGCCCTGCGCCACTACTTCATCCGCCGCCTCGGCGGCCTGACCGGCGACGTCCTCGGTGGCCTCATCGAGCTCACCACCATGGTCACCCTGCTGTTCATGGCGATGACCTTCCCCACTCCCGCCCTGCACCTGCTGGGACGGTGAGCACGCTCAGGTCACCTCGGGGAGGAGGGGACGAACGGGGGGCGGACGACCGTCATCGGGCTCGGGCGGCCGCGGACGTCGACCCGCACGGTGTCGCCCTCGGCCACACCGCGGGCGAGCAGCGCGAGGCCGATGCCCTGGCGCAGCGTCGGCGAGAACGTGCCACTGGTGACCTCGCCGAGCGGCTCCCCCGACGCCGAGGTCACGGCCATGTGCGGACGCGGGATCGCCCGGCCGGCCGAGCGCAGGCCCCACAGCAGACGCACCGCGCCGGCGGCCCGTTCGGCGGCGAGCGCCTCGCGTCCCCAGAAGCGCTCCTTGTCCCAGCCGACGGCCCAGCCGGAGCGTGCCTGGACCGGCGTGATCGACGCCGACAGGTCCTGGCCGTGCAGCGGGTAGCCCATCTCGGTGCGCAGCGTGTCGCGGGCACCGAGTCCCGCCGGCGAGACCCCGAGCGACTCGCCCGCGGCCAGCAGCGCATCCCACAGCACGGGTGTGTCGTCCCAGTCGGGTAGCAGTTCGAAGCCGCGCTCCCCGGTGTAGCCGGAGCGGCAGACGATCACCGGGCGGTCCTTCCAGCTGGCCTCGGTGAAACTCATGTAGGCGCCGCCGGTCGGTAGCCCCAGCGCCTCGAGCAGCGTGGCGGATGCCGGCCCCTGCACGGCCAGCACCCCGAAGGCGGTGTGCCGGTCGGTGACGGTGACCCCGGGCGGCGCGGCCGCGGCCAGGCGGGAGACGACCTCGGCGTTGTTCGCGGCGTTCGGGACGAGAAGCACACGGTCGGCCGAGACCAGGTAGGCGATCAGGTCGTCGACGACCCCGCCGCCCTCGTCGCAGCACAGGGTGTACTGGGCCTGCCCGGCGGAGATCCGGCCGAGGTCGTTCGTCAGGCAGCCGTTCACGAACGCGGCGGCGCCGGGCCCGGCGACCTCCGCCTTGCCCAGATGGCTGACGTCGAAGACCCCGACCGCCTCCCGCACGGCCTGGTGCTCCGCGAGCACGCCACGCCCGGCGTACTCGATCGGCATCTCCCAGCCGCCGAACTCGGCCAGCTTCGCGCCGAGGCCGACATGGCGGTCGTACAACGGGGATCGACGCAGCTCTGCCATGGCGGACAGCCTAGTGTCCCGAGGCCGCCCGGCCGCCGCCGTCGGCCAGCCACGTCGCCAGCCCCAGCGGTTGAAGCGACCTCGTCCTACATCACCACGTCCCGTCATGGGCTTCATCCATCCGCCACGGCGGGACCGGCCGGCGGCTTCCCGTTCAATAGGCTGACCTCATGACCAGCCTCGTGCCCAGCTCCGCAGCCCTCGTCGATCTTCCGGTGGACGCCCTGGTGATCGGTACCACAGCCGGCGACGACGGTCCCGGGGTCGCGGGCGGCGCTGACGAGGTCGATGCGGCGCTCGGCGGTCGGCTCGCCCAGGTGCTCACGTCGCTGGGCGCGACCGGCAAGGCCGGCGAGATCGTCCGGTTCGCCACGCTGGGCGCGCTGCCCGCCGCCTCCGTCGTCGCGGTCGGGCTCGGGCCGCTGACGGGCGGGAAGGGCACGGCGCTGGCGGTGGACCCGGAGATCCTGCGCCGCGGGGCGGCCATCGCCGTCCGCGCGCTCGCCGGCACGGGCCGGGTTGCCCTCGCGCTGTCCGCCGCGGCCGGGGAGCACACGGCGGAGTCGGTGCGGGCGGTGGCGGAGGGCGGCCTGCTCGGCGCCTACACGTTCGACCGGCTGCGCACGGCGTCGGCAAAGGGGCGCCCGGCGCCGGTCGAGGCACTGACGCTCGTCGTGGACGAGCCGAACGTGGCGCTGGCCGAGCGTGAGGTCGCCCGCGCGGTCATCACCACCGAGGCAGTGACGCTGGTCCGCGACCTGGTCAACACGCCGCCGAGCCATCTGGTGCCCGCGCAGCTCGCGGAGGTGGCCGTCGAGAAGGCGACCGCCGCCGGGGCCACGGCCGAGGTGCTCGACGAGGTGGCGCTGGCCGAGGGCGGCTACGGCGGGATCCTCGGCGTCGGGCAGGGCTCGGTGAACCCGCCCCGGCTGGTCCGGCTCGAATGGCGCGGCGACGACGCCGAACATCCGGCACTCGCGCTCGTCGGCAAGGGCATCACCTTCGACTCGGGCGGACTGTCGCTCAAGCCGCCGGCAGCGATGGAGTGGATGAAGACCGACATGGCGGGGGCAGCCTCGGTTCTCGCCGCGGTCGTCGCGGCGGCGCGGCTGCGGTTGCCGATCACGGTCGTCGGCTGGATGCCGTGCGCCGAGAACATGCCAGCGGGCGAGGCCATCCGCCCGTCGGACGTGCTCACCATGTACGGCGGCACCCGGGTGGAGGTGCTCAACACCGACGCCGAGGGACGGCTCGTCCTCGCCGACGCCATCGTGCGCGCGGCCGAGGAGTCGCCGGGCCTGATCATCGACGTGGCGACGCTCACGGGCGCCCAGATCGTCTCGCTCGGGCAGCGCACCAGCGGCGTGATGGGCCGCGGCGAGCGCGCGGTCGACGCGGTCGTCTCCGCCGCTGCGGCGGCCGGGGAGAGCGTCTGGCCGATGCCGCTCCCGCCCGAGCTGCGCAAGAGCCTGGACTCCACCGTCGCCGACATCTCGAACGTGCCCGGCGGCGGCGGACGGGACGCCGGCATGCTCGTCGCCGCCCACTTCCTCGCCTCGTTCGTCGCGGACGACGCCGACTGGGCGCACCTCGACATCGCCGGGCCCTCGTGGAACGGCGGCGAGCCGCACGGCCACACCTCCAAGGGCGGCACCGGCGTCATCGTCCGCACGCTCATCCAGCTCGCCGAGGACCTCGCCACCACGTCCTGATCACGTTCTGATCACGTCCTGACGCCGCGCCGGGTGAGCGGCCGATCCACTGTGTCGATTCGCAGGCGCGATTCACCACCCGGATTCTTCCTCGGGATGCGTCACAACCCGCGGCCCGCCACGCGATGCAGGCCACTCGCCCATCCGAGCGGAGGCGAGCCGACGGCGTGAAAGACTGGGCTCGGACCGACGTGCGGTGGGGAGTCGTGGCCTGACGCGCCGGCCCGCAGGGCACCCGATGCCGGCGTCACCGGCCATGCCCGGCGGCGCATCGACCGCCCGGGCGGGCTCCCCGGCAGCATCGGCAAGGCCGAAGGAACTCAACAAGAAGGGACCTCTGGCGTGTCGGAAACAGCGGCCGGTCCCGTCGACCTGGTCGTTCTCGGCGGCGGTAGCGGCGGGTACGCCGCCGCGCTGCGCGCCGCGGAACTCGGCCTGAGCGTCGTTCTGATCGAGAAGGACAAGCTCGGCGGCACCTGCCTGCACCGAGGATGCATCCCGACCAAGGCGCTGCTGCACTCGGCGGAGATCGTCGACAACATCCACGAGAGTGAGATCTTCGGGATCCGCTCCACCTTCGACGGCATCGACATGGGGAAGGTCAACGCCTACAAGGACTCGGTGGTCGCCGGGCTCTTCAAGGGGCTGACCGGGCTCGTGAAGGCCCGCGGCGTCGAGGTCGTCCAGGGAGCCGGGCGGCTGGTGTCACCCACAGCGGTGGCCGTGGGTGACCGGATCGTCGAGGGCCGGCATGTGCTGCTGGCCACCGGCTCCTACCCGAAGACGCTGCCCGGGCTCGACATCGACCACGAGCGGGTCATCACCAGCGATGACGCCCTCGCGCTCGACCGGGTTCCGGCGTCCGCCGTGGTGCTCGGCGCCGGCGCGATCGGCTGCGAGTTCGCGTCGGTGTGGCGCTCATACGGCGCCGACGTGACGATCGTCGAGGCGCTGCCCCACCTCGTCCCGCTCGAGGACGAGTCCAGCTCCAGGCTGCTGGAGCGCGCGTTCCGCAAGCGCGGCATCGCCCAGCACCTGGGCGCGCGCTTCGCCGGGGTGAAGACGACCGACCACGGCGTCACCGTGTCGCTGGAGAGCGGTACGACCATCGAGGCCGAGCTGCTGCTCGTCGCCGTCGGGCGGGGCCCGACCTCGGCCGGGCTCGGGTACGAGGAGGTCGGCGTCGCGATGGACCGCGGCTACGTCCTGGTCGACCGCGAGCTGCGCACGAACATCCCCACCATCTCCGCGCTCGGGGATCTGCGTCCCGGCCTGCAGCTCGCCCATGTCGGCTTCGCCGAGGGCATCGCCGTCGCGGAGCGGCTCGCGGGGCTGCGCCCGGTGCCGGTCGACTACGACAACGTGCCCCGGGTCACCTACTCACGCCCCGAGGTCGCCTCCGTCGGGCTGACCGAGGCCGCGGCGCGGGAGCGCTTCGGCGAGGTCCGGACCGTCACCTACAACCTCGCGGGCAACGGCAAGGCGCAGATCCTGCGGACCGCCGGGGCGGTGACACTGGTGGCCGTGGCCGACGGCCCCGTCGTCGGCGTTCACATGGTCGGTGACCGGGTCGGCGAGCTCATCGCGGAGGCCCAGCTCATTACCAACTGGGAGGCCTTCCCCGCGGAGGTCGCCCAGCTCATCCATCCTCACCCCACCCTGTCCGAGTCCCTTGGCGAGGCACATCTGGCGCTGGCCGGCAAGCCGCTGCACGTGCACGGCTAGCCGGTCCACCCAGCCCGGGTCCGTCGGCGCCCCGCTGGCCGGCGACCCGAAACACCAACGTTTGTCCTGGCTACGCCCATAAGCATCAGCGCCTCCGGCCGGCCGTGCTTGCGCGGTGCAGATGCCGGATGCGACGAAGGAGTCGTTCCAGCATGTCTGTATCTGTCACGATGCCCCGGCTCGGGGAAAGTGTCTCCGAGGGAACCGTCACCCGTTGGCTGAAGCAGGAGGGCGAGCGCGTCGAGGCCGACGAGCCGCTCCTTGAGGTCAGCACGGACAAGGTCGACACCGAGATCCCCGCCCCCGCGTCCGGTGTCATCAGCTCCATCAAGGTCGCCGAGGACGAGACCGTCGAGGTCGGCGTCGAGCTCGCGGTCATCGACGACGGCTCCGGCGGTGCCGCTCCGGCCGCGGCCGCCGAGGCCCCCGCGGCCGTCCCGCCCGCCCCGGCGCCCGAGCCCAAGCCGGCTCCCGCTCCGGAGCCGGCGAAGCCCGCGGCCGCCGCCCCGCCGCCGCCCCCCGCACCCGCTCCGGCTCCGACCCCCGCACCGGCACGGGCTCCGGAGCCCGTACCCGCGCAGGCCCCGGCCGCCCCGGCGCCCGTCGCGACCGCCAACGGCGACGGCAGCATCGGCCGCTACGTGACTCCGCTCGTGCGCAAGATGGCCGCCGAGCTCGGGGTCGACCTGGGCGACGTGACCGGCTCCGGGCCGGGCGGGCGGATCACCAAGCAGGACATCCAGGACGCGGCCCGCTCGGCGCCCGCCGCCGCCCCCGCGGCTGCGGCGGCTCCCGCCGCTCCGGCTGCCGCTGCCGCCCCGTCCGCCCCGGCGCCGGCCGCGGCGCTGCCCTCCGCCCCGGCGCCGGTGCGCGGCCGGACCGAGAAGCTGTCCCGGCTGCGCGCCCTCGTCGCCCGGCGGATGGTCGAGTCGCTGCAGATCAGCGCGCAGCTCACCACCGTGGTCGAGGCGGACGTGACCCGCATCGCACGGTTGCGGGACCGGGCCAAGGCCGGGTTCCAGGCCCGCGAGGGCCTCAAGCTGTCGTTCCTGCCGTTCTTCGCGCTGGCCACCTGCGAGGCGCTGCGCGAGTTCCCGCAGCTCAACTCCAGCATCGACGTCGAGGCCGGCACGGTCACCTACCACGGCGAGGAGAACCTCGGCATCGCCGTGGACTCCGAGCGCGGCCTGGTAGTGCCGGTCATCCACAACGCGGGTGACCTGAACCTCACCGGTCTGGCCCGCAAGATCGACGATCTGGCCAGCCGGACCCGGGAGAACAAGATCTCTCCCGACGAACTCGGCGGCGGGACCTTCACCCTCACCAACACGGGCAGCCGCGGCGCCCTGTTCGACACGCCGATCCTCAACCAGCCGCAGGTCGGCATCCTCGGCACCGGCATCGTGACGAAGAAGCCGGCAGTCGTGGACGACCCCGAGCTTGGCGAGATCATCGCGGTCCGCTCGTCGGTCTATCTGTCGCTGACGTACGACCACCGCATCGTCGACGGCGCCGACGCCGCTCGTTTCCTGACCTCCATCAAGCTGCGACTGGAGGAAGGGGCGTTCGAGGCCGACCTCGGCCTGTAGTCAGCCGGCGCTCAGCAGTCAGCCGGGCAGCCGGGTCGGGCCGGGGTCCTCGCCTCCGGCCCGGCGACCGGCCACGATGGTCCACCATGCGCATCGTCGTGACCGGGGCGTCCGGTCTGATCGGCTCGGCTCTCGTGCCCGCTCTGCGCGATGACGGGCACGAGGTCGTCACCCTGGTCCGGCGGCCACCCAGGGCCGGCGGCGAGTTCCGCTGGGATCCCGCTGGCGGCCAGCTGGACCCCGCGGCACTCGCCGGTACCGACGCCGCCGTCCATCTCGCCGGTGCCGGGATCGGCGACCATCGGTGGACCGCCTCCTACCAGCGTGAGCTGCGGGCCAGCCGGATCGCCGGCACCGCCCTGCTGGCCCGCTCCCTCTCCGCTGTCACCCCACCACCCCGGGTGCTGCTGTCCGGCAGTGCGATCGGCTGGTACGGCACCGAGGCGGACGGCAGAGGCGAGCCACTCGACGAGTCAGCACCCGCCGGGTCCGGTTTCCTCGCCGATCTCGTCGCGGACTGGGAGGGTGCGGCCGACCCGGCCCGCGACGCGGGCATCCGAGTCGCCGCCCTGCGCACGGGTGTCGTGCTGTCCACCCAGGGCGGGGCGCTCGCCCGCCAGCTGCCGCTGTTCCGGCGGGGGCTCGGCGGCCGGCTGGGTTCGGGCCAGCAGTGGCTGAGCTGGATCTCCCGCACCGATCACGTGAACGCGACCCGGTTCCTGCTGACCGCTGCGGCGGTGCGGGGCCCGGTGAACCTGGTGGCGCCGGCGCCGGTGACGAACGCGCGCTTCACCGCCGCCCTGGCCGCGGCTCTGCGCCGGCCGGCGCTGCTCCCCGTGCCGCGCGCCGCCCTGCGCCTGGCACTCGGCGGGTTCGCGGACGAGGGCGTCCTCGCCTCCCAACGCCTCGCCCCCGCCGCCCTGACCGCGGCGGGCTTCCGTTTCGCCCACCCCGACCTCGACACCGCGCTGCGCGCCATCCTCGCCGCCGACGACTGACCGGGTACCCACCCGAGCCCGCCGGCCCCGGATCAGCCCGCGGGGACGTCGAGAGTCTGGGAGACCCGCCAGCCCGACTGCGTGCGCACGAGCACCAGGTCATGCTGGGCAGGCGGACGGGCCGGCTGGTGTTGCAAAGGCTGTCCCTTCGCGTCCAGATAGTCGTAGGCCTGCAGGCGATCGGTGACGCGCAGCACAGTGCGCTCCGCACCGTCCGAGCGCACCTCGAGCGCCACGATGTCGGTCCGGAGCGGTGAGGAGTGCGCGTTCCTGGCGACGACCTGGCGGATCAGGCCGACGTCGGCGTTGTAGGCGTCACTGCCAGGCGCGTCGGACTCCGCCAGCAGCGACTCCTGGGCCTGCTCGAATGCCCGGCTGCGCGCCGTGTTGAGCCCGGCGAGCACCCCGCGCCAGATCTGCTCCGGAGTCTGGTTGGCCACCGGCGACGCGGTCGGGCCCTGGCCGGGTGCGCCGGTGGCGGCGGGGGCGGTCGCCCGCGGCGCGCTTCCCGCTGGCTCGGACGCCTCCTTCTTCGGCGGACTCGTCAACAGCAGCACCGCCGCGACGACCACCGCGAACAGCCCCACGCCAGCCGTGGCCGGCAGCAGCCATCGGCGCCTGCGGGCACCGGTGCGCCGGGGCCGCCGCCCGGCACCTGCCCGCCCCCCGGTGGCGCGGCCCGCGCGCCCTCCCGCACCACGGGCTCCCGGTACCGGCAGCGCGGACGGTCCATCCGGCAGGGCGTCCACCACCGTCGAGCCGCCCGCCACCCGCCCGCTGGACGGCCCTGGCCGCTCCCCCGCCGCCGATCGGGGCGAGCCAGGCCCACCCGGCGCGGAACCCGATCCACCCGGCCGGGACTGGGCCGACGAGGGCGCGGCGGATGCTCGACCCGCCGTCCGGGAGGCCCGCCGGGACGGCGTCGAGCGCCGCGGCGGCGGAGGCAGCGAGTCGAGCAGCTCCCTGGCGTCGACAGCCGTCGCCCCCGTGACGCCGCGCCGGGGAGGCACCGCCCCGTCTGGCTGGCGCCTACTCGGATCCGGCCCACGCCCGTCCCCACGCCCGCCGTCGTCCTCCGGGCGCGGGTCCAGCCGGGCACCTGCCAGCAGCCGCGGCTGGGCATCGCCCTCACCGTCGTCCGGATCCACCCGATCCGCCGGATCCACCCGATCCGCCGCCCGAGGTTCGCCGACCGTGGGCCGAGCTCGCCGCGCGGGGCCGGGTGGCACGCCGGGACGCGTGGTGGATCGCCCCGTACGCGACGGCCGGCCTGGCGCCCGCCCGGGCTCCAGGTTCCTGGCGGGCGGCCCGGCGCTGTCGAGGCCGGCCGTGGGGGACCCGGCTGCCTGCCCGAACTCCGCCCTCGGCTCGGATGAGGCGGATGACGGCGCGCTGTCCGCGCCGGTGGGATCGATCCGGGGGATCCGCGGCAATGTCTGCGCGGTCGGCGGGCCGGGGTGGCGGGCGGCGCGCGCTTCGTCGGCGAACCGCACGGGCAGCGGGGAGGCGCTGCGGGCCAGGGCGGCCGCCAGATCACTCGCGCCGGGCCGGCGGAGCGGATCCTCGATCAGCGCCGTCGCCACCGCCACGGCGACCGCCGCCGCATCCGGGCCGGTGGCCTCCCGCATCGACTCGAGCAGCATGGTGGCGAGGTCGTGGACGTCACCGGCGGCCGCGCCGGGGGCGACGGGATCCGGCCGGGCGGCCTCGGCGAGCGCGGCCACCCCGACGCCGACGAGGACGGGACGCCCGCTCGGCTCCAGCAGGATGTCCTCCGGCCCGAGCCGGCCGTGCACGATGCCGGCCGCGTGCGCCGCGGCCAGCGCCTGGGCGATGGGCAGGCCGACGGTGACGACCTCACCCGGATCGAGGTCGCCGCGGGCCGCCAGCAGGCGGCCGAGGCTGACCGCCCCGGCGACCGGCTCGGTGAGCAGGGCGAGCCCGTCGGCCGTGGGGACCACGCCAAGCAGTGGTACCAGGTGGGGGTGCTCCAGCTCGACGAGCACGCGGGCGGCGGCCAGCGCGGCCGAGCGCAGGACCGGATCGGGGGCGAGGCGCACCCGGCGCACGGCGCACTCGACCCCGGACTGGTCGATCTGCCCGGCCCACACCTCCCCGGCGCCGGCATCCCGCAGGCGGGAACGCACGCTCACCCCCGGTACCTCGGGGTCGCCGCCGACGCGCCGCGCCGGCCTGTCCGCGGAATCGCCGGAGAAGCTCACAAGTAGCGACGCTAGGCTCAAAACGGGTGGGATCGCATTGTTCTTTCTCCGGTTGTGGATAACTTTTTACGTCCCGTCCCGCCGCCACGGCCCGCCCGTGGGTGGGTGCGTCCATGACGTCCCAGGTCACGTGATACGACCGGGCCTGCGACGTCCGTTCACGGCACCCGCTCGCCGGACCCCCGTCGTTCACGCCGCCCACTGCGCCGGCCCACCGTCGTCCACAGGGCGGCCGCCGCACGCGATACGGATCCCGGATCCGCAGGTGCCGGGCGGGCGGTCCGCCAACCCCGAAGGAGTGTTCCCGAGTGCAGATCCTCGCCACCAGCGGTGGCTTTCTCCCCGACGGCCGCCACGGCGCGCGGGTCGGCCCGATCCTCACCCATGCGCTCGCGTTGTCGGCGGCCGGCCCGCACCCCCGGGTCTGCCTGCTGCAGACCGCCCTCGGTGACGACCAGGCCGCCTACGCCCGCGGGTACGCGGCGTTCAGCCGGGACCGCCCCGACGTGCGACTGTCCCACCTCGCCCTGTTCCCCATGCCGAACGTCGCGGACGTCCGGGCGCACCTGCTCGCACAGGACGTCGTCTGGGTCGGCGGCGGCAGCGTGGCCAACCTGCTGGCGGTGTGGGCCGCGCACGGCCTCGGCGAGGTCATGCGGGAGGCCTGGGAAGCCGGCGTGGTGCTCGGCGGTGTCTCCGCCGGTTCCCTGTGCTGGCACATCGGCGGCACCACCGACTCCTTCGGCCCGGACCTGCGACCGGTGACGAACGGGCTCGGCCTCCTGCCCTTCAGCAACACCCCGCACTACGACTCGGAGCCGGGCCGCCGCCCGCTGTTCCAGCGACTGGTCGCCGACTGCACGCTGCCCGCCGGCTGGGCCACGGATGACGGCGTGGGCCTGCACTTCCAGGGTGACCAGCTGGTGGAAGCGGTCGCCGACCGGGCGGGCGCGTGCGCCTGGCGGGTCGAGCGCGGACCGGACGGCGGCGCGCTGGAGACAGTGGTAGTGCCACGGCTGCTGCCCGGCGCCCGCGGCGGGTGAGGACCCGGGCGCGGTCCGGAGGCGGCGCCGAACGGCCTCGGGTGGGCGGGCTCACGGGTCCTTGCCGACGGGCCGGAACCCGCCCACCACGGGCGTAGGCTTGCCGGTGTGGATGTTCTGAGGCTGTCCGTGGTCCCCTACCGCGAGGCATGGGGCATACAACGGTCGCTCGCCGAGGCCCGGGTGATCGACGAGGTGGACGACACTCTCATCCTGGTCGAGCACCCCAGCGTCTATACCGCCGGCCGGCGCACCCAGCCCTTCGAGCGGCCCGTCGACGGCACCGAGGTCGTCGACGTCGACCGCGGTGGGCGGATCACCTGGCACGGCCCCGGTCAGCTGGTCGGCTACCCGATCATCAAGCTGCCCCGCCCGCTGGACGTCGTCGCCTACGTCCGGGTCCTCGAGGACGCGCTCATCGCCGCCTGCGCCGAGTTCGGTCTGCCGACCCGCCGCGTCGACGAGCGCACCGGGGTGTGGACAGCGGACGGCCTGCGCAAGGTCGCGGCGATCGGCGTGCGGGTTCGGCGCCAGGTCACCACGCACGGCTTCGCTCTGACCTGCTCTTCCGATCTCGCGGACTTCGGGCGGATCGTCCCCTGCGGCATCTCCGACGCCGGGGTGACGAGCCTGTCCGCCGAGCTCGGTCGCGCGGTCACCGTCGCCGAGGCCCGCCCGGTCGTCGAGCGGCACACCCTCGAGGCGCTCGGCCGCTACCTTGGCGGTCGCCACCTCGGTGACCGCATCAGCGCCCGGGTCGAGCCGGCGGACCGCGCCCGCGTCGGTTGCGTGGAGCTCGCCGGATGACCGCCGTCGCGCCGGACGGTCGGCCCCTGCTGCGTCTGGAGGTCCGCAACGCGCAGACCCCGATCGAACGCAAGCCGCCGTGGATCCGCACCCGGATCCGCACCGGGCCCGAGTTCCAGGACGTCCAGGGCCTGGTCCACCGCGCCGGCCTGCACACGGTGTGCGAGGAGGCCGGGTGCCCGAACATCTACGAATGCTGGGAGGATCGCGAGGCGACCTTCCTGATCGGTGGGGATGTCTGCACCCGCCGCTGTGACTTCTGCCAGATCGACTCCGGCCGACCCACCCCGCTCGACCAGGACGAGCCCCGCCGCGTCGGCGAGTCCGTACGCACGATGGGCCTGCGGTACGCCACCGTCACCGGCGTCGCCCGCGACGACCTGGTCGACGGCGGCGCCTGGCTGTACGCGGAGACGGTCCGCCAGATCCACCGGCTGTCGGCCGGCACCGGCGTCGAGGTGCTCATCCCCGACTTCGGCGGGCGGCCAGGCCAGCTCGGCGAGGTCTTCGCCGCGGCGCCCGAGGTCCTCGCCCACAACCTCGAGACGGTCCCGCGGATCTTCCGCCGGATCCGGCCCGGCTTCCGCTACGAGCGTTCGCTCGACGTGCTCCGCCAGGCTCGCGAGGCGGGTCTCGTCACCAAGTCGAACCTGATTCTCGGCCTTGGGGAGACGACCGACGAGGTGCACAAGGCCATGCGGGACCTGCGTGCGGCGGGCTGCGAGCTGCTGACCGTCACCCAGTACCTGCGCCCCTCGCCCCGGCACCACCCGGTTGAGCGCTGGGTCCACCCGGAGGAGTTCGTGGAGTGGGAGCGGGTAGGCGGCGAGCTCGGCTTCTCCGGAGTCATGTCCGGGCCGCTGGTCCGCTCGTCGTACCGCGCCGGCCGCCTCTACCAACAGGCTGTCACCGCACGTGGCACGGCTCACGGCGCTATGTCCGGCCCTCACGAAAGTGTGCCCGAGAACTCTCACGGGCAGTGACGGACACGCTGGTGACCATCCCCCGGACGGGCTAGGCTTCCCTCCATAGCGTCACCCGGGCGTCACGAGGGTGCCGCCGCCCGCACGACCAGCTCCCCGCCAGCATGTGCCCAGACGCCCGCCGGCGCCTGTCCACCCCTTCGACTCCTGATCGTCGCCGGCTTGCGGTGCAGGTCAGGGCCCTGGCCCGGGCTGCTCGGGCCACCGGTTCAGCCACGAGGTGTGTGCCCACGACCGTGTCCGGGAGGTCGTTCCCATCGTGCTCCGCTCACTGTTCAGCGTCCTCGAAGAGGTGACCCTCCTCGTGCTGCCGCACGGGGGTCAGAAGACCGCCCGGCGCAATGCCTGGAAGGCCGCCGCCAGCCTGCATGTCACGACAAGTTATCGATGGGTCGACCCAGTCCCGATCACGCCGTCCCCACCCGTCCCGGCGACGGGTTCCGCCGAGGCGGCGGTGGCGTCTATCGACCAGGCCCGCGACCAGGTCGGCGACGACGCAGCGGTGAGCGGCTCCGCTGCCGCGGGCGGCGGACCAGCCCGTCTCACCCGCCGCGGCGGCCGGCGCACGGGCCCGCGCGCACTTCCTCGCATCGCCGTCGTGCGGAGCTGACCGAGCGCTGTCCCGTCGGCTGGGGTCGGGACGGCAGTGGCGCGTCGGTGTCACGGTGTGCGTCTGCCGGGCGCGTCACGCACTGACCCGCGGCCGGCACGATGGACGATCACCGTCATGGCGACGGTCCCTGCTGGGACGGTGCCCGAGGCCGTAGGCTCGCGGACATGGCACTGAGGAAGCAGCCAAGGGACGCTGCCCCCGCAGCGGCGAAGAGCGCACCTGCGGCATCGGGGAAGAACGGCACGGACCGTACCGCGTCCGGCGGAGGTCGCGGCGGGGCGAACCGGACCGGCGCGTCGCCGAACGGCAGCGGTGGCGTGGCGCCCAAGGAGGGCACCGGGTTTCGCGCCCGCGCCGCGCAGCTCTGGCTCGTCTTCAAGATCACCCGTCAGCGCGACCCGCAGGTCCTCTGGATCACCCTGGCAGGGATCGGCATCCCGCTGCTGCTCGGCGTCGTGCTCGGTGTGCTCGTCGGGCCGCTCTACCTGTGGATCCCGATCGGGCTGTTGCTCGGCGTCATCATCGCGCTGAACCTGTTCAGCCGGCGTGTCCAGCGCACCGCCTTCGCGGAGATGGAGGGCAAGCCCGGTGCCGCCGCCGGCGTCGTCGAGCGGATGCGCGGCGACTGGCGGATCACGCCCGCGGTCGGCATCAACCGCCACCAGGACGTCGTGCACCGGGTCGTCTCCCGCGCCGGCATCGTGATCATCGCGGAGGGTCGCGGCCGCGGCCCCCGCGAGCTGCTCGCCGCCGAGAAGCGCCGCATTCGCCGTGTCGTCGGCGACGCTCCGGTCACCGACATCATCATCGGTACCGGCGAGGGGGAAACGCCCCTGCCGAAGCTACAGACCACGCTCATGCGGATACGCCGCACCCTGCGCCGCAACGAGGTGGACGCGCTCGACCGCCGGCTGCGGGCCATCGGGGGTGCCGCCCTGCCCATCCCGAAGGGACCGATTCCGCGCAACATCCCACGCGGCGGCCGACCGCGCTGAAGGGCCGCGGCGGCGGGCTCGGCCCCGACGCGGGCGGGCCTCTCAGCCCTCCGCGCCCGCCGAGCGCACGGGGTCGCGCACGACCACCGTCCCGGCCGCCCTGTCGTGAAGGCCGCGCAGGTCACGGTCCCAGACGACCACAGGGACGAGCAGCGCCAGCAGGAGCGTGCGCACCCCGATCCATGGCCAGGACTGCAGCCCGCGGTCCCGCAGCCGGATGACCCGAATGCCGAGCAGCCGCATGCCGATCGTCTGGCCGGACGCGGCCACGAGGATGAACTCCTCGAGCAGGAAAAGCAGGTAGATCGCGAGTCCGCGCACGTCACTGGAGTAGTGCAGGCCCGCCACGAACAGCACGCCGACGACCAGATTGGCGACAACAGCGTCGATCAGGTAGGCGCCGAGCCGTGGGCCGAAGCCCACGACGGACCCCCGCCCGTTCTCCGGCAGACCCAGGCGCGTGCCCGGCGGCGTGTCGCGAGGCAGGCCCGGTCCTTCGAGCCAGCCACCTAGTGCTCGTCCCACGACGCAAGCTTATGCCCCACACCAAGCTGCACCCAACAGATCACCAAGGGTGATAAAGTCGGCTGCTGTAACATAACCGAAACCAAATTGTGATGTCATGTGCCTGCCCGAGCGTGACGAAAGACACCCGACATGCCGTGACCCACAGGCCCGGAAGCGTGACGGAAGCGCTGGAGGACGAATGTTCACAAAAGCCGAGGACGTGCTCCGCTATATCCGCGACGAAGAAGTTCAGTTCATCGACGTACGGTTCTGCGACCTGCCCGGGATCATGCAGCACTTCACGATTCCCACGCAGGTCTTCGCCGAGTCCGTCTTCACCGACGGGCTGATGTTCGACGGCTCGTCGATCCGCGGGTTCCAGGCCATTCACGAGTCCGACATGCTGCTGCTGCCGGACCCGCAGACGGCCTTCGTGGACCCCTTCCGCGAGCACAAGACCCTCGCCATGACGTTCTTCATCCACGACCCGATCACGAAAGAGCAGTACTCCCGCGACCCGCGCAACATCGCGAAGAAGGCGGAGACGTACCTGCGCGGCACCGGCATCGCGGACACGGCGTATTTCGGGCCGGAGGCGGAGTTCTACATCTTCGACGACGTCCGCTATGACTACAACCCGTACGGATCGCTGCACCAGGTCGACTCGGTCGAGGCCGCCTGGAACACCGCGCGCAAGGAGGAGGGCGGCAATCTCGGCTACAAGCCGAGGTTCAAGGGCGGCTACTTCCCCGTCCCGCCGACCGACCACTTCACCGACCTGCGCTCGGAGATGACCCGGGTGCTCTACGAGACCGGCATCACCGTCGAGATGCAGCACCACGAGGTCGGCACGGCGGGCCAGGCGGAGATCGACATCCGCTACGACACGCTGCTGAAGACCGCCGACAACCTCATGCTCTACAAGTACGTGATCCGCAACGTCGCCCGGGAACGCGGCAAGACGGTCACCTTCATGCCCAAGCCGCTGTTCGAGGACAACGGCTCCGGCATGCACGTCCACTCCAGCCTCTGGAAGGACGGCGAGCCGCTGTTCTACAGCGCCAACGGCTACGGCGGCCTGTCCGACACCGCGCGTTACTACATCGGCGGTCTGCTGCACCACGCGCCGGCCCTGCTGGCGTTCACCAACCCGACGACGAACTCCTACCGCCGGCTGGTCCCGGGCTACGAGGCGCCGGTCAACCTCGTCTACTCGGCCCGTAACCGCTCCGCCTGCTGCCGGATCCCGCTCGGCGGCGACTCCCCCAAGGCGAAGCGGGTGGAGTTCCGCGTTCCCGACCCGAGCTGCAACCCGTACCTCGCGTTCGCGGCGATGCTCATGGCCGGCCTCGACGGCATCCGCAACAAGATCGACCCGCCGGACCCGATCGACAAGGACCTCTACGAGCTTCCGCCCGACGAGCTGGCCGCCGTGCCACAGGTTCCCGGCTCGCTGGAGAAGGTGCTCGACGCGCTCGAGGCCGATCATGAGTTCCTCCGCGAGGGAGACGTGTTCACCACCGACCTGATCGAGACGTGGCTGGACTACAAGCGTCGCAACGAGGTCGACGCGATCCGGCTGCGCCCGCACCCCTACGAGTTCACCCTCTACTACGACATCTGACCTGTCACGGCATCTCACCCGTTTCGGCGGCTATCCCGTGGCCCGGCTCTGGTGCACGCTTCGGATCCCGCACGACTGCCGGCACCGCGGGTCGGCCCGGATGTCGAGGCCTCGTTCCGGCACCACCGGAACGGGGCCTTCGTCACGTCCCAGTGGGTCCTTTGTAGGATTTCCCGACCGACGGTCGAACCGGCGTGGGATCCGCGCGCCGGGCGTCGCCCCCCGCCGCGTCCAGGAGCGGGGGAAAAGGGGCCTTGGGGATGAGCCGATCGGCCTGCAGAAGGAGCTGTCAGGGATTTCTCCGGGCTTCCCGGCCAGCCTGCCGGAAATCCGCGCCCGGCACCTTGGTACAGCCCGGCCGAGCACCTTCGGCCGGCGACGGCACGGGACCGGGTCCAATACCCCGGGCGACCGGCCAGAGACGAAGAATTAACAAGCGCGGAACGATTTGGTAACGCGACCCGACAAAGCTCCGACCGAACCCTCCGTCATCGCGGCCTGGGTCGGCCTCCCCCCGGCCGATCACGAAGTCGCTCCGTAACGTGCAGGACCAACAACGGGGAGTATTGAGTGAGTTATCAGGCCGAGTACATCTGGATCGACGGCACCGAGCCCGAGCCGCTGATGCGCAGCAAGACGCGCATCCTCAAGGACGGCAAGGACCCGCTGACGGAGATCTGGGGCTTCGACGGCTCGAGCACCAACCAGGCGCCGGGATCGAACTCGGACTGCGTGCTGCAGCCCGTCTTCGTCACGCCCGACCCGCTGCGCGGCGGTGACAACAAGCTGGTGCTCTGCGAGGTCCAGCTGACCGACTTCACGCCGCACCCGACGAACACGCGGGCCTTCGCCCGTTCGGTCGCCGAGAAGTACGCCGACATGACGCCGGCGTTCGGCATCGAGCAGGAGTACACCTTCTTCAAGGACGGCCGCCCCTACGGCTGGCCCGAGGTCGGCTACCCCGCCCCGCAGGGCCCGTACTACTGCGGCGTCGGCGGCTCGAAGATGCCGGGTCGCGAGATCGTTGAGCGCCACACCCAGGCCTGCCTCGACGCCGGTCTCTCGATCGAGGGCACCAACGCCGAGGTCATGATGGGCCAGTGGGAGTTCCAGATCGGCGTCCTGCCGGCGCCCGCCATCGGCGACGAGATCTGGCTCGGCCGCTGGCTGCTGCACCGCATCGCCGAGGACTACGGCGTCGAGGTGTCGTTCGCCGCGAAGCCGATCGCCGGTGACTGGAACGGTGCCGGCGCGCACACCAACTTCTCCACCAAGCAGACGATGGCCGGCTGGGACGCCATCGTCACCTGCTGCGAGGCGCTCGGTACCCGCGTCATGGAGCACGTCACCCACTACGGTGTCGGCATCCAGGACCGGCTGACCGGCAAGCACGAGACCGCTCCGTGGAACAAGTTCTCCTGGGGCGCGTCCGACCGCGGCGCATCCATCCGCATCCCGTGGGCGGTGGAGAAGGCCAAAAAGGGCTGGCTGGAGGACCGTCGTCCGAACGCCAACATGGACCCGTACCTCGTCTCCGCCCTGATGATCGACACCTGCTGCAGCGCGCTGGCCGGCGACAAGCCGACCCTGTTCGTGCCGGAGCAGCAGGGCGCGCCGGCCACCGCCAGCGCGACGGTCTGAGCAACCGGGCCCCGGCCGGGGTTCCGCGCGGGGGAGCGCGGTCGCCTCGGCCTCCGGCTGCGGCCCCGATCCGGCGGCCCCGCAACGGAGCGCACACCGCGACGTGAGGTGACATCCGGGCCGGCACGGGTCGAGACGCGATCTCGGCCGGTGCCGGCCCGTGGCATGTCCGCAGGCGTCGCGCCTGAGACCAGGGCCGCTGGGGACAGGCCGCCGAGAACAGGCCGCTGGGGACAGGCCGCTGGGGACAGGTCAGCCGAAACCGGATGTCCGCTCCCGGGCGAACACATCCTCGACGACGGCGTGGGCCCGCTGGGCGAGCCGCCGGTACTCGGCGAACAGCTCGTCGGCCTCCCCTGCCGGCATTCCCGCGGCACGGGCCGTCGCCTGGATCTCGGCTGGCTGGTCCGGGAGGACGTCGGGCTGGCGGCGCCCCGCGAGCGAGCCCGCGTTGCGGATCCGCGACGCGGCCAGCCATGCCGCCTGCAGATCTCCGGCCTCCCCCTCCCCGACCAGCCCGGCGACGACCGCCGCCCGCAGGCCGTCGAGGGTGGAGGTGGTGCGCAGCGACGGGATCTGCCGGGCGTGGCGCAGCTGCAGCACCTGCACCGCCCACTCGACGTCGGTCAGCCCACCGCGGCCGAACTTGAGATGACGCTCGGGGCCGATCCCCCGCGGAACCCGCTCGAGCCGCATCCGGCCACGCAGCCGCACGATCTCGTCGAGCGCGGCGGCGGGTAGCGCGTACGGGTAGCGCACCGTGTCGGCGAGACGGCAGAACCGATAGGCGAGCTCGGAATCGCCGGCAATCGGCCGGGCACGCAGGAGCGCCTGTGACTCCCAGTCCTTAGACCATCGCCCGTAGTAGGCCGCGTAGGCGTCAAGCGTGCGCGACGCGGGGCCGCTGCGCCCCTCCGGCCGCAGCGTCGTGTCCAGCCGCAGCGCCGGGTCGGGGCCGGGCACGGCCAGCAGCCGGTGCAGCTCCCCCACCACCTCGGCCGCCGTCCGCAGCGCTTCCTGCGCGGTGTGGCCGGGACGCGCCTCGTGCACGAACAGCACGTCGGCGTCACTCGGATAGGACATCTCCGCGCCACCGAGACGACCCATCGCGATCACCGAGATCCGTGCCGGCAGCACCGCCGGGTCGTCTCCGCCGGCGACCCGGCGCTGCGCGACGAGCAGGGTCGCGGCGATGGTAGCCGCGGCGGCGTCGGTGAGGGCCCGACCGACGGCGGCGACATCGAGCAGTCCCAGCAGGTCAGCGCAGGCGACCCGGACCAGTTCCTCACGGCGGACCGCCCGGGCCCGGCCGACGGCGTCCTCCCAGTCGGGGTTGCGGTGCACGATCGCCAGCAGTGTGCGCGACAGCGACTCGCGGCTGACCGGCACCAGGTCGGCCTCGGTGCGCAGCAGCCGCACCGACTCCGGTGCCCGCGTCATCAGGTCCGCCACATACGGGCTGGTCGCGAGCACCCGAGCAAGCCGGTCCGCGGCGCCGGCGGAGTCACGCAGCAGCCGCAGGTACCAGGGCACCCGGCCGAGTGCCTCGCTGACCCGGCGATAGGCCAGCAGCCCCGCGTCGGGGTCGGGGGCGTCCGCGAACATCGGCAGCAGGGTGGGCAGCAGGTGTCGCTGGATCGCTGCCGTCCGACTCACCCCGCTGGTCAACGCCTCGATGTGGCGCAGCGACCGCTCGGGGGCAGCGAAGCCCAGCGCGGCGAGCCACTGCGCCGCCTCGGTGTGCGACAGACGGATCTCCTCCGTCGACAGCCGGGCGACCGCCTCCAGCAGCGGCTGGTAGAACAGCCGCTCGTGCAGGCTCCGTACGGTCCGCGCGATCCGGGCGCGGGCCGCCTCGAACTCGCCAGCGGTGCGCATTCCCATCGAGCGTGCAAGCCAGCGCAACTCCGCCGGGTCGCGTGGCAGGGTGTGCACCCGCCGCAGCTGGCGCAGCTGGAGCCGGTGCTCGGCGCCGCGCAGGAAGCGGTAGGCCTCGGCGAGCGCCCCCGCGTCCCGGCGGCCGACGTACCCGCCGCGGGCCAGGCCGTCCAGAGCCGCGAGGGTGGAGTTCGCCCGCACCTTCGGGTCCGCTCGGCCGTGGACGAGCTGCAGCAGCTGCACCGCGAACTCGACGTCACGCAGGCCGCCGGGGCCGAGTTTGAGGTTACGTTCCGCCTCCGTCCGCGACAGCGTCGACTCGACCCGCTGGCGCATCGCCCGGACGTCGGCGACGAAGTCCGGGCGCGACGAGGCCGTCCACACCAGGGGCGCGACCATGGCGCAGAAGTCCGCCCCGAGCTCGAGATCGCCGGCGATCGGGCGAGCCTTGAGCAGCGCCTGGAACTCCCAGGTCCGCGCCCAGCGGCGGTAGTAGGCACGATGACTGTCGAGGGTGCGGACCAGCGCGCCGTCGCGTCCTTCGGGGCGAAGGTTGGGGTCCACCTGGAACAACGCGCCGGCGGACGTGACGAGCCCCGCCGCGCGGACCAGCCCCTCCGCCATCCGCGTCGCCGCCCGCAGCATCTCGTCGACGTTCCCGGCGCCGGACGGCTCCCGCGGCTCGGCGACGAACAGGACGTCGACGTCGCTGACGTAGTTCAGCTCCCGCCCGCCGCACTTGCCCATGCCGATGACAGCGAGACGCGCCGCTGGCAGGTCCGGGTCGAGGCCCGCCCGGGCGATGGCGAGCGCCGCGTCGAGCGCGGAGCCGGCGAGATCGGCGAGCTCGGCGGTGGCGGCGTCGAGGGCAACCGCACCGGTCAGGTCACGGGCTGCGACGACGAGCAGCTCGCGCCGGTAGGCGACGCGCAGCGCGTCGAGGGTGGCCGGGCTGTCATCGACGGCCCGGGGGTCGGGGTCGGCCGGCTCGGCGCCGACGGCCCGCAGCAGCGTCGCCCGCGCATCGCCCGGGTCGGGCCGCGCGGTGGCCAGCGCGTCCGGCGCGAGCACCGCCCAGTCCCGCGGGTGGCGTGCCAGATGATCCCCCAGCGCCCGGCTGGCGCCGAGCACCGCGCACAGCCGCCGCCGCAGTCCGTCATGGGTCGCGAGTTCTTCGAGCAGCCGGGGGCCGTCGGCCGGGCCGAGCGCGTCGACCAGCCGTTCCAGGGCGGCGAGCGCCAGATCCGGGTCGGCCGCCGCCGCCAGCGCAGCCACCACGGGACGATCCGCGACGATGACCGGGGTCATCACCCCGACCGCAGGCCGGCTGACGCCCACCGGTGGGGCGGGTGCGACGACCTGTCCGAGTCGGCCCAGAGCGGCTGCGGCGCGGTCAACCTCGGTGAAGCCGAGCCGGGCGAGCTGGGCAGGAACCGAGCTGCCTCGCGGATGGTCGACCGGCGGCTCGGCACGGGCGCCGCCGTCCGACTCCGTCACGCGGCCAGGGCCGGAGCCAGAGCCGGCGTCGGGTGCGGGGCGCATCGCCGCACGCTCACAACACCGGCAGGTACCGGTCGACCTCGAACGGGGTGACCTGTCGCCGGTAGTCCTGCCACTCGGCCCGCTTGTTACGCAGGAAGAACTCGAACAGCTCGTCGCCGAGGGTATCGCGCACCAGCGACGAGCGTTCCATCACGGTGATGGCGTCGGCCAGCGAACCCGGCAGCGCGGTGATGCCACGCTCGCGGCGCTGGTCGTCGGTCAGCGTCCACACATCGTCGGCGCTCGGCGGCGGGAGCTCGTAGCCGTTCTGGACGCCGCGCAGGCCCGCCGCGAGCACCAGGGCGAAGGTGAGATAGGGGTTGCAGGCGCTGTCCGGCAGTCGGAACTCGACCCTGGTGGCCTGCGACTTGTGCAGCTTGTAGAGCGGCACCCGGACGAGGGCGGACCGGTTGTTGTGCCCCCAGCACACCCAGGCCGGCGCCTCGAGGACCTCACCGAGCCGCTGGTCACCGATGAGCCGCTTGTAGGAGTTCACCCACTGGTTGGTGACGGCGGTGATCTCCGCGGAGTGCACGAGCAGGCCGGCGATGAACGCCTTCGCGACCTTCGAGAGCTGGTATTCGTCGGTCGGGTCGTGGAAGGCGTTGCGGTCGCCCTCGAAGAGGCTCAGGTGGGTGTGCATGCCGGAGCCGGCCTGGTCCCCGAACGGTTTCGGCATGAAGGTGGCGTAGATGCCCTGCCGCAGCGCCACCTCCTTCACCACCTGCCGGAAGGTCATGATGTTGTCGGCGATGGTGAGGGCGTCCGCGTACCGCAGGTCGATCTCCTGCTGGCCGGGCGCTACCTCGTGGTGGCTGAACTCCACCGAGATGCCGAGGCGCTCCAGCATGCTGATCGCCTGCTGGCGGAAGTCGTGGCTGATGTCGTTCGGCGTGAGGTCGAAATAGCCCGACTCGTCGACCGGCGGCGGCACCGGCTTACCGCGCGTCGGCGGCTCCTTCAGCAGGAAGAACTCGATCTCGGGATGCGTGTAGAAGGTGAATCCCGCGTCCGCCGCCCGGGCCAGTGCACGGCGCAGCACCCAGCGCGAGTCGGCCGCCGCCGGCGCGCCGTCCGGCATGACCAGATCGCAGAACATCCGCGCGGTCAGCGGATGCTCCCCCCGCCACGGCAGCACCTGGAACGTGGACGGATCGGGCCGCGCGAGCATGTCCGCCTCGTGCACCCGGGCGAACCCCTCGATGGCCGACCCGTCGAAACCGATGCCCTCGGCGAGCGCGCCCTCCAGCTCCGCCGGGGCGATCTCCACCGACTTGAGGTACCCCAGCACGTCGGTGAACCACAGCCGCACGAAGCGGATGTCCCGTTCCTCCAGAGTCCGCAGTACGAACTCCTGCTGCTTGTCCATGACGCCTCCGCGCTGAGGTGAGGACTCGACCATACGGGCCGCCCACCCACCGGTCCCCCTCACCCGACCATAGCGACCCCACCCGCCAGAGTCGTGATGTTGCCGGGCCGCGACGACGTCGCCCACGTACCGCCACCACCGTCGCCACGAGAACCCCGGCAGCCGCCTGACCTGGGCCGCGACGTCGGCTCAGGCCTGGCCCTTGCGGGTCATTCCCAGCGCCTTGCGGTACTTGAGGTCGAGGTCGAGGTCGAGGTCGAGGTACCGCTCGGCATCGTCCCGGGAACCGAGATCGACCCCAAGCACGCCGACCGAGCACCGGCAGGGGAGGTGAAATCTCGCGACCTGGACTTCGCGGTCAGACCTGGAGGCGGCGGTCGACGGCGTCCAGGATCTCGGTGATGGCCTCGTCGACGGGGACGCCGTTGCGCTGGGAGCCGTCGCGGAAGCGGAAGGAGACCGCACCCTTGGCGACGTCGTCGTCGCCGGCCAGCAGCATGAAGGGGACCTTCAGCTTCTGAGCCGTGCGGATCTTCTTCTGCATCCGGTCATCGGAGGAGTCGACCTCCACCCGGATGCCGCGGGTGGCCAGGCGGCGGGCGACGTCGTCCAGGTAGGGCACGTGCTCATCGGTGATCGGGATGCCGACGACCTGCACGGGGGCGAGCCACGGCGGCAGGGCGCCGGCGTAGTGCTCGAGCAGGATCGCGAGGAAGCGCTCGATCGTCCCGAACAGAGCCCGGTGGATCATGAACGGGCGCTGGCGGGTGCCGTCCGCGGCCTGGTACTCCAGGTCGAACCGCTGCGGCATCTGGAAGTCCACCTGGATGGTGGACAGCTGCCAGGTGCGGCCGATCGCGTCCCGCGCCTGCACGGAGATCTTCGGGCCGTAGAACGCGCCGCCGCCGGGGTCCATGACGAGCTCGAGGTCCTGCTTCTGCGCGGCCTCGCGCAGCAGGTCGGTGGCCTCGGCCCATTCCTCGTCGGTGCCGACGGCCTTGCCCTCGGGGCGGGTCGACAGCTCCAGGTAGAAGTCGTCGAGGCCGTAGTCGCGCAGCAGGCCGAGAACGAAGGTCAGTGTGCTGTCGAGCTCGGTCGGCAGCTGCTCCCGGGTGCAGAACAGGTGGGCGTCGTCCTGGGTGAGCCCGCGGACCCGGGTCAGGCCGTGCACCACGCCGGACTTCTCGTACCGGTAGACCGTGCCGAACTCGAACAGCCGCAGCGGCAGCTCCCGGTACGACCGGCCGCGCGACCGGTAGATCAGGATGTGCATGGGGCAGTTCATCGGCTTGAGGTAGTAGTCGGTGCCGCCGTCGAGCTGCATGGGCGGATACATGCCGTCGGCGAACCAGTCGAGGTGCCCGGAGATCTGGTACAGCTCGGACTTGGTGATGTGCGGGGTGTTCACGAACGAATACCCCGCCTCGACGTGTCGGCGGCGCGAGTAGTCCTCCATCGCGGTGCGGATCGCGCCGCCCTTGGGATGGAACACCGACAGGCCCGGCCCGATCTCGGTGGGGAAGGAGAACAGGTCGAGTTCGGCGCCGAGGCGGCGGTGGTCGCGCCGCTCGGCCTCGGCCAGGCGGGTCTGGTAGTCCTTGAGCGCCTCGCGCGATTCCCAGGCGGTGCCGTAGATGCGCTGGAGCTGTGGGTTCCTCTCGCTCCCCCGCCAGTAGGCGGCGGCCGACCGCAGCACCGCGAACGCCGGGATGGACCGGGTGGTCGGCACGTGCGGGCCGCGGCACAGGTCCTTCCAGCACAGCTCGCCGGACTTGGGGTCGAGGTTGTCGTAGATGGTCAGCTCACCGCCGCCGACCTCGACGTCGACCTCGACGCTGGCCTCGGCGTCGTCCCCGGCGCTCGACTTCAGACCGATCAGCTCGATCTTGTACGGCTCGTCGGCGAGCTCGACGCGGGCCTGCTCGTCGGTGACGACGCGGCGGGAGAAGCGCTGCCCGGCCTTGATGATGGCCTGCGCCTTCTTCTCGATCGCCTTCAGGTCGTCCAGGGTGAACGGGGTCTCGACGTCGAAGTCGTAGTAGAAGCCGTTTTCGATCGGCGGGCCGATGCCGAGCTTCGCCTTCGGGAAAAGCTCCTGCACCGCCTGGGCGACGACGTGCGCCGCGGAATGCCGCACGATCGCACGGCCGGCCGGCGAGTCGATGGCGATGGGCTCGACCACGGCACCATCGGCCAGGACATGGGCGAGGTCACGCTGCTGGCCGTCGACCAGAGCGGCGATGACGGCGCGGTCGTCGGCGAACAGGTCGGCGGCCGTCGTCCCGGTCGGCACCACCCGCGGCTCGCTCACCTTCGCGTGCTGGACGGTAACGCGGACGTCGGACACCGAGAGTCTCCTGTGTGCGGTAGGACGCGTGCGCGGGAATCCTCCCGCCGACGGCGTGTCGCCAGCCCGGCGGGCGGCCCCACGGTGGGCCTTCCTGGCCCGACCGCGATGCTACTCGTGCCCGTGCGCGTCTCCCAACGGGATTACACTCAGGGTGACCAGCCGGCCGCGTCAGGGCCGCTGCCCGTCACCGGGCCGCCGACGGGATAGGGGCGGCTGGCGGCACCCCGGGGCCCACCGACGCGGTACGCCCCGCCCACTGTGTAGGGCCCACCGACGACCGGGTACGGCCCGCCGACGCGGTGCGGAACGCCGCCGTGAGCAACGGCGACGGTGGAATCGCCCTGGCCGGAATCACCAGGATCGGAGGCGCCGTCGCTGGCAGGGCTTTCACCGTCGGACTGGACGCCGCCGTCGCCGCCCCCGTCCCCGCCGCCAGGGGTGGCGCCAGTGTCCCCACCCACGGATGCCGGACGGGGAGCGTCGCGGCGGCGGATGCCGTCGAGGACGACGTCGACGATCCGGCCGATGCGCGTGCCGCTCACCTCCCGATCACCGCTCATGTACTGCCGGTAGACGACCGGGCCGACGAGCATGTCCACGACCAGGTCGACGTCGACGTCCGCGACCAGCTCCTCCGACGCGATCCCCCGCCGCAGCAGCTCGGCCGCATGCTGGCGGGACGGCTCGAGCACTCGCTGGGAGTACGTCGCGAACAGCTCGGGATGGTCGGAGCGCTCGGCGGCGAGTTTCGGCATGATCTGCCCGGCCAGGGTCTGGATGTTGCGGCGGCGCAGCGCGTTCAGCCAGGCCACGAGGTCGTCGCGCAGCGATCCGGTCTCGACGGCCTCGACGTCGTCGGCCAGGGTGTCCAGAGCTTCGGCGATGAGGGCGTCCTTCGTCGGCCAGCGCCGGTAGACGGTCGCCTTGCCGACGCCGGCACCGGCGGCCACCGCCTCCATCGACAACCGGGTGAATCCGGCGGTGGCCAGCTCCCGCAGTGCCGCGTCGATGATGGCCTCGTCACAGCGGGGGTCTCGCGGGCGCCCCGGCGACCGGGGCACTCGGACGCCGGACGGGGCCCGGTCCGAGGGCCGTCGTGGCTGTGGTGGGGGTGCATCCCGGGTCGTCATGGAACGCGCCGCCCGCTCGCCATGCCCATCCCGTCGCCATGCCGGTGCATCCGCATGGATTGGCCACCCGCCACCTGTTCGCGCCGCACGTTCCTGTCGCATTCCAAGATCAGCATACGTGGCTCCGGCCGCAGACGCATCCGTTAGCGAGGGCGGCGGTGTGGCGCGGCGTGCCATCCGGCCCAGGTCGGCCGGAAGGTGTCATGCCCCTCACCTGGCCCGGGGCCACCGGCGGTCGGCCGGGCCAGCATGGACGGCGCGGCGGTGGCAGCATGGACGGCACGCCGGGACGCCCAGCGCCCGGACGGATTCGTCAGGAGCGATCATGATGTCGTCAGGCACTGGTCCCAACGAGACGCCCCAGCCACATCCCTCGCAGCCGGCACCGGCACCGGCACCGGCGGCGACGCTGTATGGCGCGCCGACCGAAGCCCGCAAGCCCCGCCGCGGGCGCTTCACCGTCCGTGACGTGGCGGCCGCGAAGAGCCGGGGTGAGAAGTGGGCGATGCTCACCGCGTACGACTTCACCACCGCGTCGGTCTTCGATGACGCCGAGATCCCGGTCCTGCTCGTCGGGGATTCCGCGGCCAACGTCGTCTACGGCTACGACACCACCGTGCCGGTCACGGTCGACGAGCTGATTCCCCTGGTGCGCGCCGTCGTGCGTGGCGCGCCGCACGCGATGGTCGTCGCGGACCTGCCCTTCGGCTCCTACCAGGCCGGGCCGGCGCAGGCGCTGGAGACGGCCACCCGGTTCCTCAAGGAGGGTGGGGCGCAGGCGGTGAAGCTCGAAGGCGGCGCCCGGGTCGCTCCGGCGGTGGAGACGCTGGTCAGCGCGGGTATTCCGGTGGTCGGGCATCTGGGCTTGACCCCGCAGAGCATCCATGCGCTGGGCGGTTACCGGGTGCAGGGCCGGGACGAGGCCGGCGAGGTCCTGCTCGCCGACGCCCTTGCTATCGAGGCGGCGGGGGCGTTCGCCGTCGTGCTCGAGGTGGTGCCCGCCGACCTCGCGGCTCGCGTCACCAAGGAACTGCGCATCGCCACGGTGGGAATCGGCGCGGGCGCGGACTGCGACGCGCAGGTGCTCGTCTGGCAGGACATGGCCGGGCTCAGCGGCGGTCACACACCCCGTTTCGTGCGGCGCTTCGCGGACCTGCGCGCCGTGCTCGGTGCCGCGGCACGCGCCTATCGCGACGAGGTCCGCGACGGTCACTACCCGACGGTCGAGCACAGCTACTGAGCTGATCCGCCGCTTCGTCACAGCGGAGGGCAGAGGTCACCGGCGGATTCCGGCGCCTCTGCGGGTGGGCGCACGGGCGGCGCCGGTCCGGGTTCAGCTGCGGGCCAGCGCCGCCGCGAGCTGGCCGCGGGCCACCACGAGCGACGGTCCGTACCAGGTCAGCAGGCGTCCGCTGACGCACACCGACGGCGCGTCGAACGCCTCCGGCCCGTCCACCGGGCTGAAGGCGTACGGCTCGTCGGGCAGCACGACCAGGTCGTGCTGCCCGACCTGCGCCGGGTCGAAACGTGGATAGCGCTCGGGCGAGTCGGCCAGCACGTTGTCGACGCCGAGCCTGCGCAGCACGTCGCCGGTGAACGTGTCCCGGCCGACCGCCATCCACGGCCGGCGCCAGATCGGGACCAGGGCGCGCCGCCGCGGGCCGGCCGGTGGCGGCGCGGCCCAGACGGCATCGGCCTCGTCCAGCCAGCTCGGCCGGGGCCGGTGGCAGGCCAGCCGTAGCATGCGGTCCAGGCTCGTGAGCGCCTGCTCGACGGTCACCGGGGCGGTCACCCACAGCGGTAGTCCCGCCGCGCGCAGGGCCTCGAGGTCGGCCTCTCGATTCTCCTCCGCGTTCGCGCACACCACGTCGGGCGCGAGCGCGATGATGGCGTCAAGGTCCGGGTTCTTCGTACCGCGTACCCGGTTGACTTCGAGATCCGGCGGGTGGGTGCACCACTTCGTGGCGCCGACGAGCAGACCCGGGGCGGTCGCCGCGATCGACTCGGTCAGGCTGGGCACGAGGGAGACGACCCGGTCGACCCGCTCCGGGACCGGCACCGGCCGTCCCAGGTCGTCGCGGGGCCGCCGATGCCGAGGCAGGTTCTCACCCCGGTCCAGTGGCGGAAGGTGCCCCGATGCCTGCACAGGTGCCGCCGTGGTCAGACGTCGGTCACGCGCAGCCCGGCGTGCGACTTGTAGCGGCGGTTGATCGAGATGAGATTGGCCGTCAGCGCCTCGACCTGGCCCGCGTTGCGCAGCTTGCCGGCGTAGATGCCGCGCATGCCGGGGATGCGCTCGGCCAGGGCCGCGACCAGGTCGGCGGCCTCCCGGTTGTCCCCCAGCACGAGCACGTCGGTGTCGATGCTCTCGACCGAGTCGTCGGCGAGCAGCACGGCGGAGACGTGGTGGAACGCGGCCACCACGGTGCTGTCCGGGAGGACCGCGGCGGCCTGCTGCGCGGCGCTGCCTTCCGGGACCTGCAGACCGAAGGCGCCGCCCTTGTCGAAGCCCATCGGGTTGACGCAGTCAATGACGATCTTACCCGCCAGTGGCTCACGCAGTGACTCGAGCGTCTCCCGGTGCCCGTCCCAGGGAACTGCCACGATGACGACGTCCGCACGCTCGGCGACCGTGGCGTTGTCGGCGCCCTCGATGTTCCGGCCGGGACCGGCGAGCTTGGCGGCGGCCTCCTGGCCACGCTCGGTGGAGCGGGAACCGATCAGCACGAGATGCCCGGCGGCGGCGAGGCGCAGGCCAAGACCCCCGCCCTGCGGCCCGGATCCACCGAGGATGCCAATCGTCAGGGCGGAGACGTCCGGCAGGACGTGCTGCGTCGTGGTCACCACGCCATCCTGCCCGACTCGGCCGCGCGGCGCCCGATGCGGCCACTGCGTGTGCATCCCGCCTCATTCCGCTACCGAACGATATGGACCTGCCCGTTCACCCTCCGACGCCACGACCCGCCAGGTACCCACCCCCCCCCCCCGCGGGCAGTCGAAGGCAATAGGGGACTATGCATGAACAACGGGACAGCTACGTGTCCGACTGATCCACGCCTGGCCGGGAATGGCTCCGACCGGGCCGGCGGGAACCCGCACACGTCGCTACCGGCAGAGGAGCAGCGCGCGTGACAGACAGCTACAGCCCATGGGCGGCCACAATCGGTGAACGGTCAGGCACGGGCGGCAACCTTGAAGGTGCATCCGGCAACCCCGGGCGTGCGTTCGCCGCAGATGGGCCGTACCGTTCGGTTTCACACGCATCGAGCAGATCTTCCGAGTCAGGCGAGAGAGGTCGAGCAATGGCGGACGTATCGGTTCGCTTCGCGATGACGAACGACAGCGAAGTGGTGCTGAACCTGTCGCTGCCGCAGGCGCTGCGCCTGATGGAGGCGATCGCCCGCAAGGTGGGCGAGACACTGGCCGAGCGGAGCACCCAGGCGGTGGGCGGGGTCGGCGGAGTGCCGACGTCGGCGCCGTCGAACGGCATGCCGAGCCTCGGGCCGTACACGCCGTCCTGAGCCGTCACGGCCGCCGCGCCACGTGGCGGCCCTCGGAGGGGGATCCTCAGGACAGTGCCGACGGTTCGGTCAGACCAGCCTGGTCTCCGCCGGCCGATCTGGCTTCGGGTATCCAGCCACTGCCCGGCGTCGCCGCCGCGGGAGGTCTCGCGGTGAGTGCCCGCGGGTGGGACGTGGCGTACACCTCGCGCAGGCGGTCCACGGTCACCAGCGTGTAGATCTGGGTCGTGCTCACCGAGGCGTGGCCCAGCAGCTCCTGGACCACCCGGACATCCGCTCCCCCGTCGAGCAGGTGGGTCGCGAAGGAGTGCCGCAGAACGTGGGGCGACACTCCCTCGACGCCTGCCCGGGCGGCGGCCGTGCGCAGAACCGTCCAGGCGCTCTGTCGCGACAGTCGGTTACCGCGCCGTGACAGGAATACCGCGGCTCCCGAGCCGGGCGCGGCCAGTGCCGGCCGGCCCGCCCGCAGATAGTCCGCGAGCGCCGTGATCGCGCACCGGCCGAGCGGAACCACCCGGTCCCGCCCACCCTTACCGTGCAGGCGGACCGCGGCGCCATCCAGGTCCAGGTCGTCCACATCCAGCCCGACGGCCTCGGAGATCCGGGCCCCGGTGCCGTAGAGCAGCTCCAGCAGCGCCGACGCCCGCAGCCCGCGCGCGACCTCGGTGACGTCTCCCGGGGCCGCCGCCCCGGCTGCGCCCGCCGCAGCGGTGGGACCAGGCTCCGTAGGGCCCGCAGAGCCACGTGGCGAGCCGCCTGCCGCGGCCGCGAGCAGGGCACCGACCTGATCGATGCTGAGAGCCTTGGGCAGCTTGCGCGGTGGCACCGGTGGCCTGACCGGTCTGGACACATCCTCCCGGACGTCGCCCTCCTCGGCGGCAAAGCGGTGCAGCGACCGCACCGCCACCAGCATCCGTGCCACCGAGGCCGCCGCCAGCGGCTGGTGCACGTCATCACCGGAGCGCAACGCCGCGGCGAAGCCGGCAACCTCCGCCTCGCCTACCGCGTCCAACGAGCACAGGCCGTGCGCCGACAGGTGTTCAAGGTAGCGGCGTAGATCCCGACGGTAGGCAAGGACCGAGTTGTGGGCGAGGCCACGTTCGCCCTCGAGGTGATGGAGATACCGGGCAACCACGTTCGCGGGCGAGCCGCGCTGCGCCGCCGGCCGCGGTTCCGGCCCCGCGTCCGTCTCCTCAGCGCCGGATGGGCGCATCCGGAACGCCCCGTCGCCGTCGGTCACTTCCATCATCAAACTGATAGTAGGACCTGCCCAGCATTCTCGGTGGCTCCCTATCCACATGCCGCGTTTTCATGGCTATTCTGGCGACCTGTGCGGACGGACACCGGATCGTCACACTTCACCGCACGGCTGGGGGTCGCCATCACCGCCGCCACACCACACCCGCGCCCGACCCGCCACGCCCACACCGGCGTCCGTTCCCACGCCCTCCGGGACGTTCCTCCTGCCCTCCCGCCGTCCGCCGGTCATCGGCTACCGGGGTCGAGGCCGCGGTGGCCTGCTCTCCCCGCAGGCCGTGTCCTGGTGGCGGGACTGATCCTCATGGTGGGGATGAGTGTGCTCACCGGCTGCGGCGGCTCCAGCAACGGCCCGGCGGGAGCCCCGCTGCCCGCCCACCCCGGTGCGCCCGGTGAGGACTCCTCGGCCACCGGGGCCGTCACCGCCGCACCGGAGGTGGACGACTCCCCAGCCGCCGCCGCGGCAGTCGTCGAGGCCTACTTCCGCGAGATCAACGACGCCACCCGAGGCGGGCGCCTCGCCACGACCGGGCCGACGGCTCTCGACGGCTGTCAGACCTGTGCCCTGGACGTGGGTGTCAGTCGCTCGCTCCAGGAACGCGGCCTCCATGCCGCCTCCGCCGCCTACCAGGTCACCGACCTGACTGCGCAGCCCCGCGTCGGCCTCGTCGCCAGCGTGGCGTTCACCCTGCGGACCTCGACCGTCGAGCTGCTCGACGCCGCCGGGCGCCAGGTCTGCGATGCCCCCGGCGTGCCGACCCGCGCCGCCACGGCCGAACTCGCCCTCACCGAGCGGGGCTGGCGGATCCAGACCCTGCGCTACGCACCGGCTCCGGCGTGAGCGGCCCGCGGCGGCCTGGCGTCGTCCTCATGGCGGCGTTCCTGATCCTGGGAATCGCCGGAGCCGCCGTGCTGTCTGGCGGCGTACCGCCCGCCGCTGCCGCGCCCGGCGGTCAGACCACCGTGCCGTGCGCGGGCGTGCTCTGGGGCAGCTGCGACACGCGGGCCACCACCGACGGCTACCAGTACCAGTACCGCAACGGAACGCTGGCGCGGGTGCCCGTCGGCGCTGGTGGCCAGGGGGGTACCCGGCGCACCTCCTGCGGGCAGGACTGCCCGGACGATCCCGCCGCGGTCTGCGATCTGTTGGAACTCGTCGGCCCCGACCCGGCGATGACCCCCGCCCAGCGCGCCCAGTTCGACCAGACCATGGCCGGCTGCAACAACTACCTGCTTCCCGACAACAACGGCATACCACTCGCCGACGTGCAGGCCGCGTTGACCAATTACCTTCGGGACAAGCTCCTACCGAAGCCGTCGATCGTCATCGCGCCCTCCGGCCGCAGCTTCGCGAACCTGGCCACGATCCTCTACTCGCCGGTTCCCCCGTCCTACACGTTCAACGTCGACCAGCCGGTCGTGGCGACGATCAGCGCGGTGCCGCACTATCGGTGGGACTTCGGCGACGGCGCCACCGGCCCGGATGCGCCGGGCCGCCCCTACGACTCCGCGATCTCGCCCCGCGACCATCCCGACGCCTACGTCACGCACAAGTACGCCCGGTCAGGTCAGTTCCAGGTGACCCTGACGGTCACCTGGAACGGAACGTTCACCCTGCCCGGCGTCGCCCAGGCCTTTCCGCTGAATGCGGTGGTCCTGGCTGCCGCACAGCCCCTCGTCGTGGAGGAGGCGTCCGGTGTCCTCGTCCACAACGACTAGCCCGTAGCCGCCGGGGCTGCTCGGCCGGTTCGTGCCTGCTGGAGCTGCTCAGCCGCTGTGGGCGGGGCGAGCCGGCCAGGGCGCGTCGAGCGGTCGCAGCCCCGCGAAGCCGTCCGTGCGGGAGCGCACGGTGGCCAGCAGGCCGATGACCGCCATCGCGTTGGTGATCTCACCACGGAGGACGCGTGCCACGGCGTCGTCCAGGTCGATCCGAGCGACGCCCATCTCGGCCTCCTCGTGCTCGGGCACGTAACGCTCCGCCGCGGGGATCTCGTGCAGGCCCCGGGCCAGGAACACCCGATAGGCCTCGTCGGTCATGCCCGGTGATGACCATACGTCGACGAGCAGGTCGTACCGATCGGCGCGCAGGCCCGTCTCCTCCGCTAGCTCACGCGCCGCGGCCACCGACGCGGCCTCGCCATGCACGTCGAGGATGCCGGCGGGCAGCTCCCAGAGCGGCTCGCCGACGGGATGGCGGTACTGGTGCACAAGGACGACCCTGTCCGCGTCGTCGAGCGCGACCACGCCCACCGCGCCTGGATGCACGACGACGTCACGCTGGGAGACGTCGCCCTCCGGCATGCGGACCAGGTCTCGCCGCACGGCGATGATCCGACCCTGATAGCCGAGCGCGCTCTCCGTAACCTCGTATCGGTGCCCCTGCACGGTCACTGCGACACCAGGGCGGCGGTGCCGTTGGCGGCCGCGCCCGAGGGAGAGACATCCCTGGGGGGCTCGCCGGGAGCGGCGTTGCGGCCCCGTGAACCCCTCGACGCCTTTGCGGACCTCGGGCTGTCGCCTGTGCCCTGGTCGTTCGACTCGGCGGCGTCGACACCGGTGGCCCTCACAACACCCGCGTCGGGCAGCTCGACCGGCAGCACCCCCCGGCGCCGGTCGGCGTGGACGAGCGCAGCGGCGACGAGCCCGCGGAACAGGGGATGCGCCCGCGTGGGCCGGGACCGGAACTCGGGATGCGCCTGGGTCCCCACGTAGTACGGATGCACGTCGCTGGGCAGCTCCACGACCTCGACCAGCCGGCCGTCGGGCGAGGTGCCGGAGAACACCAGGCCAGCCGCGGAGAGGCGGTCACGGTAGTCGTTGTTGACCTCGTAGCGGTGCCGGTGACGCTCGGCGACCTCGGGCGCGTTGTACTCCCGCCGAGCGACCGTGCCCGCGCCCAGCACACAGGTGTAGAGGCCGAGCCGCATCGTCCCGCCCATGTCGCGAGCGCCGGCGACGACGTCGTGCTGGTCGGCCATGGTGGAGATCACCGGGTGGGGCGTCTCCTGGTCGAACTCGGTGGAGTTCGCGCCGGCGAGTCCCGCGAGGTCACGTGCCGCCTCGATGACCATGCACTGCAGGCCCAGGCAGATCCCGAGGGTGGGGATGCCGGCCTGGCGGGCGTGCCGCAGGGCCGACAGCTTCCCTTCGATGCCCCGCACTCCGAAGCCGCCCGGGACGATGATGCCGTCGACGCCGTCTAGCAGCGCCGCGGCCCGCTCCGGGGAGGCGCAGTCGTCGGAGGTGATCCAGCGCAGCTCGACCCGGGTGTCGGTGGCGAAGGCCCCGGCCCGCAGCGCCTCGGTGACCGACAGGTAGGCGTCGGGCAGGTCCACGTACTTGCCGACGATGCCGATCGTCGCGGTGTTGGCCGGCTGGTGCACGCGGCGCAACAGCGTGTCCCACTCGGTCCAGTCGACGTCGCGGAATGACAGCCCCAGCCGGCGCACCACGTAGGCGTCCAGGCCCTCCCGGTGCAGGACGCGCGGAATGTCGTAGATCGAGCTCGCGTCGGGCGCGCCGACGACCGCCTCATCGTCGACGTCGCACATCATCGCGATCTTCTTCTTCAGCGCGTCAGGCAGGGGCCGGTCGGAACGACAGACCACCGCGTCGGGCTGAAGACCGATGCTTCGCAGCGCCGCGACCGAGTGCTGCGTCGGCTTGGTCTTCAGCTCACCCGACGGAGCGAGATAGGGCACCAGGCTGACATGCACGGTCAGTGCGTTGTCCCGACCGACCTCATGGCGCACCTGCCGGATCGCCTCCAGGTAGGGCAGTGACTCGATGTCACCGACCGTGCCGCCGACCTCGGTGATGACAACGTCGACGCTGTCACCCGCAAGCCTGCGGATCCGGTCCTTGATCTCGTCGGTGATGTGCGGGACCACCTGGACCGTCTGACCGAGGTAGTCTCCGCGCCGTTCACGCGCGATGACCGCCGAGTACACCTGGCCGGTGGTCACGTTGGCGCTCGCGTCGAGGTTCACGTCGAGGAACCGCTCGTAGTGGCCGATGTCCAGGTCCGTCTCCGCGCCGTCGTCGGTGACGAACACCTCACCGTGCTGGAACGGGTTCATCGTTCCTGGGTCGACGTTGAGATAGGGGTCGAGCTTCTGCATCGTGACCCGCAGGCCGCGCGCCTTGAGCAGGCGACCCAGGCTCGAGGCGGTCAGTCCCTTGCCGAGACTGGACGCGACACCGCCGGTGACGAAGATGTGCTTGGTGACATGCACCTGGCCCACGTGAAACTCCCGTGGTCACGCCGCCGGTCCGGACCCGACGTCTCCACGGGTCTTCACGGTAACAGCTCTCGACCCACCTGTGGCCCCGGCCCCGCTTGGCTGGTCCTGCCCGACTGGTTCGGCCCGGCATGCTCATGCGACACCGGCGTACGCGGTCACCGAGGTCAGCAGTCCGAGCACCGCCTCACCGACGACGGCGAATCCCCCCGCGACCCCGATGAGCGGACCCTCGATACCGAGATCATGGGCGGCTCCCGTCAGCATGACCGGCCGGCCGGAACGCGCATCCAACAAGTGGACCCGATCCTCCCGGGGACCGAGAGCGACGGCTAGGGGCGGGCCTTGTCGGCGGCGGCGGCGGCGAGGAGCTCCTCGGCATGGCCGCGGGCGAGGGAGCTGTCCTCCTGCCCGGCGAGCATGCGGGACAGTTCGCGGACCCGGCCCGCGTCGTCCAGGGTGATGACGCCGCTGCGGGTCACCGAGCCGTCGTCGGCCTTGTGCACGACGAGATGTCGGTCGGCGAACGCGGCGACCTGCGGGAGGTGGGTGATGCAGATGACCTGGTGGGTGCGGGCAAGCCGGGCCAGCCGGCGCCCGATCTCGACCGCGGCCCGGCCGCCGACCCCGGCGTCGACCTCGTCGAAGACCATGGTGGCGCCGGCATCGGCCGCGGCGAGGACCACCTCGATCGCCAGCATCACCCTCGACAGCTCACCTCCGGACGCGCCTTTCTGCACCGGCCGCGCCGGCGCACCGGGGTGCGGGACGAGCCGAAGCTCCACCTCGTCGACGCCGGACGGGCCGAACGCGAGGACGCGCTCCCCGACACGCAGTCCGCCCGGGTCGTCCCGCTGGGAGACGGCGGCCTCGACGCGGGCCCGAGGCATCGCGAGGCCGGCCAGTTCGGCGGCGACCGCGGCACCGAAGCGCTCCGCCGCGGCCGAGCGGGCGGCGCTGACCGCGGCGGCGAGTTCCGCCAGGTCCGCGGCAAGCTGATCGCGACGGGCAGTGAGCGTCTCGACGCTGTCGCCAGCGCCGTCGAGTTCGAGCAGGCGACGCCCGGCCTGGTCGGCCCAGGCCAGCACGCCGTCGATATCCGTTCCGTGCGCGCGGGTCAGCGCCGTCAGCGCGGCCTTGCGGTCCTGGGCGTCGGCGAGGCGGGCCGGGTCGGCGTCGATGCCCTCGGCGTAGGAGGCGAGGTCGGCGGCGACGTCGGTGAGCAGCATCCCGACCTCGGTGAGCCGGGCACCGAGCGCCGCCAGCTCGGCATCGAGATCGGAGTCACCGGCGATGACCCGGCGGGCCGCCGAGACCAGGTCGACAGCCCCCGGCTCGTCGCTGCCGGACGCCGGGTCGCTCACCAGCGCCGCGTGCGCCGTGCGGGCGGCGCGCACCAGGGTCTCCGCGTGCTCCAGCCGGGACAGCTCCGCGTCCAGGGCAACGTCCTCCGCGGGGGTGGGGTCCACCCGCTCCACCTCGGCGAGGCCGAGCCGCAGCAGCTCGGCCTCCTGCTCCCGCTCCCGCGACCGTTCGGTGATCTCCACGAGTGCCCGGCTGACCCGGTTCAGCTCCGTGTGAACAACCCCGTAGCGGGCCAGCGGCGCGGCTACCGCGGCACCGGCGAAGCGGTCCAGAGCGAGCCGCTGGGTGGAGGGCCGCAGCAGTCGCTGCGCCTCGGACTGGCCGTGCACGGCGATGAGGTCCTCGGCAATCTCCCCGAGCACGCTCGCCGGCACCGAGCGGCCCGCCACCTGGGCGCGGGATCGGCCCTCCGCGGTCAGCGTCCGCCCCACGACCAGCACGGCGCCGCCCGGGTCGTCGTCGAGGTCCCCGCCGACGTCACGGACCCGCGCGGCGACGGCGGAATCAGCCGGGATGACCAGCCGGCCCTCGACGAACGCCCGCTCGACCCCCGGCCGGACCAGCCCGTAGTCCGCCCGGCCTCCGGTGAGCAGGCCGAGCCCCTGCACGATCATGGTCTTGCCGGCGCCGGTCTCACCGCTGACCACGGTGAGGCCGTCGGCGAGGTCGAGGGCGGCGTCGTCGATGACCCCGAGGCCGCGAATGCGAATCTCCTCGAGCACGCCCCGAACTCTAGCCGCACCACCGCATTTCCCGACATCCTCCGAGCCGACAACGGCTGCTGTCGCCGCACCGGCGCGGCGCAGAAGGTGCGACCACGGCGCTCAGCGACCGTTGCGCCCCCGCCAGCCCGCCACAGGCAGGTCGAACTTGGCGACAAGCCGGTCGGTGAACGGCAGCGGATGCACGACCGCGAGCCGGACGGGTCGGCTGCCCCGCACCACCTCGACCCGCGACTCGGGCGGCACCTCGGCCAGCCTTCGCCCGTCGCAGTAGAGAATGCCGGGGACGGGCTCCACTATCTCCACCGCCACCGTCGCGCTCGGCGCGAGCACCAGCGGCCGCGCGAAAAGCGCGTGGGCGCTGATCGGCGCGACGAGAAGCGCCTCGACCCCCGGCCACATCACCGGACCGCCGGCGGAGAACGCGTAGGCCGTCGAACCGGTCGGCGTCGAACAGATGACGCCGTCGCAGCCCCATCTGGACAGCGGACGGCCGTCGATCTCCAGGACGCATTCGAGCATCCGGGCCCGCTCGGCCTTCTCCAGCGACATCTCGTTGAGCGCCCACCCGGTATAGGCGACCCTGCCGTGCCTGCGGACCGTCACGTCGACGGTCATCCGGTCCTCCACCGTGTAGTCCTTGCGGACCACGTGGTCGATGGTGGATTCCAGTGCCTCCGGTTCGGCCTCGGCAAGAAAGCCGACGTGCCCGAGGTTGACGCCCAGCAGCGGCACGTCGGCCCGGCGCGCGAACTCGGCACCGCGCAGCAGGCTGCCGTCGCCGCCCAGGACCATGACGAGTTCCACCCCCACGGCCGCGTCGTCGTCATGCGGAACCACCGCGGCGCCCGTGAGGTCGAGCACCTCGGCTTCGTCGCGCAGGACGCGTGGAGCGATCCCCGCGGCGGCAAGGCCATCGAGCACCCGCCGGGCGCTCTCCCTCACCACCGATCGGCGGGGATGAGTGACGATGAGAATCTCCCTCGTCATGCCCGTCCTCCTGGCCGTCCGGCTCGGCGGTCTGATGGACGCACGGCGCGGGTCGCGCCCGGCGAACCCGCCGGTCCGTCCGCGATGGCCGCGGCAAGCGCGCTCTCGTCGATGGGCGGCGCGTCCGCTGCGAGCCAGAGGAGGTACTCGACGTTGCCTGCCGGGCCCGGCAGCGGACTGGCGGTCACCCCCCGCACGCCGAGGCCGAGGCCGGCCGCCGCGGCCGCGACGTCACGCACCGCCTCGGCGTGCAGGGCCGGGTCGCGCACCACACCGCCGGCCCCCAGCCGCTCCCGGCCGACCTCGAACTGCGGTTTGACCAACAGCACGAAGTCGGCGTCGGGCGCCGCACAGGTCCGCAACGCGGGCAGCACGAGAGTCAGCGAGATGAAGGAAAGATCGCCGACGACGAGGTCCACGGGTTCACCGATCTCGTCCGGTGTCAGGGCACGGACGTTGACCCGGTCAAGGACTCGCACCCGAGGATCCGACCGCAGCCGCCACAGCAACTGGCCGTACCCGACATCCACCGCGACCACGGACGCGGCACCATGCCGAAGCAGCACGTCGGTGAACCCACCGGTCGAGGCTCCGACGTCCAGGCAGCGTCGCCCCGCGACCGTGAGCGCACGCCGCCTGCCATCCCCCGCGACATGGCCGGTTGCGACGGTCTTCTCCCCTGACGATTCGCCCTCTGGCTGCTCGCCGACTGGCTGCTCGCCGACTGGCTGGTGGTCGACGGCCGCCGCCTCGGTCTCGTCGCGATCAGCGGGGAGTCCCTCGGGCGAGGGGACTCCGAAAGCGGCGAAGCCGCCGAGGAGCTTGTGCGCGCCGCGGGACGCCCAGCCGGGATCGTCCCCCTGGGCCAGGGCGATGGAGGTCGTCCCGTCGACGACGGTCGCGGCCTTCGTCGCGGGGATGCCGGCTACCAGGACCCGGCCGGAGCTGATCGCATCGGCTGCCTGTTCACGAGAGCGCGCAAGACCGCGCCGAACCAGCTCACTGTCCAGCCGTACGCGTCGAGGGGCCATCTACCCACCCAGCTCAGCGGGCCGGTCGGAGAGAGGTCGCCTGCGGCCCTGCCCCGCCGCCAGGGCGCGGACCCGAGCTACCCCCGGCACGCGGCGCGCTGGCAGGCGGCGTCGCGGGAGCCGCGGGCCCGGAGCCGTCCAGGTCGGCTAGGGCATCGGTCAGTCGGCGGTTCATCTCCTCGAAGACCTCCACATGCGCGGATGTCGGTCGGGCATCGAGGGTGTCCAGCCGGGCCAGGGCATCCCGGATCTCAGCGGGCAGGTTGTCGGCGCTCACTCTGTCAGCCTCCCGTACTTTCCGTCGATGATGCGATGGGTCCGCCGGCGCGTACCTCGTGCGACGTGCCTCACGTCCTGCCACCCCGGCGATGGCGCGGGACATGCCCCCTCCGGGCCACTCGTCAGCGCACGGTCCAGCCGCGGGGAGGCACCATGGGAGGGCTCGCCGCACGGGGCGATCCACATGGACAAAAACGACCCAGAACGCCCGAAAGATCCGAAACGACCGCGAGGAGGCCGGAGCCGCCGATGGCCGACAGGTCGCAGTGCGAGGCCGCGCTCCGGGCCATCGCCGCCAGGCTGGACGTGCTTGCCGCTCGGGGCCTGCCGCCTCGCACCCCCGATCGCCGCATCGTCTGCCGCGTCCCGGACCTCAGCACCGCATTCCACGGCGAGTTGCGCGACGGCTGCCTGCACGACATCGGCGAGGGCCCGCGGGACGACGCGCAGATCGTGCTGACCGTGGACAGCGACGACCTCGTCGCCCTCACCGAGGGGCGGCTGTCGGTGCTGGCCGCGTGGCGCAGCGGCCGGCTCACGGTGGACGCAAGCGTCCGTGATCTGTTGCGGGTGCGTTCCCTGCTCTGATGGGCGCACTGCTTGCTTCTATCACCAGATCACCAGGCCCCCTCGCCCGCACTGCCGACAGGGCTGCGACTACGGGGCGATCAGAGGTGGGCGGCGGGGGCAGCCAGCTCGGCGCAGCCCTCGGGGCGTTCCGTGGCGATCGTGTGCACAGGGACGCCGGCGTCGGCAGCCGCCCAGGCTGCGACACAACCGGCCCGCAGGCCATCGAGGCCGTCGGTCGACCCTGTTCCCGCGCCGGCCGGCTGCACCGTGACGGGAGTCCAGCTGAGCTCGCCCGCCTCGGCCCGGGCACGCCAGCGGCCGCAGGAGCCGACATGCGCATCGTCGTCCCGGCCCAGGTGAACAGCAGGCGCCGGGTGAACAGCAGGCGCCGGGTGAAGCAGGCCCCGCAAATCCGCGGACAGGTAGGTCGGTCGATGCGGGGGACGGGCGGCGAGGAGTTCCGACGGGGTGGTCACGCCGGTGAGCACCAGCAGGGTGGGAGTGCCCGAACGCGTCCCCGCTTCGATGTCGGTGTCCAGGCGATCGCCGACGATGAGGGGATTGCGGGCGTCACTGCGGCGCATGGATTCCTCGTGCATGGCCGCCTCGGGCTTGCCAGTTACCAGCGGCTCGCGGTCGGTGGCCGCTCGCAACAGCGCCGCGATCGCCCCGTTTCCCGGTGCGATGCCCCGTTCCGCGGGTACGGTGCGGTCGGCGTTGCTCAGGACCCACCAGGCACCGGCCCGGATCGCATAGGCCGCCTCGGTGATGCGCGCATACGTCAGCTCCGGGTCGAAGCCCTGGACGACGGCGACAGGTCCGTCGTCGGCTCCGTCGACGGGCGTCAGACCCTCCTCGAGGACCGCCGCCCGCAACCCCCGCCCGCCAAGGACGAGGACCCGAGCGCCGGCCGCCAGCCTGCCGGCCAGCACATGCGCCGCGGCCTGTGCGGAGGTGACGACCTCGTCGGCCGTCGCCGGTACCCCGAAACCGGTCAGCCGTGCGGCAACCTCGGCCGGGGGACGCAGGGCGTTGTTCGTCACGTAGATCGTGCGCATACCGCGCCTGCCGGCCTCGGCGATGGCGTCGGCGGCGTGGGGCACCGCGGCGCCTCCACGGTTGACCACTCCATCGAGATCCATCAGGGCAACGTCGAACAGCTCGGCGAGCGGCTGGTCGCTGCCGCGCAGCGGCACCGGTCCGACAGCGGCGGTGCCGGCGCGCGCCGGCACCGCCAGGCCGTGCTCGGCCGGGATCACGCGCGGGCCAGAGCCGCGCGGGCGCCACGCAGGGCGACACCGTAGTGGCGGATGTCGGGGCGCATGGCGACGGCGAGGGCGAGGTGCTCCACGGCCGCACGCAGATCGCCGATCTTGCGCGCGGACAGACCGAGACCGAACTGCGCGTAGTCGTCGGTGGGATGACGGTCGACGATCCAGGCGAACGTCTCCCGCGCGGCGAGGTACTGCCCGGCAGTGAACTGCGCGCGGCCCAGCGCCTCCCGCACGCTGGGCAGGGCCGGCTCGGCCGCCACCGCGTGCGCGAGCAGCTGCACCGCCGCGTTGGCGTCGCCGTGGCCGAGCAGCGCCATTCCGCGGGTGTACCAGTCGTAGACCTCGCCGGCCGGTCCTGTCCGCGCCGTGTCGGGCTGGATCTCGCGATCCGCCCCCGTGGGGTGAAAGCCCGCGGGCGGCGCGTGCGGGCCCGGCCCTTCTGGCGCCATGCCGTCCGGAGTCTCCGCCGGGCGGCCGATCTCGTCAGCCATCTTCACCTCCAGGACGTGGGCGGACACCTGTCGCAAACACCGCCGTCTGCGGTATCAGTCCCGATAGCGAGATCGTCGCTGTGGGGGACTACGCCCTGCTCCTGGGCACCGCCAGCGCGAACCTCCGTCCAGTGTCGCCGCAAGTGCCCGCCGGGCGCTTCCGTATCGGATAATGATCACTTTCGGCGCGGCGCGTCCCGTAGCCACCAAGGGGCCCCAGGTCGACGCCCACGAGGCCGGGCGCGTGGCCGGGTCTGCCAGCCGAGCCTGATCCGGACCTACGATGCGCGCATGGAGAACGCCGACCGTCCCGTCCCCGTCCCCGCGGGCCTTGAACTGGCTCCGGTACGGGCGGCCCGTTTCCCGGTGTCCGGAGCAGCGCTTGCCGCGAAGACCTCACCGCCCTACGACGTCATCGACGACGCCGAGCGGACCCGACTGTGGAAACGCGACGAGCACAATGTCGTGCGACTGATCCTCCCTGGTCAGGACTACGGCAGCGCCGCAAGCCTCCTCGAGACCTGGCTTGACAGCGGAGTTCTGCGCCGGGACGAGAAAGCGGCCCTCCACGTGTGTGAGGAGGAACAGGATGGCCATGTCCAGCGAGGTCTGATCGGTGCCGTGGCACTCGCCGACCCCGAGGCGGGAATCATTCTCCCGCACGAGAACACCATGGCGGGTCCCGTCGCTGATCGCCTGGCGCTGACCCGCGCGACCCGGGCGAATCTCGAACCGATCTTTCTCCTCTACGCGGGCGGCGGCGAGACGAGCCGGATCGTCTCCGAGCTCGTCACCACACCCCCGCAGGTGGAGACGACCACGGAGGACGGTGTCCGCCACCGCCTGTGGACGATCGACGACCCCGACATCCTCTCCACGATCGCCGCCGACCTGCTACCCCGCAGAGCCGTGATCGCGGACGGCCACCACCGGTACGCCACCTACCGGCAGTACCAGGCGGAGCGACACGCCGCGGGGGACGGCCCCGGACCCTGGGATTTCGGGCTCGCGTTCCTCGTCGATGCCACGGTGTCCGGCCCGCAGGTGCACGCGATCCACCGCGCGGTGACCGGCCTCGGTCTCGCGGACGCCGTTGGCCTGGCCTCCCGGTCCTTCGCCGTCAGGCATCTCGCCGGCCCCGACATCTCGCCGGCGGGTACGCCCACCGAGAATCGGGACCGGAGCAGGAGCCAGGACCGCCGGACCGGCGGAATCGGCACGGCGACCGGCATCGCCGGCTCGTCCGCAGGGGCGGCCCGGGTACCCGCCACCGCGATCGCCGGCAGGGATTCCGCCGACAGCGTCCCCGCGCGCGGCGAGGACGTGTCGGCCGAGCGAGGTCCCGTCGTACCGAGCCAGCTACTCGGCCTGCTTGCCGACGCCGGCCGGGACGGGCACGCCTTCGTCGTGACCGACGGCACCTCGGCGTACCTGCTCAGCGAGCCGGCGCCCGACCTTCTCGCCCGCAGCCTGCCGCCCGATCGTTCGGCCGCCTTCCGGCGACTTGACGTCACCGTCGCCCATCTCGCGCTGATCGTCGACGTCTGGGGCCTTGCCGACACCGTGGATGTCGTCGACTACCACCACGATGCACCGGCCGCGATCGCCGCCGCAGCCGCAGCCGGCGGCACCGCCCTGCTGCTCAACCCGACACCGGTCGGTGACGTGACGGCGGTCGCCGAGGCCGGTGAGCGCATGCCGCGCAAGTCGACCCTGTTCACGCCGAAGCCCCGGACGGGACTGGTGCTTCGACCGCTGGACCGGTGAGATGACCGCGGCAGACGGGCCGTACGGTGGCCACGTCACGAGGTCTCGTCCGGCTTCGGTCGAGGCTCGTCCACGCCGTCGCCCTCGGCATTGACACCCCCGTCCAGCGCGTCGACCGACTCGAGGGTGTCGGCCTGTTCGAGGTCGGTGTCGTCCGGCAGGGGCTGACCGGTGGTGATCAGGTAGGCGCGGGCCGCCGCGTCGGTCTCACCCTCGTCGATCCCCGCGGCGGAGGTGAACCAGTGTGCGGCATCCTCCGCGCGCCCGGCAGCGAGCAGCGCCTCGGCATAGGCGTACCAGAGCCTCGCGGTCCAGGGCTCCGGTGATCCCTTCGCGGTCGCGAGGTCACGCAGCAGGACCACGGCGGCTTCCGGCTGGGCCAGGTCACGGCGCGCACCGGAGATGACGATCAGTAGCTCGGCACGAGTCGCCGGATCGAGCTCCTCGACCTGCGGGTCACGCAGGTAGGCGACGGCCCGCTCGGGCCGGCCCAGGCCGCGCTCGCTGTCGGCCATCAGCGGCAGGTTGTGAGCCGAGCCATCCATGCGCCGGGCGGCGCGCAGTTCCAGCAGTGCCGTGCTGTACTCGGCGGCGTGATAGGCGGCGATACCGACCGCCTCGCGCACCGCGGACAGCCGCGGCACGCGATCAGCCGCGGCACGCGCGTGTGCGAGCGCGGTCACGGGGTCGTCGTCCAACAGCAGCGCAGTCGCGACGAGGTGCCGCGCGATGGTGTCCGCGAGCGACGAGGGCAGTCCCCGCAGCGATCGGCGTACGTCATGATCGAGCAGATCAGAGCGCGCCTCGTCCGGGAGCGGCGGAGCCTGCACCCGTGCCCGCCGACTGCCCCCGGCGGCCTGGTCCGGCCGCTCGGGGTTGCCGCCACGGTCGGGCCGGGCCGGACGATCCTGCCTGGCGGGCCGGCCGGCACGATCAGGGCGTCCGGCCCCTCGCTCAGCGGGCCCGCTCGGCGCTCCGGGCCGACCATGGGCACGATCGCTGCGGCCCTTCCGGTCGGCCTGCCCGCCCCGGGCCTCCGCTCCCGCCCGACCGGAACCCTCTGCCCGATCGCCACGGACAGGCCGGGAGGCCGCCGCAGGCCCTCGCCTCGCCGCACCGCCAACCGGCTCCCGCCGCGGCCCAGAACCCTGGCCGAAGCCACGGGGCTCGTGCCCGGCTCGCTCCCGAGCGAAGGCGCCTCCCGCCGCTGGCGCTCGCCCTGCCGCCGGCGTTCGCCGGTCCGAACCGCCCGCATAGCCCGCCTCGCGCCCGGCCCCGAGCGCGTTCTGGCCCCGCTGGCCAGGGCCTTCCTGCCGCCAGCCTCCTGCCGGCGAGCCGCCTCGAGTGACCTGCGCTCGGCGGTCCGGACGCTCCCGATCAGCGCGGCCAGCAGCACCGAAGCGGGCGCCGCCGTCCCGCCCGGGACGGGCCTCACGGCCACCTCCGTCACGCGCGGCACCGGGGCCCGAACCAGGACGCTTCGTCCGTGCCGAGCGGTCGTAGGTAGCTCGAGGAGCAGCACCGCCACGGGGTCCACCGGTATCGCTGGACTGCCCGGACCTGCGCGCGCGCCACGCGGCCTCCGCCGCCGACCGCTGCCCACCCGAATCCTCGGCACCGCGCGAAGGCTCGGGACGTCCAGCCGCCGAGCCAGCGGATGACCGTCGGTAGGTGGCGGACGACGGCAGATCACCGCCGTCCCCGCGAGCCCGGCGCGGGGGTTCGTCGCGCCGCGGGCCGCCACGGGCGTCCGACCCGGCTGGGCGATAGGAGGAACGGCCAGGCGTGGCATCTCCAACCCTCGCCGACCTCCCCACGGTGGGACGGTCACTTCGTCGACCATCGTTGTCGCCGAATCGCCGACCGCCACCGGACGTACCCCGATCGCGCCCGGTACCGCCGTCGAAGCGACGTGGCTGACCCGAGCGGGCACGGCCCGATCCGCCGCCAGCGTCCGCAGACCAGCTCCCGCGCGAGGAGGAGGCCGCGCCACGCGGTGCCGTCCCGCGTCCCGCGGTCCGCGCCGAATCCCCCGACCTCGCCGCGGATCCCCGTGATGCCGACGACCGCGACCCACCGGCGGCACCGCCTCGCCTCGCGGATCGGTCGAACTGCTGGGCCCGGTCGGAGCGCTGCGATCGGCCACCGGCCGACGGCCCGGATCGGCCGTCCTCGTACCCTCTGTCTTCGCTCGCCATGCGCGCCGTTCCCCTTCGTTCCCGCCCACCCCGGCGGGTCAGCTGTCTGCCGGGCCGGCAACACCCGAGGCCCGGTCGTCTCCGACGCGGCTTACCAGAGGACACGCGACCTCCGCACCGTTCCGGAGCCCTCCGCGCAGCACCGCTGGACGACATCCACAGTACGGGGTAGAGCGACAGGCAGATCGCCGTCACACCCCTCGGCCCAGACCGGTCCTGGGTGCACAGTGGACGTCTACCCGTGGCATGTGCCTACAAATAATTCTTTTCAAACCAATGTGGGGCCGTTCTGGATGTCCAGAACGGCCCCACATATATAAGTCCGGCGGCGTCCTACTCTCCCACACGGTCCCCCATGCAGTACCATCGGCGCTGAAGAGCTTAGCTTCCGGGTTCGGAATG